>Ga0209515_10003815_pt1 | contig 20974 bp, 21 predicted proteins | sample Subgroupgradi54m_FD_187454 | JGI IMG/M metagenome (GOLD analysis project Ga0209515, IMG submission 187454) | Subsurface groundwater microbial communities from S. Glens Falls, New York, USA - GMW60B uncontaminated upgradient, 5.4 m (SPAdes)... ...
TCCGATCTGTGGTAACCCTCTGGCGCTTTGCTTCTTCGAGAATCTTCTGCGAAGTCGGTCCCGCATTAACGATTTCGGCGAGAGCAGACGACATCTTTAAAACCTCGAAAATCGCCACTCTGCCGACAACGCCGCGATGCTGGCACTTCGCGCATCCCGGACTGTGATAAATCGTGTACGGCTCCTGATACGAGGAAACGGCTTCGCGCGGCAAATCGCTCAGGGCCTTTTTTATAATTTTTTGGACTTCGGCCGGCGCGGCTTCGCCTTTTTTGCAATCGCCGCATAACCGGCCCACCAACCGCTGAGAAACCATCAAATTGAGAGAAGAAGGAAGAAGAAAGGGCTCTACTCCCATATCGATTAAGCGCGGTATCACTCCGATGGCGTTATTCGTGTGCAACGTTGAAAGAACGATGTGGCCTGTGAGCGCCGCGTGAACCGCAAGCCCCGCGGTCTCGTTGTCTCTAATCTCACCCACCATAATAATATCCGGGTCCTGCCGAAGAATCTGGCGCAGGCCCGAAGCGAAATCGTATCCGATTTCAGGCCGCACCTGCGACTGATTAATCCCCGCGACAAAATATTCAATGGGGTCCTCCAAGCTTAAAATATTAACGCTCTCTTTGTTCAGGGTCTGAAGAAGCGCGTAGACCGTGGTCGTCTTGCCCGAACCCGTCGGTCCGGTAATCAAAATCATGCCGAACGGCTTTGCCAAACCCTCGCGCACTATCTCCAAATTTTTCCCTATCAATCCCAATTGGTCGAAATTTTTAAGCCCGGTCTCCGGGTCGAGCACGCGAATCGCGACTTTTTCGCCGAGCGGCGTCGGAAAAGTTGAAACGCGGAAATCGATTTCCCGGTCGAACACTTTCGCCCGGAACCTACCATCTTGAGGAATTCTTGACTCGTCTATTTTAAGATTGGAAATAACTTTAACGCGGGAAACAACCGACTGGGAAAGTTCGAGCGGCAGGGCGGCTTCCTCACGGAGTTTGCCGTCCACCCGAAACCGGATTCTCAAGTAATTCTCCTGCGGTTCGATGTGAATATCCGATGCTCCGCTCTGGACGGCCTCGCCGAATGTCCTTGCAACAATCTTGATAACCGGTGCCTCTTCGCTGTTTACGACAGTCGCTTCTTCCAGTTTGACGACTGGCCGGCCGCCGGCGCCGGTTTTCAAATTGAGCGTCTGGATCGCCGCCGCGATCTCGGTTTTATACGGAGAATATTTTTTGACGACTTCCTGCCAGTCGCCGTACGAGATCAAATATACGCCGAGGTTCAAACGATCTCTTCTCGCGATGAATTTCAACGCTTCCTGCGATTTCGGGTCATCGGGATGGAGCATGCCGACAACCAAAAGATTATCCTTTTTCGTTATCGGAATCGCGCCGTACGTTCTCGCGGTCTCTTCGGGAATCAATTGAAGAAGCGCATCGTCAAAATGGTCTTTATCTATTTTTTGATACGGAACTTTGAGAAGCTCGCTCTTAATTCGCGCGACTTTCGTATCGTCGATCAGGCGCTTCGTATAAATCAACTCTTCCGCGGAACGACCGGAGAGAAGCGCCTCCTGCTTCAACTTATTTACGGCCTCCTGATTCAGCAGGCCTTGTTTCTGAAATTCTTCTAACAGTTGTTCGTTGGTCATACGCTTACGCTACCATGATGCAAATCTACAAATGATATGCCAATCTACTAATTGCAAATACGTTATATGATTCGCGATTCGCATTATTGGCATAAAATTCGCATATTGGCATCACACCTTTAAAAGCCCAGAAAGGGATTGCTTCTCCCCAAGTTCTGCGGCGGCGTCAACGTAACATACTGCTTCAGCGCCTGGAACTCGGCGTTGTTAAGCAATTCTTGCGGATTGATGCTTATTTTAGAGAGTTGCTGGACGTTTTTGAAAGAAGGCGAAGCGGTAAATTCGACCAACACCGGGTTTTTGAAAAAAATGTAATAGACGCTCGCCCCGACTGTCGCCAAAACGGCGATCCATATCAGGAAATTAATAATGCTTCCGCTGTTTCTTTTTTCTTCAACTACGATTGCCATAACTTTGTTAAAGTTAATTAGTTAATTGGTTATTCAGTTAATTACGGACCTTGCCCCGTAGTAGAACTTCGAACAAAATTTGACTTTGCATACTCCATTAATATCATGAAAACTTTTGAACTGCCTGCATACATTTATATATAATCGTAGCGCACTTCATTCGAAGTTTCACTACGGGGCTTGATAATATGTATTGACAGTTACATCGTACGTATAAAGATTCTGGTCCGACTTCGCGGCCGACTGGAAATTTATTTTTTGGATATCGAAAATCCTGATGTTTGATTCGAGGTTTTTAAGGAACGCTTTGAAATCCTCGTAGCTGCCGACTAGCCGTATTTGGAACGTGATGGCCCCAAATGGTTTCAGTATCGTTGCGGCGAAAGCCCCGCTGGTTTTTCCCGGAAGCGATTTCATGGCGATGGTCTGCATAACCGGCACATTGACCGTAACGCCCTGAAGCGCCAAACGATTATTCTGAACCAAGCTCGTGATCTGAGCGAATGCTCCGGCCAAATCGGGGTTCAACGGCAGCGCGAGCGAGACCACGTCCTGCAGCTGCCCTTCGCCTTTATACGAAGCGATTGAATTTTTAACCTGCAAGATGGAGGCCTGCTGGTTTTGAACGAAACTCTCCCGGCTCATGGCTTGCGCCTTTCGTTCTTGCGCTTCCTGATAGACGGGCTCTGCGAGATTGAAGTATATAAGAAAAGCGGCTACCACCAGAACAAAGGCGACGATTAAACTAAAAAACCTTTTTGTTGATTGTTTCATTTTATTGGGACGAAAGCGGCTGATTTAAAAAGTCCGGGCGTAAAAAAAGGACAAGGTCGAATTGCCACGTGCCGTTTGACGAAGACGTCAAACTATTCACATTGATTCGTTCGACCGCTGACTCGCCTTGGAAAGCCTGGATCTGCTGGACGAAATCGTTTGTTGTTTTCGCCGTTCCGGTTAACGCGAGCTGATTGGTGCCCGGATTAAAGTTGAACTTCGCGTAAAAGACGTTGGCATCGGTGTGTTTTTCAAGCCAGTCAAAGAGCGGAGACGATACGACATGTTTTTTAAGAATCCCGCCGAGGTTTGAAAGCTGGGAATAAAATGACGCAAGCTGTTCCTGGTCGCTTAAGGGAATCTCCTGAGTAAATTTCTGGATTTGGGCGTCGAGACCGCTGATTTTCGAATCGAGATACGGTTTATAGCCGAACATCAGACCGAGATACACTCCCAAGCTGATAAAAAAAATCGTAGCGGCGAACATCAAAAGCTGCCCTGACCAGCCCGGCGTATGAACCGGCTCTCTGCTTAATCGATCAACAACTTGTTCGGGAAGTGCCATAATAGTAAAATTTTCAATTTACAATTTTCATTGAATTTTCAATGGCGCAATGACCCAATTGGTTTTATTTGAAAATTGAAACATTGTAAATTTATTGAAAATTGATACTTGAAAATTGCTAATTGAATTCTCTCAACGTTAATCCCAGAGCCACGCTCAACAAAGGATTTAATTCGCCCGCCAGCGGCTCTATGGCTGGCGGATACTCGAACCGCAAAAACGGAGCGGCTTTGACGGCCGGTATGCCCAGACGCTCCTGGACATATTTCTCGATGCCAAGGAGATTCGCGCCGCCGCCGCTCAGAATAGCCCGCTCAATCTTTCTTGCTCCCGGAACCTGATTTTTATAATTAAATTCCACCCTTTTTACTTCGTTAATTATAGCATCTACAAAGGGCAACATGATTGTGGATAACTCGTAATTCGGCCCCGTTCCGATAATGCCCCGTTCTTTCTTGAGCTCTTCGGCGCGGAGCGGATTGATGTTCAAACTCGAAGAAAGCGCCTGGGTGAGAGACGCGCCGGCAAAATCGCTTTGGCCGCTGAAATGAATCGACCCTCTGTCGACAATCACGACAACCGTTGAACGGCTGCCGATATCAATGATAAACGTCGGCGTCTGATCGGTGCCGACCAAAGCCCTCGCCAAACTTAAATTCTCAATTTCTAACGTTCTCAAGTTCAAACCCGCTTCTTTGAAAATCCGCTGATATCTCGCTATCTGCTCGCGGGGAACCGAGATTAAAAATATCTGCTGATAATTAAATCCCTTTTCATCGCGATATTCGCCGACTTTCATCCAATCAATCGCGACTTCGGAAATCGGAACGGGAATATATTGCTTCGCCTGGAATACGATGGACTTCTCAAGATCGCTTTTCGACATTTCGGGAAACGTGAGGACGGTCGTAAACGCCGAGAAAATCGGGAATGAAGCCACGGCTTCTCTGGCCCGGGGCTTCATTTGCGCGATTGCCGCTTTCAAAAGATCGATGATTTCCTGCTCAAAAAGTTTGAGGCCGCTCGTTTGAAATGCCGTGTTGACCCGCAACAAAGAACTCCGGCTTTCGAGAATCGCGTAATTGAGAATCTGCGGCAGCCGCTCGCCCTGTTTCACTTCGACGACTTTTATGGACGTTGTTCCGATGTCAACGCCAAGATACGAAGGCGCTATTTTCTGCTTCAAGAACCGAAACGGTTGTAAGAGCTTGAAAGGGTTCAGCATCTGATTCATTATATCAGATATACTCCCACATGCTCACTTGGTTTTTGGACTTACTATTCCCTCCGCTATGCCTCAAGTGCCTGCAAGGCGTCAAAAGCGGAGAGGCAATTTGCGACTCGTGTTTCTCAAGCATAAAAATTTCTAAGACGTTTTTCTGCGGCAAATGCCGGCTGCGCCTTGCCGAAAATAAAAAAATCTGCCATCAGGATTTTCCATACATTCTCGGCGCCGCGGCCGACTACCAAGATGAAACAGTGAAACATCTTGTGCGAAATCTTAAATTCGGATTCATACGGTCCGCGGCGCGACCGCTCGCGTCTCTTCTCGTAAATTGCGCCGAAAGCGTCAATTACCCAATAACCGCATTTACCGTCATACCAATTCCATTAAACAAGAAACGCGAACGGCAGCGCGGCTTCAACCAGTCATTTCTGATTGCGGAAATTTTTGCAGACCATTTCGGCCTGGAACTTAATCCGGATATTTTAATCCGCGATAAAAATACCGAGGCCCAGAGCGAAATCAAGGACTTTGAAAAAAAGAGCGAAAACGTGAAAAATTGTTTTTCGGTCAAAAAACCTGACTTGGTCCAAGGAAAAAATTTTATTTTAATTGACGATGTGGTCACGTCCGGAGCTACGTTCTTCGAAGCAGCAGGTGCACTTAAGCAGAACGGCGCGAAAAAAATCATCGCGCTCGCGGCGGCGAAAAGCTAGCATCCGAATAGCGCGCCTTCGGCTTCGGTCCCGATTAGAGATCGAGGATCCTCGCCTCGACTGCGGTCGGGACAATCCGAATGCGCCCATCCGAATAAACAAAATTAACAAATCGGACGATCGTCGAATATGTTAATAGATTTAACGCTATACGGAAAGTTGTGATATAATCCTTACTATGGCGCAGAAATTCGAAATCGTCTGGCAGGCACCGGAATTTGAGTATTACGAAAAAGATGTTTCGTGGTACTGGATAAGCGTGATTGTGGCGGTGATTGTTTTAAGCGCCGCGGTTTGGCAGAAAAATTTTCTTTTTGCCGCGTTTATCATTTTCGCCGAAATCCTTATTCTCGTGTGGGCCAACCAAAAACCGAGGACGGTCGGGTTTAAACTCAACGAACAAGGATTGACGATCGGCAACAAGAAATTTTATCCGTACGCCGAAATGACCGGCTTCAGCACCGACGAAAACGGCGCGGACGAATGGCCTGAAATTATTTTCCGCTTTCAGCGCCGGCTCCAGCCGACGCTCAAAATCAAAACGCCGAAAAATCGTTTCGGTGAAATAGAAAAGGCGCTCGCCCTGATTGTAAAAAAAATTGAATTCGAGGAATCATTTCTTGAAGCGCTCGAGAGATTCCTCGGATTCTAATAAACAAAATGTGCGAGTTAATGCGCCCATAGCTCAACGGATAGAGCGTAGCCCTGCGAAGGCTGATATTGAGGTTCGATTCCTCATGGGCGCACAACACTGTGCGAGGTTCTCAACGACCCTGTTTCTCGCCTTGAATGGGCGACCAGGGTTGTCGAGGAGCTTGGACACAAAAAATATCGCTGCGAGAAATTGCAGCGATATTTTTGTTCCTGTTACTCCGTTTCCAGTCTTAACGTGATCACCTTGTCTTTGAGGATCAGCCTGCTCTTGAGATTCGACAGCAGCTCTCGTTTTTCCGTGATCGATCCTTCGGTAAGCAGGTAGATGGCATAGGCCTTGGCATCGAACTCATCATCCTCGTCGCGCTTCTCGCGGCTCTTGCCCAATGCGATCCGCCTGAACTTGTTATATCTCGATATCTCATCTTTGAATTTCTGCCTGACGCCCAGCTCGTTGATATCGAGCGTGTCGAATATTTTCACGATTTGTTCGATGATTTCTTCTTCCTTGATATACCCGCCTTTACACTCCGGATCCTTGGCCTTCGTACATTTATAGTAGACGTACCGATGGGTGTTCCCGTTCTGTTGGTATTTGAACTTCTCGCATGCCGTGATGCCTGATTCGCAGAGGCCGCAGGTAATAAGCTTCGTGAAGGCGAAGTCCTTATCCTTGTTTTTATTGATCTCGCTCCGGACGAGCTGCTCCTGCGCGGCATCATACAGCTCTTTTGTGATGATGGGCGTATGCTGGCCCGTGTACCAATTTCCCGAACCGACGGGATATTCGAATACCCCGTAATAGAAGGTCTTTTTCAGGATCATAAAGATATTTGAGACCGAGAGATGCTTCCCAGCCGCGGTCTTGAATTTCGCCTCGTGCCGAAGCCAGTGATAAATTCTTCGTCCTGACCATTGCTCGTTCGCAACCTTTTCAAATATCTGCCGGACGATGGGCGCTCGTACTGGATCAACTATCACCTCGCATGCCTTGTCCTTTCGCTTCTCGTTCAGATATCCGGTCGGAGCCATAGAGGGTCGTAGCCCTTGTTCGCACCGCGTCCGCAATCCTCGCTTCACGTTTTCCGATTTGTTATCGTTCTCAAGTTTCGCCGTCGAGCATAAAATCATGAGCATGAATTTCTCGCTCGGGTTGTTCGTGAATTTTTGCGAGAAAGTTCGTATCTCGATGAGTTGCTTCTCGTCCATCAGGTCTACCAGCGCGCCAAGATCGCCGGCGTTACGGCTCAGGCGATCAGGCGCCCATGTGAGGATGCCATTGAATTTTTTCGCTCGTATGTCCTTGAGCAACCCATTAAACACCTCGCGTTGTCCGGTCGCTTTCGCCGAGTGAGACTCCTTGCGAATCTCCGCGATCTCAAGCCCGTCCCGCTCGGCGATCTTGATCATCTCCTTTATTTGGCTATCTATTGAAAGGACTTGCTGTTCCTCGCTCTCTGTACTCTTTCTTGCATACAGACAGTAGGCGACCTTTACCGGCAGCGGTTGGTTGGTTGAGGTCGCCGCTCCTGCCGACCCCTTAATTTGGTTGGTCATACTACAAGGGATGACGCAACCCCGCCCACGAGTCCAGAGCGTCCTTGCTGGTAGCCCAAAACCGCTACAAGGCGACGAAAGTGCGAAGAAGGCAAGTCCTCCCTGACGGATCCCCTCAGCTAACTATCCTAAAGCTCTTTCCAAATCTCGTAAGCATCATCGGCGTCTAGTCCTGACTCGTCCACAAATTCTTGGAGCTCTTCGGCCTCGTCCTGGCTGAGGTCTTCTTCCTTGGCTTTTTCAAAGACTTCTTCGTCCATACATTGGATGACTCGAAACTCACACTTTTATAACTTTCATCACTTCATCGCCGTAGTGGTTGATCACTTTCACGGCGATTTTGCCGGTTTTTGGTTTCGGGATCGGGCGAGAGACCGTCGAGTAGAGTTCTTCCCATGCTGATTCGCTGATATCGGCTTTTAGGGCCTTTTTTAGTTTTTCGTATGGCTTATCGGCACCGAGGAAATACGCCTGCGTCACGAAGAACGCCTCGCCGTTATAATTTTGATCAATGAACCATGCGGCGATATCATGTTCTGGGTTGCCGGAGCCGCTGGAGCGGATTTCGCATTTCACCGGATCATACACATCAACGCCGATGATTTCCACAACGACCCCTTCCTTCGTTTCTTTTGCTCTCACATCTGGCTCACCAAAAGCGAGGAATGCTGTATCGCAACCAGATTTTTTTAGGAGGTCGCCCATCGATAAGTCGGGGTTAATTTTTACTTTCATTACACGCAAACCACCTACCTGCGAGGGCTCGGCAAATGCCGATGCATCGAATGATGTTGCAGCAACCACAAGTAGATCGGCAAACTTTTTTGCCACAGTGACGGCGTCACGAATAAAATCTTCATTTACACTGCCGAATTCGGGGCCAATGGAAACCGCAACCTTTTTTAATCCGCCTTCGGTTTTATATTCACCGACCGCTTGCACCTCTGGTCCACTTGGAAGAATGTCTAAATTTGCGAAGTCCACTCTTGCCCCCTTTTCGCCCGTAATTACGCCAGCCTTTAAAAGGTTTGATATGACAATTTCTACAAATCTTTCGGAAGACAACATTTCTTGCGCGTCAGAAACTCTGTGCGGCGAAAGCGACTCTACGGTAAATGGTCCGGTAACGCGAACAACATCCTTATTCTCAAGTGGCCGATCATATAGAACCTCTTGCTCTGCTGGCTCGTCGTTTGCCAACGACTTTAGCGTGACATGTGGCACGATCTTATATTCAAAACCGGCGTTAATATTTTCTCTTTCTTTTAGCTTGTAGTACGGAAATTTCCCCGTCATTAGGCGAGTGCGTGCAAGCGCGAGCGCAACACGCGAGGTATCGACAGTAATCCAACGACGTCCCCACTGCTCGGCTACAGAAGCAGTGGTGCCCGAGCCGCACGTTGGGTCAAGTATCAAATCGCCCGGATCAGTAGTCATAAGAATGCACCTCTTTATGGCTTCGTCTACGGTTTGTACAACGTAGATTTTATCGCCAGTTCGTCCGATATCCTCCCACATATTCGTTATTTTCTTGTACGGGAAATCATCGTAAAAGAGCCGGTAAGAAAGTGAATTCCCCTCAACTTGCAATCTGCCAAGTTGAGCCAACTTTGTTAATTTTTCCTTGCCGACTATCCACGAGGCCCTACTCGGGGGCGGGTACACTTTCCCTTCGAATTCGAAATTATAAACCGCATTTGAGCTGAATGAAGGGGCTATCAACGAAACCAACCTGTAGTACTGCGTACCTCGAGGATGTTGTTTCGATCGAAAATCTGAAGCATCGATTTTCTCCCATTTGCCGTCGGGATATAGGGCATATGGTCCATGAGACGTTATTTGACTGACGTCGTTCTCGACATAAGAATGTCGAAATTTAAGCTTCGATTTATCTTTCGCGTAGAAGAGGATGTGATCATGCATTGTCTCTAGGGCCGTAGCTCCAAGCGGCAAGGTCTTCTTTCTGAAAATTATATTTGCTACAAAATTTTCGCTCCCAAATACCTCGTCCAGTAAGCACGCAATAAGATGACTATTTTCTGAATTTATTTGCACAAAACACGAACCGCTTTCCGTGAGTAATTCCCTCGTCGTAATCAAGCGATCTCGGATATATGAAAGATACGAGTGAATGCCAAGCTCCCATGTATCGCGGAATGCTTTTACCTGTTCCGGCTGACGGATGAAATCCTCAACCTTATTATCTTTCACGTCGCGTTTGCGAGTGGATACCTGCCAATTGGATCCAAACTTTATTCCGTACGGAGGATCAATATAAACGGTTTGCACCTTGCCACGCATTCCTTCTTTTTCCAATAAACTATTCATCACGATTAAAGAATCACCGAGAATCATCCGGTTGCGCCAATTGTCCTCGTGCTTATAAAAATCCACAGCCTTCGAAAACTGCATTTGCGCCGTTTCGCCGAAAAGCAGTTGCTGCGCACTCTCGTTGTGACCAGCCTTTAGCCGAGCAATTATAGCCTCGGGTGCGATATTTTCTTGAACGTAAATCGGCACGGTTGAAACTCCGAATTCCGCGCCAGCTTCTTTCTTGCCAGCCCAGATGAGCTGGGGATCAAGCGAGGGGTCGTAATCGTACTTTTTCTTTACTGGCTGTTTTTCGCGTGCCGAAAGCTTGCCCGACTCCTCTTGGGTTGGAATTCGCAGACGTTTTTCCCGATGCTTATATGACGAAACAGGAGCAGCGTTCGTAATTTTAGGTATTTTTCGTCTTGGCATAGGTTTTATTTAATTAAAACTCCCGATTCTTTTCCGACCGCGGCGCGGATAAGATTCTGCGCTTCATGGATATCTTGTATTTCGAGTATCGCCCACTTCCCGAACCGCTCTGCATTATTTACAGCTGGCACCCAAAAATCTCGCACCGTCTTCACCTTCGTGGCTTTCTTGTCGTCTTTCTTGCCCGTTACTTCAATGATGAGATTAAGGGTTGATTTGTCCAGAGCTTCAACTTTCACGATGAAGTCTGGCAAGTAGTGGTGCGCTACTCCCTGATGTTCGTACGGAACGGCGAATCCGAGATTTTGATTTTTGACGTAAGCAATCACCTCCGGCATTTGTTCTAGCCGTTTCGCGACGCCCTGTTCCCATTCTTCCGTGTCGGCTACCACATAATTCACGTGACTCTTCGCGGTTTCAAACACGGGCTTCGTGGTTAGGAAGTCGACGTACCGGGTTGATCCCACGGTGTCGTAGGCCGCAAGGATCGGCAGAAGTTTTTTATTCTTTTGGTCCGCAATATTTTCCGCGACGATGGCCTGCTGGATTTTAGTAAGCGCTCCAGAAAAATACTCGCCGATAGAAAGATAGCCAATGACCATACGATCCTTCAAGACTACCTGATGTTTTACATATTCTTCGGCGATTCGCCGGAGCTGAGGGCCAAGCCAATACTTTTCCGCGCCGTCAGCATCAGTATAGTAGCGTTTCAAGAGGCCCTGTGTGAGGCGTATTATTACCTCGCCGTCACGCCGTTCTTTGATCTTTTGAAGCGTCTCTTTAACCTCCTCGCCGATAACACCACTACTCGTTACTTCAGTCGGCTCGTTTTCAATAACCGTTTTCGATTCTTCGGTAAATCGTGCCGCGAGCTTCGCTTCGTTTAATTCATAGCGGTAACCCTCGACGCGAGGAAACGTAATTTCGTACTGTTCTCGTCCCGGCAACGCGCGGACGCGATGGATCACTCTGGGCGGCTGAGGCGGTGTTGGTCCCGTCTCTACCTTCAAGAAACTGAACGGCACTCCATAAACCTCCGCATACTCCGGCGAGAACAATCCATCCTCGTTCGCGTTGTAATCCACACGGCGCAATGCACGGCCGACAACTTGCTCGCACAGAAGCTGGGTCGAGAATGCGCGAACACCGAGAATATGCGTGACAGTATTTACATCCCATCCTTCCGTAAGCATCGAAACCGAAATAACGCATTTGATATTTTCACCCAGCCTACCAGGCTTTCCCACTGTATTCAATACTTCGCGTAACACTTCTTCGTCGGTTGCCTCGGTTCGTCCCTGAAATTGCTTGCGGTAGCCTTTTTGGAAATCTTCGATTTCTTTACTGAATACCTTTTTAAATTCTTCATCTACCTTCTCTCCGCTTTCAAGTTGGGCGCTATCGATTAGCAGTGTATTTGGTCGGTCAAGAAAACGCACTCCATCTTCATTTCGAAAAATATCCAGATTTCCTTTTTCGATTTTGATTTTTCCACTCGCGGTTTCCGTCTCATATCCCGCAACCCATTGATAAACTAGCTTCGATACTGAAGTGTTGTTGCATACAACGATCATGACCGGCGGCATCGTATCAGGACTCAGTTTCTTTTGTGTCTCATACCGCCGATAATACTGCTCATAGCTTCCGTAAAGGGATTCCATAGCTTCCTGCAACTTCGTCGGCAGGGTGTTGGATTTGAGATAATCTTCTCCGGCAGTTTTCAACCCCTTTCTCGGCAAATCCTCACGCACATGAACCCAAAGATTGCGAAATTCCGGTTCCTCCTCTTCTTTTCGAATAGTATCGGATTCAACCGGCAATCGCGGAATTTTTACGACTCCGCACTCGAGTGCATCAAGCAGTGAAAAATCGAGAACCGCCCAAGGAAAGAGTGTGCCCTCCTGATAGCCAGAACCACTCAAGAAATAGGGCGTCGCCGAAAGGTCTATGACAGCATTGACTTCGATCTTTTTTGAAAGCGCCTCAAGTCCATTAATCCAAACACGCGCGGCTTTGTTGTTCTCGTCGGCCTCCACCCGGTCATCGCCGACAAATTTCTCATCAGACGGTTTCTCGCGGTAGCAGTGATGCGCTTCGTCATTTATTACAAGGACGCGTGGTTTGTTCAACACACTTTTGAAGGCGCGAATTACCATTGCATTCGGTGTTTCTTTCATCGCCTCGTCCTTTATCAAACCAGCAGCTTTCATTACCGATCCAAGCTGGAAACGCGGATTCTGACGCAGTTCGAGTTGGTGAAAATTAGTAATCAGAACGACCGCTTGTTGAAGTAGCTCAAAATCTTGATATGGCACGACATCTCGCTCGCGGTAATAATTTCTGGGATTGTTTGGGTACAACACGGAAAGACGATCGCGAATTGTGATGCCGGGCGTAATGATAACAAACGCATCAGTAAAACGAGTATCCTGCGGATAATGAATCTTGTTCAACGTGTGGTATGCAATCATCATCGCCATCACGACTGTCTTTCCGGATCCGGTCGCCATTTTGAAAGCAAGGCGATAAAGGCCCGGGTTCGCATCCGCACTGGCTTTTTTAAGCTCATTGATAATCCACGCATCGCCCACCTTTTCAGCAACCTCGTTGATATACATTAATGTTTCGAGAGCTTCAATCTGGCAGAAAAATAGTTTATTTTCCCTAGTATCATCGCACCAGTAAAAGAGAAGGTCGCGCGATGTTTTTGTAATTCCTGAATAACCGCCTTCGCGCCAAGCTTTTATTTTCGCTCGAACTTTATTGATAAACTCGTTATCTTTCTGTAGTTCGCTTCCGAATGCCCCCTCCGCAACATTCAACTCCAGTTTTTGCTGCTTCGTTTTCGCTTTCGGTACGGGGATGTAAAAATTGCTCGGACGGCGCGAATTCGCGATTTCGTCCGTCAGGCCGCGTTCGTCAGATTTGAAATGCCGCTCCGGTTCGGTATAGGGAGAGTTGAGAATTGGAGATTTCATTGTGTAATATCCAGGTTAAATCTTTCTAAAATCATATGATTTTTCTGGCTTTTTTTCAATAAAAAGGTGGAGGCAGCCGCTCCCTGAACGAACGCAATTTTTCGACAAAAAAAGCAAGTGGATTATTTTGCAAAGAACCGTACAGCGATCACTAAGGTTCTGCCACCGGTATCTCGGTTTTCTCCGACTGGTGAGCGTACCCAAAAACGTGAAAGTGTTCTCAGTAAACTGACAAGCTTCTTTGAGAGATTCTTCGATATTTCGGGAGGTAAGTTTTCAGAATAAAAGCCATCCGCTGTGGGGTGCTTCGCTATTCCTCAACGCGCCTTTTATAGCTGATCATAAAAAGAATAAATATAAGGACGATCGGCGTTCCGAGAGCTACGGGCAACACTTGCCCGGGGTTTAAGTTTCGCTTCGGGCTCACGTTAAATTGCGTGATGGCGCTCACTTGCGGGTAATCGCTGCCAGTTGCTTCAGCGATGATGATAAGCGAATAGGCGCCGGCTTTGACGAAGTGGATTTTCCAGTTGAGCGGAAGCGTCTGGCCGGCATCGATTGTACCGATGTATAACCCCTTCTCCGCGCTCCAATCTTCGAGATCGACGGGGAGTTTGTTTTGATTATCCATAAGGGACAGATACGTTGTTACATCGCCGAGCGGCTTCGATCCAGTGTTCGTAATCTGCCCCTCGACCGTCACGAAGTCGCCGGCCGTGCCGCTTAACGTTTTCGACGAGAGAATCTGCATGGAGAGCGATGGCGCTCCGCTTGTTTGCGCGAGCGCTGAACCGCAGCCGATAATCAGCGCTGCAAATATGTAAATGATAGCCGTTTTTTTCATATCAGTCGTTTTTGATGATTCCCTGTTTTTCGAACCGCCTTGCGCTGAAAAATAGAATTGCGAACGCGATCAGACAAAATACGATGAGCGGCAGCAGGAACTGCCAGTTGTCTATCAGGGAAGTTTTGTAGTCCACGAGCACGTTGTCGAGCGAATTGAACATATTGTCGATCGGATTTGCCGCGCTGAATACTTGGGAGACGATGTCGTTCTTGAGGGTCGAAGTGAAAAGCGCCGGCGTTGCAAAGGCGAGCAAAATAATGAGCGCGGTCGTGATGGTGTTTTTACTCGAGCGATACAAAAGCGAGATGCCGAATATGAGCAAGATAAATCCTATGACGCCAATCGTTCCTAGGAGTGCGACGTAGCCCATAAATGCCAGACCGAGCCCTGATCCGGCCGATGCCACGAGGATGTACGGAATCGACACGACGAAAATCGCCGCCCAGAGCGTGAGCGAAGCGAAGAGTTTGCCAAGGATGAAGTCTTTAAGGGATATCGGCGCAAGGAAAAGGCTCTCTGCGGTTTCTTTTTCGAATTCCGTGGTGATGATGGATGACGCGTCGATGGTGACGATGAGGAGTGCTACGCCGATCACAATCTTGCCCAAAAGCCACATGAGCTCCGTCTGGTCGAGAAGGCTCAGCTCGGCGTTCGTAAGCAAGAGATAGCTCGTGAAGCTGAAAAGGATCGAAGAGATCACGAGCCAAAGCATGCTTTTCCACGTGTAGAGCTCGCCTCGTATTTCTTTTTTCCAGATGTGCGTGAACATGATTATGGATTATTGCGGGTAAGATTAAGAAAAATGTCGGTGAGCGTCTTGTCTTTTTCTAGCTTGGTTTTCTGCCGCAATTCATCAACCGTGCCTTCGGCAATCAATTTTCCTCCGTTAATGATCCCGATACGCGAGCAAAGATTCGAGACTTCGTTCAATAGGTGCGATGAAAGAAAAACCGTAACTCCGCGGGCATTCAATTTTCTGAGGAGAATCTGGATGTCTTCCTGCCCTTGCGGATCAAGCCCGAGCGTCGGTTCGTCAAGAAAAAGGATTTGAGGATTATTGACGAGCGCCCGCGCGAGGCCAAGGCGCTGCCGCATGCCGCGAGAATAGGTGCCGATTCGTGAATTCTTGCGCTTCGTGAGGTCAACTTCCGAAAGAAGCGATGCGATCCGCCCTTCTTTTTCCTTTCCCGCAATCCCATAGAGGTTGGCAAAAAATCCGAGATACTCGACGGCGGTCATCCAATCGTAGAATCCGCGGCTCTCCGGAATGACGCCTATTGTTTTGGCGATTTGCTGTTTGTCGTGCGATGGATGGCCATCAATCGCGATCGTGCCAGAGTCGGATTTCAAGATGCCCGTGAGCATCCGGATCGTCGTTGTTTTCCCGGCGCCGTTCGGACCCAAGAAGCCGAAAAATTCGCCCTTGCGGATGTGGAGGTTCAAATCATCGACGGCTTTTGCCGCGCCGTACGATTTACTTAAATGTTCCGCTGAAATGATATCGGGCATAGTTATTCTTCCTTTCTCTTTTTGGGATTGCTCCAAAAGAGATTCATGAGGAGGCTTGCGATTGCGACGATTATGAGAAACCAGCTTACGAAAAAATTGATCTGTATTTGGCTGTCAGGGGTGTCATAGAAGAACTTGAGATACAGGCCGAACCCCAATACCGCGAGCGAGACGAATAGGAATATCTGTTTCATGTTATTTATTCTCCCATTGGAAGCTGGTCAAAATAGAGGCGAAAAGCGGCTGGAGATTCGCGAAACTGCTCTGCGTGGCGGTGAACGTGATTACCGCGGCGTGATCGGTTCCGGTAATATACGTCTTTATGGTTTCGTAATCCGTGCCGTTCGTAGTGCTGCGATACGTCAGCTGATACGCGTCATTGCCATTCACCGATATTTTCTGATACGAAATGCGCTGATAGCCCGCTTCGGATTTTTTGAGGTTTGGCTCCGCTTGGCTCAGGACGAAAAGCTCGAGCGTGGTGTTATCGGCAACGTCCTGCAGTTCAGCGGATCCGCTCCCGTTATCGGAAGCAAAGTGATAGCTTCCGGCCGGGCTATTCGGTTGCAGCTGCCATGTTTGCGGAAATTTGATGGTATAAAAATTCTCTGTGAGATCCTTGTTGTGATACACTCCGAACGCTATGTTTTGCTGGGCAACGACAGTCTGCTGCGGGGTGGATTGGAGCGAGGCAGGATTTGCCTTGATCGCAACCGTTCCGGAGAGCGGCCCGAAAGAATACGCCCAGAGTACGCCGAGCGCGATAAGGGTGACGATAAAAATGGCGATAACTTTTTTGTTCATATCGTCTTCAGTATACTCGAAAAATCATGACAAAAACATGTTCGAGTCGATATTATAGATAGTTTTTATAGTCGATATAGAGTGAGCGGGGAAAAGAAAAAGCCCCGAACGACGATGTTGCTGTCGTAGGGGCTCGTTGCGAAGTTACGGCCGTTTATTACGCACGCTCCAGTAGGCGTAGAGGCAGAGGAAAAGGAAGACAAGTGCGAGGGAATACTTCACCTGAAGCGGCTTCTGATGGATGAGCGTGGCGTAGCACAGTGCATCCACGTTCGCGATAAAAGCGATTATGAGAAGCCAGACACTTAAGCCATCCGTAGTCTTGGTCTTTAGGGTCTTAACGATCTGTGGAATATAGCAGACCGTAAAAAGCACCGTTGCAATCCAGCCGAGGGTTGATGCCATAGCTACCGATCCTCTTTTCAAATAATGAAAGTGACTTCCCTCAGGGTAGCAAATGAGGCAATCTGACGTCGAACAAATAATAATGAGAATGGTAGTACGGGGCAAAACCTGATATGCTGTAAAAACTATGACAATTACAAAATCTCCTCAATCTTTTGGCCGCCAGATGCTCAACAAAGTTCCGGAAATTACGATTTTTTTCTGGATTATAAAAGTTCTATGTACGACCGTCGGAGAAACGGCCGCTGATTATTTAAATACTACTTTAAATTTAGGGTTGAACGGAACAAGCGTGGTGATGGGTGTTTTGCTCTTGGTCATTCTCTTTTTTCAGTTTAAGGGGAAAAAATATAAGCCGTCGATTTATTGGCTCGCCGTGGTATTTTTGAGCGTCGTGGGCACGCTCATCACCGATAACCTAACCGATAACTTAGGCATCTCTCTTACCACTACCACTATCGTTTTCAGCATAGCGCTCGCCGTCGTTTTCGCGATCTGGTATCTCGTTGAAAAAACGCTCTCGGTTCATTCCATCATCACTACCCGCCGCGAGGTGTTTTACTGGCTCACCATTCTTTTTACCTTCGCCCTTGGCACAGCATCTGGAGATTTACTGGCTGAAAAATTCGCTCTCGGATATCTTCTCTCGCTTGGTATCTTTGCGGGCGCCATCGCGGTCATTGCGGCCGGGCATTATATCGTGAAAAATCACGTGTTACACGCCGAGCATCGCCTTCAATCGAGCAATGCCGTACTCGCATTTTGGCTCGCCTATATTTTGACGAGACCCCTTGGGGCTTCGGTCGGCGATTATCTTTCGCAGGCGCAACCTGACGGCGGGCTTGGGCTTGGCACGACCACGACCAGCTTTTTATTCCTCGCGGCTATCTTGGGGCTGGTGATCTACCTTACGCTTACCAAGAAAGATGTTATCTCTAAAGCGGTGCTCGAAGAAGATATCAAAGAGCACAAGTTGCTCGAGCATGATGGCGAAAAATAAAGCGGTGATAATCGTTATATCGGCGGCGGTAATGCTGGCTCTCGTTTTTGGGATAAACCAGTGGCTTTACCTGGACAAAGCCCATAGCACTTTCGAAAACTATTATGCTTTCAGAGGATGCGTCCAGTTGATTAGCACTAGCAGCGATTCTGGTATATGCAGGACTAACTCTGGGGAAACTATTAAAATAGTGAAGTATCAAAACGAGTGGTATCTGGACGGCGATTTGCCGTGGGCATGCCTTGGCGAAATTTGTTTCGGGTTGTAGCTCAAAAAACAATAGTGAGTAGGGGTATGGGGTAGATTTTTAGTCAGGGAACATCTCCGTCGAATATAATGTTCCATTCTTTTAATTCAACGATGCCTCCGGAAACACTTCCTTTATCTTCGCCTCGTATTCTTCGACAATCTTCGGATCCGGTTCGATCGAGCTGACGTCAATCAAGGGGTTGTTCTCGAACAGCGCCGGTTCTCGTTGCCGGAGAATCCAATTCTTTTTTATTTTTGACGACTCATCATCGGTGTTCGTCGCGACGCGCACCGCTTTGTTATGGCTGTCGATGTGATCACGCAGGGCGGCCAGTTTGTTCGCTACATTGTCCGTCATGTCCGTTTCGTAGATAGGAGTCAATTTTTTGAATACCCGCTCGAATCCAAGCAACGCCGCGTAGCCATCAATAATCGCTTGCCGCCGCTCGACGAATATCTCCGCTGTACGGTCGTCCTTGAACCTCAGAAACGGTTTTCCGTCCTTCTTGAATTCCTCAAAAAGAGTTTGCGATTTCGTGATACCCGAGAGCATCGCCACGCTCATGCCGTATCGGCTGAAAGCCGCGGGCTCGCCACCGCCCGTCGTGTCGCAGATGAGGAGCTCTTGGTCGAGGTGCTCGCCCTTGTGCTCGAGGTCACTCGCGGCGTAGACGAGGCCGAGATTGGGCTCGTAGGTATCAGTGCGCTTTTTGAAGTCCTTCACGAAATCGTAATTGCCGCTGAAGGCATAGAGGCTCTCACCGGTTATCACCTTATCGCTGAAGGTTTCGAACGCCCTCTTTTCGTCGAGTTCTCCCTTTACGTTCGGCTCGAGATCGTAAGCTTCGAGCAGCGCTTGCGCCGTGGCGAATTCGCTGTCGTACAAATTCTTGCTCCACAGCTTCTCTTTCCTCCCTTCGGCTTCGCTCCTTTCCCTGAACGCCAGCTCGCCGGAAGCGATATGTTTGCGCAGGATTCTCCGGGCTTTCACCTTGCTTGCGAACCACCGCTTCAGGAGATCAGCATTATCACTCACGGCGAGCGGCGTGTAATCTCCGATCAGGTCTTGATCGAGCCAGCGGAGTAGGCCTTCGCGGAGCATGGCTTTGATATTCGTATGGTGCTCGTCGGCGTACTGCCGCATGGCTTTCTCGACCGCTTCGTAGGTATTCTCATCCTCGTCATCGGATTGTTGGTCCTTGCTCGCCGGTTTGCCTTCGATTTCAACCCCGTGGATTTTGAGAAATTTGCGCGCCACCTCAACGAGCGGGATGCAGGCGAAATAATGGAAAAGTTGGTATTCCTTGGCGAAGCGGTTGTAGCTTTGCTCGGCGACGAGTTCGGCGAGTTTTTCCTTCGCTTCGTCGCTCAATTCTTTTTTCCCTCCGTAAAGATGGGCGATGATTTCTTCCTGATCGAGGTATTGGTGGTCGAATTCAATATCCTCATAGAGCTCGCGCAAGCGTGTCCGATCCTCTTCGCTCAGGAGCTCGAACGCAAACTGGTACACGGCGTAATCGAAATCGAGGCCTTCTTCCAGTTTCACCTTTCTCTGTTTTTGCGTGATCTCGACCGCTTCCTCGATCGTTACTTTCTTGATGCGCTTGAGCGTATCAATGGAGATGCCCGCCTGCCGGTCGGCGGGATAGTAGAGTAGGCCCAAAATGATGGGCAGTTGCGCGAGATACGACACTTGCGCGTCCTTGTAATAGAGTTCGGCCATAATATTCATTTTGCCGGAGAGCTGCCACCCCGCGTTCAGCTGGTTCCATTCGCGGGCTTCTTCGTTGTTTTTAGCACGCCAGTTTACGAGCGCTTCTTTGTCGGCTTCGGTCAACACGTTTTTGCCGGTCTTCGACTTCTCTATATCGCTGTGGACGAGGAGTAAATATTTCTCCCTCGGCGTGAGGTCGCTGCGTCCCAACATGTTCGATATGCTTTTCATGGTAATTTGTGTGCTGGCTATTTTCGCTTCTTCAGCGCCTGCTCAAGGAATTCGACCCGCGCCTTGAGATCCGCGACCTCGGCGACCTTTGCAAACGCGAGCGCGAGGCGCGCGACGGCGGTCGCCCGGCGCACGGTCGTCTTTCTCTGGGCAACTTCCTCCAAAGTTTCAGAGAGGATGGCCGCCGCCTCGTCTATGGTTAAAATCTTTTTTATATTTTCGTTATCCATGGTTTTTTAATTACATGCCTTCCACAATTTCCATCCACGCCTTGACCTCGGCTGCCCGCCCGGTTTTCGTCGCCTCTCGGTAGAGGGCCGAGACCACGTTTGGGGTGAGCCGCTTCGCCCAGAGGTGGATGGTCTTCATAAGGCCGCCCGACTCCTCGATCTTTTTATTCCACTCGCTCAAGGTCCCCAAGTCCTTGATTCCGAAACGCTCCGCGAATTCGGTTTGGTTTTTGATGTCGAGGAGCGACATGGCAAGTTCGTCGTCGATGCCGAGCTTCTCGATGACATGACGCGGTTGGCCTCGCAAAATCGACGGCATCGACCGCCACAGGACGTACGACTCGAACTCCCGCTTCTTGTAGACCGTGGGGATTCGGGAATGTTCATTGTCGTCATCTTTGTTCATGCAAGTGGTTGGGCATTTTGTCCGGTAAGTTTTTGCCAGCGGTCGACGATCGTTCGGCAGTACCCTTCGTCGCGTTCTATCATGAAGCACCTTCGACCAAGATGCTCGCAGGCGATGAGCGTTGAGCCGGAACCGCCGAAGGGATCAAGCACAATATCTCCCGGCAGGTTGCCGTGATAGATGAGCCGCCGCAAGAGGGCGGGCGGCTTCATCGTCGGATGCAGTGCGCTTTTCGGGGGCTTGGGATAAAAGAGGGCGGTTTTATCCTTCTGGCCAAAAAATTTGTGCGTTCCGTGCCAGCCAT
>Ga0209515_10003816_pt1 | contig 20972 bp, 19 predicted proteins | sample Subgroupgradi54m_FD_187454 | JGI IMG/M metagenome (GOLD analysis project Ga0209515, IMG submission 187454) | Subsurface groundwater microbial communities from S. Glens Falls, New York, USA - GMW60B uncontaminated upgradient, 5.4 m (SPAdes)... ...
AAATGGCCTTACAGCATAAATCTGCCCGCCAAAAGATGCGTGCGCCCCATCTTTGCCCTGCGTAATCACCACGATGTTTGCAAGCTCTTGGAGCTGCTGCAGGTTGCGTGCCACATCGCCATGGCGCGTGAGCCGCAGCGCCTCCTCATTGTTCAGGATTAGGACGTCGATTTTTCCGAGCATGCCAATTAGCCCCGCAAGGCCGAGAGCGAGCTCGCGCTGTCCGGGGTTGAAGGCTATTTTGGCGCGGATTTTTTTTGCGTGCCAGACGATTTTGGAGAGGAGCTGCTTTTCGCCGTGCAGCGAGGAGATGTAAAACCACTTTGCGGACAGCGAGCCCCATTTTATGCGCGAGCGGTGCAGCATGTTTGTTGCCGCGCTATAATTGAGTATCACCCTGTCGCGTGCAAAGCCAGTAAGTATTACTGAAAATGCGGTCTTCTTCCCCTTCATCTGCGCGACATTTCGCGTGTCCACATTTTCCTGCCGCAGCTCCTTAAGTATGTGGTAGCCGTTGTCATCATCACCAATGGCGCATGCGGCCGCCGCGCGCAGCCCGAGGCGCGCAAAGCCAACCGCGGTATTGGTCGCCCCGCCGCCTGTTGAGTAGCGCAAATCATCCACCTCTATTTTGCTTCCGGGGTAGAATGCGCACCCATCCGCCGTGAAAAACTTGCGAGGCACATAGACGAAAACGTCGCGCGTAGCCGAGCCTATCGAGATGACATCGAGCATGAAAACCAATGCAAGACAATGGGCTTTTCCAGTATTTAAAACGTCTCATGCCCTAAACGCTTCCTGCGGTTTCGGCTTCCTGAAAAGCGCATTGGCCGCCGTGGGATGGCTGGCCCGCATTGGCATTTTCAACCGGCATGCCCGTATTTTACCTGCACTTGCCCCGGAGCCCCAACTGTTGGCGGCCCAACCCTATAGATAACCCAGAAGAAGTCAACCCTTCCATCCGGCTCTTCAACAGGCCCGTCCGCCACGCCTTTGTTCCAGCCTTCCAAAACCATTTTTCTTGCAGGCCCATAGCTTTCAATGCCCCATTTCTTCCAATCAGTATCTTGAATTGCGTCTGCATGCCATTTTCCTGCAGAGCCGCCGAATTTCCAGGTTCCGTCGCTGTTTATCTCAAGCGGCACCCCGCTGCCGGTTCCAAATGCACCGCTGCCGCCTGCATCGTAGAACATTCTTGATGAAAAGTCCCTCCATAATCCGATGAATTCCTTCGGATTGGAGTTTGAAGCGGTTTCAGAATCTGGTTTGCCTGATGGAACCGGGGGGATGCCGCTGCCGGCTGTTGTTGCGTTATTAATTTCATCGGATGGAAGCGCCGGAGGCTGTTCATTCTCGCCACCCGGCAATGCGGGAGGCTGCTCTTGGCCGGCCTGCTGAGGTTTTTCAGCCTGTTTCTGGGCGCCATCCTGCGCTGCTATTTTTTCCCCGGGCTGTTGCGCGCATCCGGCCACCAGCAAAATTGCGGCGATTGCCAAAAATAAAAACGCTTTCATTGGGGCCATGGATTTTTCACACCATCAAATTTTATTCCGGGGCGGCCGGGGGCTGGTCTGCTTCTTCTTCGCTAATGAGCTTGCAAGTATCCGCGACTTTTATCCAATACCCGCTTCCGGAGTTCAGGTAATCCCTTTTATAATATCCCTGTGCCTTTCCATTTTCAATGAACCCGCTGTATGTGAACGGGCCTTTCAGGATATTGCAGCCTGACTTTGCGGCATCAATGCCTTTTTCGGTTTGAACGCTTACCAGGTTCCAGCCTTTCTTCAGTTCAACCGTTTGCGATGGAAGGAAACTCCCGGTATATTTTACGGTGCAGTCCCCGCCCGTGCCCTTTGGGCTTGCCCTTTTTGCCCATAAACCCTTCCCGATTAAACTCTTGTCCTTCAAATCGGTCACGGTCATATACGCGTTTATTTTGGGGTCATACCAGTAGATTTTTGAAATGCATGAATGGTCTTCGCTTGAAATGCCCCCATAAGGCACGCCAATCAGGCTCCATTTCCAGTCCAATGCATATCTCAGTTCTTTCCCCCAACCATCAACTTTAGGCGCTGAAATTATGCATGCTCCATTCTCGCAAACTTTGCCTGTTGGGCATGCATTTGTCGGGCCGCATTCGGGCTGTTTTGCGGGGGCTGCGTTGTTTTGAACGCAAACACCATCAGTAGCCACAGCTAACCCGCTATTGCAGGTTCCTCCGCTGCAGGCAAATTGCCCCTCATTTCCGCATAAACTGCAGGTTCCGCCGGCATAAACAGTGCCCGAAGCGCATGCAACGCAGGCGCTTCCATTTGCAACATACGGCGCAATGCAGCCGTTCTTGCAGGTTTTGCCGGTTGGGCATGCGGTGCATGGCTTTTGGTTTTCCAAGCCGCATTCCGGTGCTTGGGCAACCGCGGCTTTTGCAGAGGCTTTAACAGCCACTTTTGCAAAACTCGCCGCGTCTTTATTGCATGCAATCCTGCTATAGCAGAAGCCGCCGGTGCATACTGCATCGTCTAATAATATTGTAACGCCTGCCTTGTAATCAATGTCCTTGCCTGAGGCCTTGTAAGTGCAGTAGCCGGTGTATGATAATTGGCTGGCCGAAGGCGTAATTTTTGCAGCTGCAATATTTTCATTCGCTCCGGGCAATGTGCCGTCAACATTGCAGTTGATTTCAACTTTTGTATTTTCATTGAATTTGCCATCTGCAGACCCAAATATTGTGGCCCTTCCGGGGTTTTGGCTATAATCGCTGTCAATGCTCACAGTTGAAGGGCTTGCAGTGATGTCGCAGCTTGCCCCGCTTGCAAAAATCGCGGACAATGGCATTAGCATTAAGATAACCAGAAACAGCCTGTTTAATGCATTCAAGTCAAATCGTTCTCTTTTTTTTAATTATTATCCTTGTATTTAACTACTATAAAAGGTTTCTATTATTTAAAAAACCCCGAATTTTTGGGTGTGCTGGAAATGGACTTAGCAAGGTTTAAAAATTTCCCGCCCCGAAAACCCCGCCCCCGCTTCGGCTTCCTGAAAAGCAATGTTTAAATATACCCTCGAACTTGCTATTAGCTAAAACCCTTTTTGGAGAGGTGTACACTGATGAGAAACCACATAATCCCGGCACTAACCGCAATGGCGCTTGTATTCGTGCTTTTGGCGGGAATCGTATTGGCAACAGAAACAGCAGCGGCAGGGACAGCAAATCCTGTTCCGCCAGCCGCAAACGGCGCGGTGGCTCCGGCAACGGCACCGGCCGGTGCGGGCGCGGTCCCGGCAGTGCCCGGTGCGGCAAAGGTTCTCCCGGCCAAGGCGGGCGATGGGAAGAAAACCCCGGTCAAGGACGCCATGAAGGGCCTAAAGGATACAAAGAGCGCAACAAAAAGTGACATTGACGCGAAAAGGGCAAAAGTCACTGCAGACAAGATGGCAAGGACAGACGCCGCAAAGAAGGCAAGGGCGGATGCTTCGGTAAAAGTTGACGCGGCGAAAACCGCAGCCAATGCCGCGGTCGGCACGGCAAAGGATGCCGCAAAGGACGCGAAGCAGGCAATAAAAGAGGCGACCACGCCGGAGGACAAGGCAAAGGCTATTGATGCCGCCAAGACGGCGCAAAAAGAGTTTGTAGATACTGTGAAGGAACAGGCGGCCGCCGTAAAGGATACAAGGAAGGCGGAAAAGGCCGCTGTCAAGTCCATTGTAAAGGAAGGCACTGAGCAGGTGGCGGCGGATAGAAAAGACCTCGAGCAGGCGGTGGCCACGGGCAAGGAGCAGGTTGCCGCGAAGAGGAAGACGGCAAATGAGCTGAAGCAGGAGCAGATAGCCATGACGAGAAAGAAACTCGAAGACATCAAAACCAAGGCAACCGCTCCAAAGCAAGCCGCAGCCACAAAGGCAACGGCCGGCGCTTCAAAGTCGCCGGCGCCAGTTGCGGGCACAGTGGCACCAGCAGGCACAACTCCTGCAGCTGTTCCACCGCTTCCGGGCGCGGCAAATACCGTGCCAATCTCGCCTCCGGCAGTTCCGGGGAGCTAAATGGCATAAATTAATTTTTTCGGGGAGCTAGGCAAAACCGGCTCCGCCCTTTCTTTTTTTGAATCGCTTTTTCAGAAATGTCGTGCAATCAATTAACTTTAAATTCACTCTTTTCATTATCCTATTCATCGATTGGGCTTATGGATTGGCTTTGCGTTTTCGGAGGCGGTTTTTGGTGAAGGTTGCAATCAACGGCTTTGGAAGGATTGGAAGGCTCGTGCTGCGCTGCGGCATTGCCGAGAAGGGAATTGACTGGGTAGTGAACCACACAAAGGACATAAAGAGCGCGATGCAGCTTTTCAAGTTCGATTCCGTGCACGGCAAGTTCGATGGCACGGTAGAAATCGAGAACGACAATCTTGTAATAAATGGCAAAAAAGTGAAGGTCATTTCAAAAAAGGTAAGCCCGCAGGACCTGATGAATAATCCATCGCTGCTCCCGTGGAAAGAGCTCAAGGTCGATGTTGTAATTGAAAGCACCGGAGTGTTTCGCGGAAAAGAAGACGCTATCGCGCACATAAAGGCGGGCGCGAAAAAGGTTGTTATTTCCGCCCCGGGCAAGGGCGAGATTGAGAGCTACGTGCTCGGCGTGAACACTTCAAATATTGCAAAGGCCGATGATGTGATTGACAACGCCTCGTGCACGACAAATTGCCTAATGCCGGTGCTCAAGGTCCTCAATGATAATTTCATAATAAAGCGCGGCTTTATGACAACGATTCACGCCTACACCGATGACCAAAAGCTTGTCGACGGCGCGCATGAGGACCCGCGCAGGGCAAGGGCGGCGGGCCTAAATATAGTTCCCACAAAAACCGGCGCTGCGGATGCGGTTTCAAAGGTCATGCCTGTTTTGAAGGGCAGGATTGATGGGAAAGCGATAAGGGTCCCTGTCGCGTGCGGTTCGTTCCTTGAAATCACCGCAGAGGTTGAAAAGGGCACAACCGTTGAGGGAATCAACTCCGCGATGAAAAAAGCGGCGCAGGGCGCGCTGCGGGGCATTTTGGAATACTCAACAGACCCGCTAGTATCTTCAGACATTATCGGCAACAAGAGCTCGGGCATTTTCGACTCCGAACTCACAAAGGTTTCGGACGGCACGCTTGTTCAGGTGTGCGCATGGTACGACAACGAGATGGGCTACTCGCAGCGCATTGTTGACCTTGTAAAAAGCCTGAAGCTGAAGTAACCGGCCAAAAGCCGGGTTATTTTTCGGCCCGGCATTTTTGCGGGGCGGTGGAATCAAATTTTACGTTTTTCGTCCAACATTCCATGCCGGTTGCCGGACTTTTTGCGCTTTTCATCGATTAGCTTTAAATATATGATTGTTCTATAATTGCACCAATGCGCTTTGCCAGGATAGTGTTGGCGTTTCTGTTTGCAATTTCTTTTTCGCTCTACGCCTCAGCGGCGTTCATCACGGTTTTCGCCGACGGCGGGCCGTTTGTAACCGATTCCAATATTTTCATGATAATCAAGGCATACGACAATAACGGCGCGGCAAAGAACAATATAGACATCAACAGCTATGTCATAAATAACGCGACAGGCGCGCGCAGCGATGTTAACTACTTTGGCAGCGTGCAGGGCATTGCATACCGCAAGCTGGCTCTATCAACAGCGGGCGACTACAACATCGTTGCGGTTGACCTCAACGACAATGTTAGCTCGCAGGTGCGCGTGAGCGTGGGCTCGATTAAGAGCGTTTCGGTCACATTCAATCCCCACAATCCGCCCTTCAACAAGACCACGGGCGAGGACATCAATTTCACGCTGCAGGGCAGGAGCTCGGCGGGCGCTGACGTGAACATAATGCTGAGGGCAAGGCTTGTTTCGGATGCGAACGGCTCTCCCGCCTCGCCGACAATTGATGTGAACGCGAACGGAACCGATACCAACAGGTTCACAACATCGGGCCTAACGCAAGGCAAGTACATACTTGACATCAACAACGGCCTTGCCTCATTCCCGGTTTTCGTGCTAAAGTTTGCGGGCTTTATTGACCTGCAGGACGACTCGAACAACTCCGTGAATGTCTTCGGGGCGGGCAAAACCGTGAACATAATAGCGAAGGCGGCAAATGTCGACGGCAACACAACGCAGGACATCTCGGCCATAAGCTTTTCCATCCGCAAGCCAAGCGGGAGCACCGATACGAGCATCACATGCGACCTCAATTCCTTTGCAAGATGCAAGTATGTGCTCTCAGGCGATGCCAATTCCGGCGATTACACCGTGAGTGCGACCATCACCGTCGGCTCGGATACGCTCATCGTCAAGAGGACATTCTCGGTCCAGAACTACCAGATGAAGTTCTTCGCCCAGACATTCAGCGGCGGCAACCAGGCAATAGAGAAGATGCCAAGCGTCTATCCGGCTAATTCTCTCGTGAACTTCGAGGCGCACTTTGTGAGGACCACGGATTCCAACGAGCTTGCGGGCCCCGACCTTAACGGCACCTTCTGCAGGGACCAGAACATAAGCGTGTTCATACAAAAGGCGGGTTCGGCAGACAAGAACTCGATTCCAGACACCACCACCTTCAGTTCCTCAAACTCAAACTACTGCCTTGTCACAATCAATGCGCCCGCGGTGCAGGGCACCTACACCGTGATTGCGGTTGCGCCTGCCGGCACCCAGCTGCTCAGCAAGAGCACAACATTGAACGTGCAGAATTTCCTCATATTCCTCCAGGCGGTGGCCTCCGACACATTTGACCCCAACACGCCGACCGGCAAGTTCAGTTTCTTCAGGGGCGAGGCCGTCGGCTTCAACCCGAGCTACGTCGACCTGAACGGCCAGAAGCCGCAGATAAAGCGCGTCAGCAAAATCCAGATTGTGCAGGGCTCCTCCCTAAAAACATTCACCGGCGCGACGGACGCGAACATCGGCTGGTACCCTGACAAGAACATTCTCATACTCAGCTCTGCAGCCGTTTCAAAGCTTGCCGGCGGATTTGTGCCCGTGCAGGCGACAGTTGATGTCAACACCCTCACAGGGGACGTGAACGGGGTAACCGCCTTTGGCATGTTCAAGCTGAATGTGCTAAGCATCGCCGCCGCGCTCGCATCCGACTCTAACGGCACGGCAAAGAGCAACGATTTCGGCCCGCCATCATTCGGCCTTGACGAGAACATGTTCATCAAGGTCACGGTCACCACCGGAAATGGCGGCGGCACCTCGGGCGCTACCGTGAGCCTCAAGTCGATGAGAAATGTCGACACCTGGAAGGAAATCGACGCAACGCAGGTCTCAAGCCGGGTCACGGACTCGAACGGGATTGCCGTGCTAAACATCGGCAAGCTCTCGCAGTTTGGCATGACAAGCGGCGGCTATTTCACGCAGGTGCAGGTGGTGACCACGGACGGGAACACGGACACCGCCAACCTATTCTTCGAGAGCAGAAGGTTCATGGTATTCCTGCAGCCGCTTGACACCCAGTCAGGCTCCCAGTGCGGCTTTTTGCAGGGCAACAGGAGGGACCAGAACGCCTCATTCATAATAAAGGCATTCAACCCAACGCAGGGCTTTGGAAGCGGGGACATAAATGTCACTGCGCCCTCAACGCTAACGCGCAAGGTGTTCTTCTTCGGAGCGCCGAGCAAGCCGATATTCCCGCCAACCGAAGTGAAGAACGTGAGTTTTGATGTCAACACGGCATACCCGTGCCTTAGCTTTGGCGGTGGCGGAGGGCAGCCGAGCACGAAGAACTCGACCATGGTTAAAATTTACAAGAACGACGGGAGCAACTGGGCAACCGGCATGTACAACATTTCCCTTGGCGTGCAGGCAAACGGCGGCAACTTCGACGGCAACACCGATATGGGACGGGGCTTTATGAAAATCCAGCCCTTCGCGTTCCTCGTGAACCCGGCATCGTTCGGCCAGTTCGGCCCGCCGATTGGAAAGCCCGGGGCAACCTTTGACATCAACGTGACGGTGCTTGGCACGGCTTCAGGCTCAGATGTAAATGTCACGGCAACGCTAACCGACGCCAGAAGCGGCGGGAAGTTCGAATTCAGCGAAGGCGCCCAATCCAGCCAGACCAACATCGGCATCGGCCTTAACAGGGCGGGCACCTCGCTTGACTGCAACTCAGGCACGAACGGATGCGGCCAGAAGGGCGTCATGATAAAGGCTGGCAGCACACCCTCTGATGTGAACACGGTAAGGGTGCTGATTCCCTCAACGGCAAAGGTTTCAGAGTATCTAATAACGCTCACGGCAACGGTCCCCAGCACGGGCGACTCGACCGACGGGATGGTTTTCATGAAGACCCAGCTCTACAAGCTCGTGAACTTCGGATGGTTCCAGAACATGTACGCGGTTTTCGGGGTTTCGTCGGTAGCGCCGGCGGACTGGACAACCACCGGCAGGATTGTCGAGGGAGCGAACCAGTACAATCCGCAGTTCGGCGGCGGAGGGTCGAACGGTCCGGCAACATTGGACTTCAATTTCCTTGTGGACTACACAAACAGGCGCCTTGTGCTAGACACCAACAGGGCTCAGATGGCTAACCGCAATTCCTTTGAAAATCCGCTCCCAAATTATGACAAGAACTTCTCGATGGGCAACGGAGTGAGCGACCAAAACAGGCTCATATTCCCGGGAGGCGACATCAACGGCCAGTTCAGGGTAATCGACATTTCAAGGGCCGGCGGCCAGGAGCCGGGCGTGAAGTTCATACGCAAAAGCGCGCTTGACTTCACGGGCAACCAGTTCAGCATGAGCTACCTCGGAGTTTACCCGGCTGACACGAATTTCACTGTCCCGATAATGGTCAAGAATCCGGACGGCACCGCAGCCGACGTTAACGTGATAGTCACAAACATAGCGACATTCACCCCCGGAAGCTTCTTCCCCCAAAATCTCACATCGCGCAGCTGCTCTACGGCTGCCGAACTTGCGCTGTGCAATATAGCAGGGGACTTCAACTCATGGGTTTCGAGGACCGACGCAAACGGCTTTGCCCTGATTCCGCTAAAGATTGCAAAGCCGGGAAGCAAGTTCCAGCTCGAAATCACCATTTACACCTGCAATGCCGACTGCTCGGTAATTACGAACCAGAGGTTCCAGCCATTCGAGGGCCCGACAATAGATATCAAGAAGTTCACGATAACAACAAAGGTCACGGGGCCGAGATTTACCGTGACCTATAACACCGACCCGGCAACCGAAGGCATCACGCTTGATGTGAACAGCCCCAACACGCCCGGCAGGGGCGCGCTGCTAAACGGCGCGCGCAGTTCCGCTATCGGGGTGATAAGGGGCATTTCGGGCGGAAGGAACGGCGTTCTGGGCGATGTGAACGCCGACAGGAACTGGTATTTCGTGGTGCTTGACGGCAACAGGCTCTTGGTCGACGATGACAAGAACATGACCCTGTTGCTCGGAACATCCGAATCCGCCACGCAGGACGGCGGCACATCGGGCAACGGCGCGTTCCCGCCGCTTTTGTGCACCTACCCTACAAGCGATCTCAACAACGCCTGCTCAGGCCTCACAGGCAATGTGATGCAGTCGAATGCAGGGTCTAACACCAATATATATTTCCTGATGGATGCCTCTGTGGATGCCAACGCATTCGACACCAACGTTGCGTTCTTCCCGGTCTACACAAACCCCTTCAACCCGAGCAGCGCGCCGAACAAGGACTCAAACATACAGATTGCCCTGAGCATCGCAAGCCTTGCGGGCGTTGCGGACAACACGACCTCATACTCGCTAAGCAACGTGCACCTCGAGAATTTCGCGCAGTTCCAGAGCACGCAGCTAAGCCCCTCGAGCTATAGCGCAAGGACAGGCACGACCATGATAAACATGGGCAACTTCAGCGCGCGCACGCCGGGTCAGTACAATCTTGTCTTCAACCTGACGATTGGGAGCACCACTACCGAAGAGAGGGTATTCTTCCAGGTGAGGAGCTGAGCGCATGAACCGCCTGTCCATACTTTTGGCTTCCCTTTTGCTGCTCGCCGCGGGCGCGTCCGCAACCGGCAGTCTCTCGGTTTCCCTGAGTTCCCTTGATGCCATCACAGTCGGCGACTCCACCACACTCACAGCCACGGTTTCGGCAAGCGGGGATTCAGTAACAAACACGCAGCTGAGCGTAACCCTTCCATCAGGCCTTAGCACGAGCGATTCCACGACCCAGAGCATAGGGACACTTAGCGCCGGCCAGCAGTCCTCGAAGAGCTGGAGCATCACGGGAAACACCGCGGGCTCCTATACGGTCACGGTCACGGCAACGGGCGATAGCGTGACCGCGCAGACGGCAAACGCCACCCTGACGGTTAGCAGCCCCGGCGTTATAACCGTCACAACGCAAACGGCGCCCATAACCTCAACGCTTGCAAACGGCTCCTCGACAAGCCTGAGCCTGCTGTTCTCGAACACGGGCGGCTCAAGCTCCACTGTCACGGCAACGGTCTCGCCAAGCGGCGGGCTCACCATCACAAGCGGCAATGCGAGCAACAGCTTCGACCTCAACGGCGGCCAGAGCGCCTCGCTCTCGTGGACCGTGCAGATGGGCAGCACAAGCAACCAGACGCTTGCCGTCTCAATCTCGAGCACCACAAACACCCCAAGCTATACAAGTTCCTATACCATTACCGGTTCTGGCACCACCACCGGCACCCCCGGCACAGGAACCGACACCAATACATCATCGACAACCACTAAACCCGCAAGCACAACCCCGGCAACAGGCGGCAGCCCGAACGCCGCGACCCCGGCAGCGCCAGGCGCCCCAGGCCTCACGGTCGCCGACATCGAGAACCCGGCGAACATTGTAAAAAAAGTTGATTATGCGCCCAGCGTTTCCACAACGCCCGAGGGACTGCAGGTCACAAAGGCGGCATCCTATGTTGAGGCCAAGAATTCCAGCGGCGCCGCAATCCCAGCATATGTTTTCAACGTGGGCGTCAAGAACATGACATCAGCGCCTTTGACCAACGTGAAGGTGAGGGAGACTATCCCGAAGGCAATCGCAAGCGACGTGTCCCAGATTACCTTCAAGGACGCGCCAAGGGTAATAACGGCAGACCCGGTTGTCGAGTGGACGGTGGATAAGCTCGGCCCGGGCGAGGAGAAGAAATTCGTTTATTTCGTGACCAAGCTCGCGGACCAGTCCATAGCGGGTTCCTTTGACACTTATGTGAAGACCCTTCCCGCCTCACAGGCAAAGGTTTCGCCATCAGAAGAGGCAAAGCCAGGCCAGCCAGCGGCCCAGGGCAAGCCAGCGGTTCCAGGCCCCAAGCCCGAAGCCGGAAGCAACTGGCTGCTTGCGGCAGGCGGGGTTGCCGGCTTGCTTGTGATTGGCGTGATAATCGCGGCCATCCTCTTTGTGGTCTACTGGTTTTTCCTGCGGCACAAGTAATAGGCGACTATAGCCCTAAATGGCCAGAACTTTTCTAGGGGAATTCCCGAACCCAGTAGTCGCCCTCTGTTTTGGTAAAACCGCATTCCTTTCGTGTTCTGGTGTAGAGCTGGCGCATCCTTTCCCTAATCCTGTCCGCCTCTGCTTCTGTTGCAAGCCTTACAACTCCGCCGACGTAAGGTTTTTGGTAACCATCTAGTGTTTCGGGCCTTCTCAATTTTATCCTGTCAAAGCCGTTCCAGTAGGCCGATTTCACGGCAAGGCCTGCAAGCGCTGTATTCCAGCGGATTTTGTTTTCCGTGCGAAAATCATCCGATTCATTTTTGTGGCCTTCCCCCTGGATAGTTTCAATTGACACTTCGAGCTTTCCATTTTCTGTTGTCACGTCCGCCAGCAGGAATCCAATCCGATTTTCTTTGTGTAGAATCCAAAATCCAAGGCTATTGCCGATTGGCTCATACTTGATTATTCTGCCGTTCCTGAGCTTTTTTCCAAGGCGCCTCATTTCCTGGGCGAAAAGGTCACGAAATGCTTCGCGGGGCTTTGATGAAAGAAATTTTCTTCTCGCCGTCACAATCCTTGCCCTTCCCTGCCGGGCAGTTTCGGTTTTTCCTGCGCGCGTCAGTGTCCGGGTTGCCGTTCCGAGCCGTAGCCTTTTCATAAAGAATTAACGAATCCTCCAAATTAAAGCTTATTCTTGAGAGGCGGGGATATTGTGCTACGGGGGCTTTAGCCTTGCCTATACTCTTCAAAGAGCGCGGAATAGTTCTGCGGCTTTGAGAGCCACTCGAACTTCTTGGGGTTTTTCACGCCTTCAGAATAAATCGGCTTTGCGCCCAGCCCAAGTTCGGGAAAGTTTTTCGGGGCGATTAGCTTCACGCTCGGCACAACGACATACTTTTTGTTCTCCACAAACCCTTTGGTGGTCTCATACCATTCGGCTCCGCCGAGCTTCTCAATCGGCCCGTAATCAGAGGCGAACCCGGGGTAAACCCAGTTCGCCATCACAAGAGTTTCGTTGGGCGAGGGGTTCACCGTGATGTGCCCAAAGCCCGGCAGCATCACGCATTTATCCCCTTCGCGGGCATCGAAAACAAGGAACTCATTGCCGTTTTGCAGCAGATAATGTGCCCTTCCGTGCAATACTTCATACACTTCAGGGTACCAGGTTTTGGTTCCCGGTACCATCGGGTGGTAGTGGCCGAAGGTCTTGTTTAGTTCGTCGCCCACCGTAAAAGGGGGAAGCACTGTAATGTCGTAGCGCAGTTGCGCCGCCCTGATTTTTTTGGCATCCCTTTTCATGCACACGTCCCTGTACATGTAATAGAAATCGTTCGGCGCGTGCGAAGCCGGGTTTTTTAGAACGCTCATCATCCTCTCGCGCGTGCGCGCCTCGGGGACAACTTTTTTCATTCCGGCGCCAAAGAGGAGCTTGTGCCCTTCGAGCTTTAGCGGCAGGCCGCTTGCGGGGCGAAGATTTACAGATGTCATGAAGCAATTGAGACAATTAGTAATAAATACGTTACCGCCCCTGAGTTTTTCATTAAGCAGCTTTGGTGGGCATTGGAGGTTATTCGGTTGGACTACAAATCCGTGTTCGATTATCCGCTGAAAGGCAAGACCGTTTTTTTGCGCGCAGACATCAACAGCTCGGTTGTCGAGGGGCGCGTTGTCATCTCCTCACGCCTGCGGGAGCACTCGAAGAGCATTTACGCCCTCTCAGAGGAAGGCGCGCGCGTTGTTGTTCTCTCGCACCAGGGAAGGCCGGGCGAGTACGAGTTCATACCCTTAAAGAGGCACGCAGACCACATCCGAAAGTTCATAAGCCGCCCCGTAAAGTTCGTGAAGTGGGAGGATGATTATGTCGGGGCAATAAAGGCAATGAAAGACGGAGAAGTGATTGTGCTCGACAACACACGGTTCCAAAAAGAGGAGCAGGAAGACAAGTCCGTGCAGGAGCACTCAAAGGACGATTTCATAAAAAAGCTCGGGCCCCTGGGCGACCTTTTTGTGCAGGACGCGCTAAGCGTCTGCCACAGGCCCCACGCCACCGTTGTCGGGTTTGCGCCTTACATGCCCTGCGTTGTGGGCCCTGTGCTCGGAAAGGAAATCGAGGCGCTCGACAAGCTCAAGGACACCAAAAAGAAAGGGAAGCTCGCCGTGCTCGGCGGCTCCAAGCTCTCGGATTCAGTTGGGATTTTGAAAGGGATGCTCGAAAGCGGCATGAGCGATGAGGCGTGCATCGGCGGGCTTTTCGGAGAATTGCTCCTCAAAGCAAAGGGCGTTGATTTTGGCGCGAAGGAAAAATTCTTTGCGGAAAAGGGGTTTGCAAAATTGCTCCCGGATGCGAAGAAGCTCCTAGAAAAGCACGGCACGAAAATCATCCTCCCAACAGACCTCGCGCTCGAGGTTCCTGCAGCAAACGGCAAGGGCAACGGCCCGTTCCCCAAGCGCAAGGAAATAAATGTCAGCGACCTGCCTTCAGAATTCTCCACAATGGACATCGGCACGCAGACAACCGAGGCCTTCAAGAAGAAAATCCGCGCCTCGCAGGTGGTTGTCTTCAACGGCCCGATGGGGGTTTATGAAAAAACCAGGTTCTCGGTCGGCACGAAAAAAATCCTCGAAGCGATTGCCTTCCACCGCTGCTTTTCAATAATCGGCGGAGGCGACACCGAGCGCGCGCTAACCTCATTCGGGCTGGTGCCGCAGGACTTCTCGCACGTCTCGCTCGCAGGAAAGGCGCTCTTGCAGTATCTCTCGGCCGAGCCCTTGCCGGGCCTTGAGATACTTGAGAAAAAATGAAAGGGTTATTTTTTCCCAAATGCCTTCTCAATATTTTTCAGGCCTTCGGTGAAATCCTCTTCTGAAAGATTGCTGTATATCCCGCGTGCTTTAAGCTCTTCATGCATTTCCCAAATGCTGGTGCCCGCAATTTCGCACGCCTTCCCTATGCTAACCTTGTTTTTTTGGTAAGCCGCCACAGCCTTTTCGAGCCTGTATTCCCTGGCGCCCAGAGCAAATATTTTTTTCATGGCGCTCGTCCGATCCGTTCTTTCATCCTTTGCAACTTCCTCCATTATTTCAACGTCCTCTTTCGGAAACCTTACTGAAATGAGCTCTGTTTTCACTTTTTCACCCCACTTTCAAGAGATTGTATTGCACGCATAATAAACCCTATTTTGTACCTGCCTTCTTTTTGGCAAGCATCAATTGCCATAATTGCACTGTCATAACTGAGTTTTTCCGCCCTTTTAAGGTAAACTATCATGTCAGGTACCGTTGCCCAGCTTATTTCAAGCGCTTTTGACACACCTATCCCTTTTCTGTCATCAACCAGCAGCAGGTCGGCCTCTTCCTGCAGGAAGAGCGCTATTGCTTCCGACTCACCTTTTCCCAGGCGGAAATCGGCCGCTATTGCCTGTGCACCTCTGTTTCCTTCAAAAACCGCAGATTTCACCCGTATTTTGTTTCCATTTACCATCTGGCTGATAATTGCGGCATCCGGCTTTTCCAGGGCTTTTCCACTAACAACCGATTCATTGAAAACCGCTTCCGGTATGAGCAGGTCAAATTCTCTGCACATAATTTCAATGATATGGGCTTTCGCACTTATTATCAGCGAACTGCTGTCCGCAACGACAAGCGTCTTTGTCATACATAATATTAGTATGTAAACATTTATATTTTTGACTGCTGCCATTCAACATAGGACGCCCTCACCTCATTCGGCCTGGTGCCGCAGGACTTCTCGCACGTTTCGCTCGCGGGAAAGGCGCTGCTGCAGTACCTCTCTGCAGAGCCCTTGCCGGGGTTGGAAATATTGGCAAAGAAGTAAGCGCAAAAAGCCCTTGTTTGCGCTCTCATTATTTTAGCAGCCGAAGACCCACCTGATTTTACGCCGGTTTAACGTCTTCATACCGAGGTTTTCCCCAAACCTCGCTAAATTCCTAGAGGGGACATTAATTCGGGATAAGACAAGCAGAATAAATTTATGTATAAGGAGAAATCCCTAAGGCTGATCGTCAATCATCCCAATAATTTGCTGCGCGACTTCTGTTTTTTTGCCGGAGAGCCACTTCGATTTTTGCCCGCAGAAAAACACCTTTGTTTTCTGCGCGCCAAACGGGCTTTTTTTCACATCATTTGCGCACACCGCATAAAAGCCGTTCTCCTTTCGGAACGCGCCCGCAATCTTTTCCATCTCTGATTTGCCCTTGCCCCACACGGCTTTGAATGCGATTATTTTGAGCCTGGGGAATTTTTCGCGCACATGCGCGAGCAGTTTTTTGCGCGGCCGCAGCTCCAGAACAAGGCCCTGCCCTGAGGCCACTTTCCCCTTTTTTTGCGCGGTTTCAAAATCAGGTATCGCCGCGGGGCAGAAGAAATAATCGTATCCGGCGGAGAGCTCTTTTAGCACCTTGGATTCGAGCTCATCGGCGCTGTGCGCCTGCCCGAAATCAATGAACTGCTCCCGCTCGCCGTTGCCAATCATTTTCACCCGCGCGCCTTCAAGCGCGCACGCAGATGCAAGAGCGCCGCCCAGTTTTCCAGAGCTGCTGTTTGTAATGGAGCGCACCTCGTCGATTTTTTCCATGAACGCGCCGGATGCGATGAGAACTTTTTTGCCCTTCAAGTTTCCTTTCCGAAGGGCGGCTTTCACCTCAAAAACAATCTCCTTGATATCCGCAAGCTTTGCCTTTCCCTCTTCGAGCAGGGGGGAAATCACCCGCACCCCGCGCCCTTGCAGCTTTGCGAGGTTTTCAAGAACTATCGGATGTTCATACATTGGTTCGTGCATCGCGGGCGCGAGCAGAACCGGCCTGCGCGAGCCGATTGCAATTGTTGCAAAAGTGGTAATTGCGGTGTCATCAATCCCAAGCGCGATTTTGCTTATGGTGTTTGCCGTTGCGGGGGCGATTAGAAGCAACGCGGCTTTGCCGTTTTTGCCGAACAATTTGACATGCTCAACTTTTCCCGAAATCGAGGAAATCACTTTCCTTCCCGATGCGAACTCCATTGCCTGTTCCGTAACTATCCCCTTCGCGGATTCGCTTAGAAGAACCTGCACATCAAACCCTTCGCGGCGCAGTTCCCTGCACAAATCAAAGCAGCGCACCGCGGCGATGCTGCCGCAAATGCCCAGTACAATGAGTGGTTTTGTTTTGCCCATAATGTACTTTGCCGGGGAAAAATAGTAAAAGGAATGCCGGGGAATTATTTGACTATTATCGCGCCCGGCTCATTATCAGAGTGCTGCGTCTCCTGGGTCTTGTTCGATGCAACCACGCGCAGGTCATATTGGCCGGCATTATTCAATGTGCAGTTTGAAAGCCCGAAAGAGAGCTTGGTTGGCGTTGTGCATGTTGTTGGGTTTGCGGAAATGCCGGTGAGGCTATTTGGGGTGATTGAGGCCGTGAATTGCTGGCCAACATAGCCAGAGCTTGCCCCGTCCGCACAGACAATGGCGTTTTTTGAGTCCGTGAGAAAGAGGCCAATCCTGTCCACTGCCCTTACAAAATTGCTGTTTGTGCTGTTGCACTCGCCAGCGCCGACAAACAATTGTATCTCGCCTATGACCTGCCCCGTCCCTATTCCGATGGTCTGGCCTTTTGCCATAGTGTTCGGCTTGCAGCTGTTTGGCCAGTCGATGTTTATGTCATTTGGGCCAAGTGGCGTGAGCTTTGAAAAGGCGCTAAAGTTGCAGTGCGCCTGCGTCTGCGGCGTGCCAAGCGAGGTTAGTATGAACGCCCCGACAATCACAACCGCGGTTATCGCCCCGCCGATTATGAAGAGGTACTCGATGCTTGTCTGGCCGCTGCGCATTGCATAAGACAACCTCTTTTTGGTATTTAAGCCTTTCAGGGCGCCCCGGCCGCCGCCAAAAACTCCGCCCGCATATAAACTTAAAATCGTCCGCGGCAAATCTCATTATGCAGCTAGACAACCTAACCCTTGCATGCCTTGTGCAGGAGCTGCGCCCCCTGCTCGAAGGCGCCTACGTTAACAAGGTCTCGGAAATCAAGAGCGGAACCCTAAAGATAAAATTGCACACAAAGCGGGGCTCGAAGGACATCATAATAACGCCCTCCTCGATTTTTGCGACCAATTATTCCGTGGCGGCACGGCACGGAAAAACCAATTTTGCGGTCGCGCTCAAAAAGGAACTCTACAACAAGCGGATAGTCGGGATTGAGCAGCACGAGATGGACCGGGTTGTTGCAATAAAATTTCTCGAGCACACGCTCGTTTTGGAGTTCATCGGCGATGGCAACAAGGTGCTGGCAGGAAAAGATGGCATTGCGCTAGCGTGCGAGCGAAATGAAAAATGGGCCGACCGCGAAACGCGAAAAGGCGTGCCTTACAAATTCCCAAAGCAGCAGGGCGCAAACCCGGCAACCATCGATGCCGCTGCACTGGGCGCAATTTTCAAGAATTCCAAAAGGGACGCGTTCCGCGAATTTTTGGGCTCGGTTAATGTTTCGCCGCTCATTGCCGAGGAGATCTTTCTCGGTGCCGGGATTTTGAAATCCGCCCCTGCAAGTTCGCTTGGGCCAAAAGAGCTCGAAGCGCTCTGTTCGCAGGCCGGATTTTTTTATTCGCTAAAGAAGCCCGCAGCGCCGTCGGCTTACAAAGGGTTCATTTTCCCATTTCCCCTTCAGCACCTAAAAGAAACCCCTGTGCAGGGAACTTCGCTCAATTCCATGCTAGATGAGCAGTTCGCGGCGGCATTTGGAGAACCGGAAAAAGAGATAGCCAAGAAAGGAAAGCAGCCCAAAAAGGACAGGGCAGCATCGCACGAGTTCATGCAAAAGCAGCAGGAGGAATCGCGAAAGAAATTCGAGGCAAAGGCGCAGGAGAACCAGCGCCGGGGCGAACTGATTTATGAAAATTACACGCAAATAGAGGAGCTGCAAAAGGCGGTGCTCGCGGCAATTTCCAAGGGCCTGAAAGAGAAGCAGATAATGGAAAAAATAGAGGGCGCGGCGCAGAAAGGAAATAGCGCGGCAAGGCTGCTCAAAAAGGTAGATGTAGGCGCGAGGAAAATAGAGGTCGAGCTCTGAATTATAAAAAATAAAAATTGGGGTAAGCCTTGCGGCCCGGATTTAATGTTTGGCTTATCCCATCATTGATGGGATAACCGCCTTGTACCCTTCGGGTACGAGGCCCCATCCCAAAGGGACGAGGGTCGCTGCCAACAGCCGAAACTGTTGTTTTACTGCCCCGGCGGATGCGAGCCGACAACTTCGCGCTCGTCCACTATGAAGACGTCGCTAACCGCCGTCACTGCCGAGTAGGGAATTTCAATCATCCTGTCGGTTGCGGTAATTCTCTTTGCGAGCTTGCTCTCCCTGTCAACCTCGACTAGCAGAAGCTCAATGTCGCCGGTTACCTCGTTTACAAGCAGGTCAACGAGCTTTCCTACCTCGTCTCCCCTGTTGGTTATTACCCTTTTCGTGGCAAGTTGCCTTGCAATTGTGTACTTGTACATTTTGATACCCCTTCCTTTTTTCCCGAATTGAGAAAATTTTCTATATTAGAAAAGTCTAACTCCTTTATAAGGTTTTCCCGTGAAAAAACCGCACAGAACCTGATATGTAGAATTGGTTTTCGTATGCCCCGCACCCTTCACATTTGCAGGCTTTTTGGGCATTTTAGGGTATTTTTGCGCGGCCAGCCCCACTCTTAACCATTTTTAAATTTCTGCGGGGCATTCTATGCTGTATGCCAATCACACTCCAGGCCGTCGAAAAGGAAGAGGGCTGCGGCTGCCACAGCGAAGAAGCCCATGCCACGGAATCCGGGGCGGGCTGCCACGGGGGCGGCGAGGGGGGCTCTTGCAGCAACAGCCCCGAAGACGAGGGCGAATACGACGGCGCGGAGATGAATTACGAACATGGTTCAAAGGCCCAATCCGAAGGCAAAAACTCAAATTCCCAGAACGGCTCAACCGCCACCAAGTTCCTCTCGAAAAGCCAGGTCGAAAAGCTCCAGAAGGCAAAGTACGCGATGGTAGGCTCGCACTCCGCTGTGCAGATTTGCTCATGGAACAAGAAATCAATCAAGCAGGAAGGGGTTTGCTACAAGCAGAAGTTCTACGGGATTGAGTGCGACCGCTGCGCGCAGATGTCCCCGACCGTGCTCTGGTGCAACGAGAACTGCGTGTTCTGCTGGCGCCCGATGGAGTGGATGAGAAATGTCACGCTCGATGACAAGAACGTCGATTCGCCAAAGGACATTATAGACGGAACGATTGTCCAGCGAAACAAACTGCTCACCGGCTTTAAGGGAAACCCGCAGGTCAATCCAAGCAGATTCGAGCGTTCCCAAATGCCAAGCCACTGGGCAATTTCACTTTCCGGCGAACCAACGCTCTACCCATACATTTGCGAAATGATTGCGCAGATAAAGCGGCTTCCAACAACCAAGAGCGTTTTCCTTGTAACGAACGCGCAGAAGACCGAAGTGTTCGAAAAGATGGCAACCGATGAGCAGTTCCTTCCCACACAGCTCTATGTTTCTCTGGACGCGCCCGACGAGGAATTCTTCAAAAAAATCAACCGCTCAGTGCACGCGGACGGCTGGGATAGGCTGATGCGCTCGCTCGAGGCGATTTCGATTCTCAAAACCAGAAAGCTCAATAGAATCACTCTTATGAAGGGCATCAACGACGACCCGGTTTACATGAAGGCGTGGTCGGATGTTGTGTGGAAAATGAAGCCCGAGTTCGTCGAGGTCAAATCCTACATGCACATCGGCGACTCGCGCAAGCGCCTCTCGCGCGACAACATGCCAACCTTTGATGAGGTCAAGGAGTGGAGCGAGCGCTTCTGCGCCGAATCAGGGTACACGTACAAGGACTTTTCGCGCCCTAGCAGGATATGCCTTCTTGTGCGGCCGGACCTAAAGGACAGGAACACCAAGCTCGAATTTGCGCGCAAAGAGATGGGGATACAGGGCGAAGGGATTGACTTTTAACCCGCTCGGGGTAATAGTTTTTATACTTCCAAGGAGTGAATGTTATTATGCCTTCAGAAACTATGCTTATTTCAAAAGATGAATATGCTGCCCTGAAGAGGCAGGTGGAGATGCTTAAAACCTCCAAATTATACAAAAGGCTTCTGGAATTTGAGCAAAATATTTCAAAGGGCAGGAAATTTTACCGTGCCGATCTTGGGTTCTAATTGCCTCTGATTTTTCCCTTAATTCTCTGAATCGTCTTATGCTGCTTTCCTTGGCTTGTTTTCATTTCATATTCCCAGACATAAGCTTCTTTGGCTTCCTCAACTATCTTGTAATACAGCCTTAATGGGGGTCTCATGGCTTTTACTTCGTATAGGGATAATTGTGAATCCAGCAGTTTTCCCGCCATTGGCCCGCTCTCTTCAATCCTGTTCAGCATTTTGGCAAGGATTTGTTTTGTTGAATTATCCCTCCCGGATTTTTTCATCTGTTGTAAGTGTTTAGCTTTTTGTTCGGTTTTCTGAACCGAAAACCCGAAATATGGGGTTTTCCTATTTGAAACATGCCTTTTGTTCCTGATGAAGAATGG
>Ga0209515_10003817_pt1 | contig 20970 bp, 22 predicted proteins | sample Subgroupgradi54m_FD_187454 | JGI IMG/M metagenome (GOLD analysis project Ga0209515, IMG submission 187454) | Subsurface groundwater microbial communities from S. Glens Falls, New York, USA - GMW60B uncontaminated upgradient, 5.4 m (SPAdes)... ...
GGGGGAGCCGGTAGACATCACGTTTGAAGGCAACGATCTCTTCCAGCGCGTGCCAGTAATCGATCCAGCGCCACGCCTCGAACTCCGGTTTATGGCAGGCATCGAGTTGTACATCCTGTTCGCGCCCGACCAAGTGCAGCAGAAACCATATCTGCTTCTGGCCACGGAATTCGGTATTCGTGCCGTTGCCAGACAGGCGTCGGCGGAATTCCTCGGGGATGTCGTAGCGCAACCAATCGCGCGTGTGGCCCAGTATCGCGACGTGTGTCGGGAGCAATCCGATCTCTTCGCGCAACTCACGATACATGGCCTGCTCGGGCGTCTCGCGCACGTGCACGCCGCCTTGGGGAAACTGCCAGCCGTTACCCCCGCAGCGCTTGGCCCAAAACACCTGGCCCTCGGGATTGCTTAGCACAATACCCACGTTGGGCCGGTAACCGTGTTCGTCTATCATTAACCGCTCTTTGACCGAGTCTGTGACACAACGACAATGCCGATGATTTTTTCACGAAGAATAGCCCACGGCAACGCGGATCGCTCGGTACGCAGCAGACTGCATCCGTGAGCCTCGCAATATTTGATCTCGACAACACGCTGTTGCGTGGGGATTCCGATCACGCCTGGGGAATGTTCCTGGTCGAACGCGGCCTCGTCGACGGCGAGACCTACCAGCTTGCCAACGAGCGCTACTACGCGCAGTACCGCGACGGCACGCTCGACATCATGGAGTTTCTGGCGTTTGCGCTGGCGCCGCTGGCGCGCGTTGAACCGGCCACGCTGCGCGCCTGGCACCACGAGTTCATGCAAGCCAAAATCCGGCCGATGATCACGGCGCCAGCACGGGCGCTGGTAGAACAACACCGCGCCCGCGGCGACACGCTGCTTATCATCACCGCCACCAATCGCTTTGTCACCGCCCCCATCGCGCGCGAGTTCGGTATCGAGAACCTGCTCGCCACCGATCCCGAAACCGTCGATGGCCGCTATACCGGCCGCATCGACGGCGTGCCCTGTTACCGTGAAGGCAAAGTGATACGCCTGCGCGAATGGCTGGCGTTACACCGACACACGCTGGACGACAGCTGGTTCTACAGCGACTCGCACAACGATTTGCCGCTGCTTGAGACAGTCACGCATCCGGTGGCCGTCAATCCGGATGAGATCCTTCGCGCGACGGCACAGACGCGCGGTTGGACCGTGCTGCGGTTGGAGTAGATCGGCCGCACCTGTCGCACCGCCAGTCGCCGCGTCGGTAGCAATCACACCTACCCTGCTATACACTCACGCGCGAATAAGACACACAAAATCAGACACTTTGGCGACAGACCGGAAAGGTAGCGCACAAATGCATCGAGCACTGCTCGAGGATGTCGCGCCCCCATGACGCGGCACCGATTCGCAGGGAGCCTGCGCGCACGGATGGCCATTGCGCTCGCGGCACCTCTGCTGATCGCCGTTATTCCCTCTGCATTGCTGCTCAGCCGGTATGCCTCAACCAACCTGTTGCTGTTCGCCGCCTTTGCTCTGCTGCTGTTCGTATCGCAATGCCTTTTAATTGCGCATTTCACTGCCTTTCTAAGGCCGCTCACCGACTGGGCGCGCGAGCTGGTGCGCGGCAATGCGCCGCTGCAGCCACCGTTGCCGCCCTCGAGAACGCCGGAGCTTCGCGAACTGAACCACCTTTTGAGCGAAGGCGCGTTCACGGTTCGCCATCGCGCCCAGGCGCTGTCCGAAACGCATGACCTGTTTCAGCACACCGAAAAGCGGCTGCAACGCTGGGCAGAGAGAACCGGCGACATCCTGCTCGAACTCGACGCCGGCGGAAAAATTCTGTCGCTGAACCAGGCGTGGCACCGGCTCACGGGGTTTGTCCCGGACGAAGCGATCGGCAAACCGCTGGCGGGATTCTTTTTCGACGATGACGTGACCCACGATTTCGCTACCGATCGCCTTGCCGACCTCCGTCTTCAGGCGCGCAAGGTGGCCCTGCGCGCAACCGATGGGCGTCGACGCTGGGTGTCGTTGTCGGCCGAGGCCGAGCGCGACGCCGAGGGACACTTTATCGGCGTTAGCGGTGTCATGACTGACATCACAGAAAAGGTCGAGCTCCAGGCGCTGGTCACGCGCCACGAAGACGAGCTGTATCAGCAGTCGGTCATCGATGCGCTCACCGGCCTCTACAATCGCCGCCACTTCGACATCCACCTCGAGACCATCCTCGCGGAACATCTCCCCCACCGGCGTGCCGTTTGCTTACTGCTCATCGATCTCGACGGCTTCAAGTTCATCAACGACACCTACGGGCATCCGTTCGGCGACGAGGTGTTGCGCACCATGGCGCAGCTGCTGCGCGAGCAGGTGCGGCGCAACGACTACGTGGCGCGCATGGCCGGCAACGAGTTCGCCATGGTGCTGAAAAATGCCGGACTCGAAACCGCTACCCAGATTGCACGCAAGCTGCATGCCCGCATCAACGAGACACGCGTGCCACTGCCGGTGGGGCACATGAATCTGCAGGCGTCGATCGGCATTGCCGAGGCGCCTACGCACGGAACCGATGCCCAAGGGCTGGTCAGCGCCGCCGACGTGGCGCTTTACCACGGTCGCCGTCATGGGCCGAATCGCATCGAAACCCTGTCGCCCGACATGAGCCGGGCCATGATTTCCATCTTCAGCCAGGGGTTTCAGTTGCGGCGTGCGCTCGAGGCGGGCGATATCCATCCGGCGTTTCAACCGATTTACGATATGCAGCAAGGTCGACCGGTCGCCTTCGAGGTGCTGGCACGCATGCGGTTGGACGGCGTTTTTATCCCGGCGAAGGACTTTATCGGCGTGGCGCAGGAACTCGGGCTCACGCCGGAAATGGACTTGCACGTGATCGGTCAGGCACTCATACGCAGCCCGGCGGATCAGGCACTGTTCCTCAATGTCGATATGCAATCGCTCAACGACAGGAAGTTCGTCGACCAACTGCTTGTACTGCTCGAACCCGCGTGCCACGCCGGGCGTCAGATCACCATCGAGATCACCGAACGCGAAACGGTGACACCGACCGAATCGCTGACCGCCGATATTCAGCGATTACGGGCGTTAGGTTGCCGGCTCGCGCTTGATGACTTTGGCAGCGGCTACTCAACTTATAAATTTCTTGAACTGTTCCGACCCGACTATCTCAAGATAGAAGGCTCGTTTGTACGCGGCATGCTCACAAATGAATCGAACCGCAAGATCGTCACGCATATTCATGAGCTCGCGCAGTCGTTTGGAATGCAAACCATCGCCGAGAGCGTGGAAGACGCCTCCACTGAGGAAGCACTGTGTGACATTGGCATCCGCAACGGGCAGGGATATCACTTCGGTGCGCCAAAAATGGACGATCAATAAATTAGATCAACATGTATAATAAGAACGATGGATTAATTCCTGCGTTTTAACAAGAATATGCGCCGCTGGCGATACCTGCTGGTCTTAAGTAGTTGTTTACTCCCAAAAATATTTCAATTTTCTAAATTTTCGTAATATAAAAGGATTACCCAATGAAGAAATACGCGATTTTGCTTGCCGCCATCCTGGCCGTTTCCGTTGCCGCTTGCCAGAAGAAAGAAGCCGCTCCGGCTGCTGCCCCTGCCGCTGCGCCGGCTGACGCCGCTGCCCCGGCCCCGGCCGAAGCCCCGAAGAAGTAAGTCGTCGTATTCCGCAGTACAGAAAGCCGGCCCCTTTTCTGATGGGGGCCGGCTTTTTTTATTTGCGCTGGAAATTCTACGTCGGAAAAATTAGCTGGCTGCAGTTTTTGATTGACCCACCCGACTCCATTCTCTTAGTATCGTCCGCGAGTTACTTACTCAAATGCTTCAGGTGTTCCCACGCAATTTATTGCTAGGGAATGAAACGGGAAGCCGGTGCGCATCAAACGATGCAATGCCGGCGCTGCCCCCGCAACGGTAAGCGAGTTGAAGCGGTAAGCCACTGTCTCTGCACTGAATCGCGCCAGCGACTCGGAAGGCGATGGGAAGGCGATCCGCACTAGCGACACTCGTGAGCCCGGAGACCGGCCTGATGCACAACCTTAACGATGCTGCGGAGGGCGGCACGCGGCAACGATTCTTCGTCTGCTGAAATCCTCCGCTGCGTCCCATTGCAGCCCACGCGGGTGCGCCGGGCATGCGGAGATAACGGTGAACAAACAGTACCTCGCTTTTGCCGTGGTCGCGGCGATCTTTACCAATTCAATCCCTGTTCAGGCGAATGAGCCCACCCCGGATACCGTCATCGTTACGGCGACGCGCACCACACAAACCGTCGATGAATCGCTCGCTACGGTCACTGTCATCACCCGTACGGACATCGAACGCAGCCAAGCCAAGAGCGCCGCGGAGCTGCTCAATGGAATCACGGGTATTGAGACCAGCGTGAATGGCGGCTACGGAAAATCTACGAGTGTCTACCTGCGAGGAACTAACGCCGATCACCTCATCGTCCTGGTAGACGGCGTACGTCTGGGGTCAGCCACGCTAGGCAGCTATTCGTGGGAATTTCTGCCGATTGACCAGATCGAGCGCATTGAAATCGTGCGTGGTCCGCGCTCCAGCCTGTACGGCCCCGACGCCATCGGCGGTGTGATCCAGATTTTTACGCGCAAAGGCCAGTCAGGATTACGTGCCGGTGCCAGTGTCGGTCGCGGTAGTTTTAACTCGAGTGAAATCTCGACCAACGTCTCTGGCGCCAGCGAGGGAACGCACTACAGCGTGGCCACCGCCCGTTTCGCTACCGACGGCATCAATGCACGCACCGTGGCGGCCGCAAACGAACCTGACAAGGACGGCTATCGTAACAATTCGGCTAGCGCGCAGGTCGGTCATCGTTTCGCCAGCGGCACTGCGCTCGATGCGCATTTATTCCATGCCCAAGGTCACACCGAATATGATGGAAATCCGAATGAAACCGACTTCATTCAGAACGCGATCGTCACCGAATTGCGCGCTGAACCGATGAAAGACTGGACTGTGAAGCTGAAGATTGCACATAGCCGGGACGAGACCGATAATTTTCATAACGGCGCTTACTCGTCGACGTTCAATACGATTCGCCGCAGCGAATCGTGGCAAAACGACGTTGTCCTAGCTCAGAAACAACTGCTAACGCTCGGCGTTGATCACCAAAAAGACCTGCTGGAGAGTTCCACCAGCTACGACGCCACGTCACGCAAGGACGTCGGTTACTTCATCCAGCATCAGACCAGTCTGGGAAATCACGATGTACTTATTGGGCTGCGACGCGACGATACGTATGCATATGGCGCGCAAGACACCGGAAATCTTTCTTGGGGATACGTAATTGCCGGGGAACGCCTGCGTCTGCTCGCCGCGTACGGTACGGCCTTCAAGGCCCCCACCTTCAATCAGCTCTATTATCCCAACTTCGGTAATCCCAACGTTAAACCTGAGGAATCGGAAAGTTTCGAGCTTGGCCTGCGCGGCAAAGAGGCGAAGATGAAGTGGAGCGTACGGGCATTTGAAACAAACGTGGACAACCTAATTGCGACGGTATGCGACGCGTTTTTCAACTGCGCTCCGCAAAACATCAATCGCGCACGGATTCGCGGGTTGGAAATAGAGACATCCGTCCAGGCAGGCAACAACAACATCGGGCTGAACCTGACTTCGTTGGATCCGCAGGACGTGGAAACAAACCGGATGCTGGCGCTACGCGCCAAACAGAGTTTCAGGCTCGATATGGAACACGACTTCGGGATGTGGCGTCTGGGCGGCGATTGGCTGTGGCAGAGCTACCGCTATAACTACGATTTTTTCGGAACTCCTACGCGCATGGGCGGTTATGGACTGGTCAATCTGTACGCTCGGTATGACATCGCAAAATCCTGGTTCCTGAAGGCTCGCGCCGGAAACATCCTGGACAAAAAATACGAAACGGTACCGACTTACAATAGTCCGGGGCGAAACTTCTTCGTGACGGCCAGGTATCAGTATCAATAGTGCGGAATCTGGACCATCGCGTTTTTATATTGGCCGGGGCACAATGACGAACTCGTGTTGTGCCGCCGGACATTCACACCGAAAGGAGAAGTAACAATGTTAACTCTTTCCCGTCGCCACCAGACCACGGTCGGATTACTGCTCGTGATCCTCATGGCGGCGACCCGCAGCCATCATTTCCCCACAATTCAGAACATACTGCCCGACGCCTCGTGGGCGGTGTTCTTTCTGGCCGGCGTGTATCTGCGTCCGGCGTGGGTGCTAGCTGCACTTCTCGGCCTGTCCGCGTTCCTCGACTTTGCGGCAATCAATTGGATAGGTATTAGCGATTTTTGTGTCTCACCGGCTTACGTAGCGCTTGTCCCTGCCTACGCGGCGTTGTGGTTCGCTGGACACTGGTACGCCGGGCGCTACAGCTTCAAACCGGCAACGCTGTTACTCCTCACGGGTAGCGCCTTTATCGGCACGGCGATTTGCGAGCTGATCTCGAGCGGCAGTTTCTATTTCTTCTCGGGTCGCTTTCCGGAAACAACGATGATCGAATTCGGTAGCCGACTGGTGAAATACGCGCCGCACGGGATTTTATCCATGGCGTTTTGGGTCGGGTTCGCGGCATTGGCACATACGCTTGTCGTCGTGCTGCGCAACCAGGCCGCCAGGCCAAAACTGACGTAAGCCGTTGTCGTCGTGGCCACTACCGATCTCGCGGTAAATTCATCCGCGCGGCGTAGCGGCCATCGGCGAAGCGCTCACACACCATGAGCCTTGCGCCTCTTCAAGCTGACACGCATGAATATCGCGTCCCCGCGCCGGTGGTAGCGCTGTGGTCTGACGCCTTGATTCTGGACCTGCACACGCCGCGGCGTCTCGTGTCGAGCGCGCCGTTCGGGGGCGGTCTGACCCGAAGTCGTTACCTGTTAAATCACAGCGTGCCACGCGATTTCTGTGGCGATGACATCAATGCAACGATCCGCGCCGCACTCGTCCGCTATCGGCTGACAGGCGCGAGCGCAACGTGCGCGCTCACCGCCGTCGATGTCACACGCTACGAATCCGAGTCGGCAACTGAAAATTCCGTGCAAGCCACGGTCTACGTGACTGCCGGGCTCGGTAATCTCTCGGCCCCAGGACTGAGCGCCCTGGCGCTGCGTGCGCCCGGCACTATTAATCTCTTCGCGCTCGTGAGCGCCGACATGCCGGACGCGGCGCTCGTCGAAACAATGCAAATCATTACCGAGGTAAAGGCGCGCTGCCTCGCAGGCCGACTGACCGCGGACGGTTACGCCGCCACCGGTACCAGCACCGATACCGTGACGGTCGCTTTGCTGCCCGGTCCGTTTCAAGCTTATGCCGGCGCGGTAACGCCAGTCGGCAGAGCGCTGGCGCGCGCGACCGATGCGGCGCTTACACACGCATTTTCGAAAATCACTTAATTGAGCCAACGACCGTGACTGCCGAGACACCCGAAGAACGCCACCGCCATCGCATGGAACGCAAGAAAGCCGTGGTCGATGCAAAGATCGCCTCCGCCACCGTCGAACGCGGCGTCTTGCTGGTTAACACCGGCAATGGCAAAGGCAAGAGCTCGTCTGCGTTCGGCATGGTCGCGCGCGCCCTCGGTCACGACATGCGCGTTGGTATCGTGCAGTTCATCAAGGGGTCGTTCTCTACCGGCGAAGAGGCATTCTTCCGTCGCTTTCCTGACGTGTCGTACCACGTGATGGGCGAAGGCTTCACGTGGGAAACGCAGGACCGCGAGCGCGATGTCCGCGCCGCCACCGCCGCCTGGGAGCGCGCGAAACTGCTTTTGTCCGATCCGGCCTTCCATATGGTCGTGCTCGATGAACTGAACATCGCGTTGAAGTACCGCTACATCGCGCTGGCAGACGTGCTCGACGCACTGAAGGCACGCCCGGCGCATCAGCATGCGATCGTCACCGGGCGCGCAGCGCCACCGGAATTGATTGAGATCGCCGACACCGTCACCGAAATGCAGGTTATCAAGCACGCGTTCGACGCCGGCATCCGGGCGCAGAAAGGAGTTGAACTGTGAACGGGGTGCGTCACTGCCCTGCCCTGTTTGTTTCGGCACCCGCGTCGGGGCAAGGCAAGACCACCGTCACGGCCGCCCTCGCCGCGCGGCACCGGCAATTGGGCCGTCGCGTGCGCGTGTTCAAGACCGGTCCCGACTTTCTCGATCCGATGATTCTCGAACGTGCCTCGGGCAGTCCCGTCTACCAACTCGACTTATGGATGGGCGGCGAAGATCACTGTCGCCGACTCTTGTATGAAGCCGCCGGCGAGGCCGATCTGATTCTGATCGAGGGCGTGATGGGTTTGTTCGACGGCAAACCCTCGAGCGCAGATCTGGCCGCGCACTTTGGTATTCCGGTGCTTACCGTCATCGACGGCTCGGCCATGGCGCAAACGTTTGGCGCCGTCGCGCTCGGGTTGGTCCGCTATCGTGATGACGTCCAGGTTACCGGTGTCATTGCCAATCGCGTCGCCGGTGAACGTCACTACGGCATGCTGAAAGAAAGTCTGCCGTCCGAACTGCGCGCTTTTGGCTGGTTACCGCGGAGTGCCGAGATCACCTTACCTGACCGGCACCTCGGCCTGGTACAAGCGGATGAAATCAACGATCTCACGGCGCGCATTGAGCGCAGCGCTTCGCTGCTGACACTCACCGACGACAAGCTGCCCACGACGATCGCGTTCGCGCCGCCACCGGCAGTCTCACTGCCGCAACATCTGGCCGGCACACGCATCGCGATTGCGCGCGACGCCGCGTTCGCTTTTCTGTATCGCGCCAATCTCGACACGCTACGCGCGATGGGCGCCGAGCTCACATTCTTCTCACCACTGAACGACCTCACGCTGCCGCATGCCGATACCGTATACCTGCCGGGCGGCTATCCGGAGCTGCACCTGTCGGCACTCGCAGGCAATCTCCCTATGCGCGATGCGATTCGCGCACACCATGCGGCCGGCAAACGCATCGTCGCTGAATGCGGCGGCATGCTTTACCTGCTCGACTCACTTACCGATACCGGGGGCCAACGTGCGGAGATGCTCGGGCTATTGCCGGGCCATGCCGTCATGCAGACAGCACTGACTGCAATCGCGTTGCAGGAAATCAAACTGCCGGAAGGCGGACTACGCGGTCACACCTTTCATCACTCCCGTCTGGAAACCACGCTCGCACCCATCGCCCGCGGCGAATGTCCGAACTACGGCAAGACCAGCGAAGCGGTCTATCGCGTCGGCAAGCTGACCGCTTCTTACATACATGGTTATTTCCCGTCCAATCCGAACGTGGTATCGAGACTGTTTTCGCAATGAGCAAGAACGACCATCGCTTCAGCGACGAAGAGCGCGCGGCCGTTTACCGCGTGATAGCGGAGCGTCGCGACATGCGTCACTTCCGGCCAGATCCGATCGACACCGATACGCTGCATCGACTGCTTGAAGCCGCGCATCGCGCGCCGAGCGTCGGACTCATGCAACCGTGGCGCTTCCTGCGCATCACCGATCCGCTGCTACGCGCAAACATCGGTCAGCTGGTCGAGGCCGAGCGCGTGCGCACGGCCGAGGCGCTGGGACAACGCCAGGAAGAATTTTTACGCCTCAAGGTCGAAGGTATCCGCGATTGCGGCGTACTGCTGGTCGCCGCGCTCACCGACGAGCGCGAGAAGCATATCTTCGGCCGCCGCACGCTGCCGGAAATGGATCTAGCTTCGGTTGCCTGTGCGATCCAGAATCTCTGGCTCGCCGCGCGCGCCGAGGGAATCGGGATGGGCTGGGTGTCGATGTTCGATCCAGCCGCCCTCGCGCGCCTGCTCGATATGCCGGAAGGCGCCAAACCGGTCGGCATCCTTTGCCTTGGACACGTCCCTGCCTTTTATCCCGCACCCATGCTGGAGCTTGAAAACTGGACGCGTGCACGCCCGCTCACCGAACTGGTGTTCGAAAACGTATGGCGCCACGGCACTGAAAACCCATGACACACTGGACTACCCAAGGGCCGCAACGCATTGTTTGCCTCACCGAAGAAACGACCGAAACCCTGTACATGCTCGGCGAGCAAGATCGCATCGTCGGCATCTCAGGATTTACCGTGCGTCCGCCGCAAGCGCGCAAGGAGAAACCGAAGGTCTCAGCCTTCACTAGCGCCAAAATCGAAAAAATTCTGGAACTGAAACCCGATCTGGTACTCGGCTTTTCCGATCTGCAAGCCGACATGGCATCTGACCTGGTTCGCGCTGGCATCCAGGTACATATCTTCAATCAACGCAGTGTCGCCGGCATCTTCGACATGATCGCGATGCTCGGCGCCATGATCGGCAAATCGGACAAGACGGCCACGCTGATCGCACAACTACAAGACGGCATCACTGGAATCGAGCGATCGGCGGCGGCACTAACGCGCCGGCCGCGCATCTATTTTGAAGAATGGAACGAGCCGCTCATCTCTGGGATTGGCTGGGTATCTGAGCTCACTGAGATCGCCGGTGGCACAGATTGCTTTCCGGAACTCGGCAAGGAGTCGTCCGCCAAGCGACGCATCATTGCCGATGCCGCGGAGGTCGTTAATCGCCAACCGGATATCATTATTGGCTCCTGGTGCGGCAAGAAATTTCAGCCGCAAAGCGTGCGTGCCCGCGCGGGCTGGGACGTCATCCCGGCCGTGCGCAACAACCATCTCTACGAAATAAAATCCTGCGATATCCTGCAACCGGGGCCGGCGGCACTCACCGACGGCCTGAACCAGCTGCACGCCATCGTGCAACGCTGGGCCGAGACGTCAGCACAATGATGACCACTGTCACCGTTGCCATCGCACTCCTGCTCGACGCATGCTTCGGCGAACCGCGGCGATTTCATCCACTCGTTGGATTCGGAAAACTCGCACACGGCGCTGAACAATTTCTTTTTGGGTGCGGAGACAAGAGCGCGCGCCAACGACGGGCGCGCGGTGCGCTGGCGGTATTCTTATTAGTCGTTCCGTTCGCGGCGCTCGCCGCGTTGACGCGCTTCGTTCCGTACGGCACGCTGCTCGACGCGATTCTTTTGTATCTCGCCATCGGCTGGAAAAGCCTCGCTCAGCATGCACGCCCGGTACTCAATGCCCTGCGACAAAACCAGCTCGACCTCGCGCGTGAACGCGTGGGAAAAATTGTGAGCCGCGATACCGCGTCGATGCAAGCACAAGACGTGTCGAAAGCGACCGTCGAATCTGTGCTTGAGAATGGCAACGACGCAGTCTTCGGCGCCATTTTCTGGTTTGTGGTTGCCGGTGCGCCGGGCGCCGTGGCATACCGACTCGCCAACACGCTGGATGCGATGTGGGGCTATCGTAATGAACGCTATCTGTATTTCGGTTGGGCGGCGGCGCGTCTCGACGACGTACTGAACTTCGTTCCCGCGCGGCTCACCGCGCTCGGTTACGCCCTCGTCGGCCGCACACGCGTAGCGTTTCGTTGCTGGCAAACGCAGGGTCGAACCTGGAAAAGCCCGAACGCCGGACCGGTGATGGCCGCCGGCGCTGGCAGCCTCGGCGTATCGCTCGGCGGCCCGGCGTCGTATCACGGCACCATGCAAACGCGACCGCCGCTGGGAGAAGGCCGTGCGCCGGAGGCGCACGATATCGAGCGATCACTGACGCTGTTGCGCAACAGCCTGCTGCTCTGGGTGTTGCTACTGGCGGGGGGAAACTTTGTCTTCGAATCCGTTCTTAGCCGCTGACGCGCCTCATCCGCTGCCGCACGGTGGGCGCCTGCGTAGCGCCGCCGCGCATTACGGCATCGCGCTCGCCGACTGGCTCGACCTGTCGACCGGCATCAATCCGACGGGCTGGCCTGTGCCCGCTGTGCCAGCGTCAGCGTGGGCCCGGCTACCGGAAGACAACGACGGCCTGGAACAAGCGGCAAAAGAATATTATGGAACACCTTGCGTGCTGCCGGTTGCGGGCACGCAAGCGGCCATTCAGGCGCTGCCGCACATGGTGTCACCCTCCCGCGTGAGCGTCCTTCAACCGAGTTATGCGGAACATGCGCGTGCGTGGCAACTCGCGGGTCATCACGTGACAACCGTTCCCGTCACGGAACTGAACAGCGCAGTTGCACATTCGGACGTCGTGGTGCTGATCAACCCGAACAATCCGACCGGTGTCAGTTTTACACGTGACCAATTGCTTTGCTGGCATGCAATGCTCGCCGCACGCGGCGGATGGTTAGTCGTAGATGAAGCGTTCATGGATGCGACGCCCGATCACAGTCTCGCCCCGTTGTGTCCGCAAGCCGGACTACTGGTACTGCGATCGCTCGGAAAATTTTTCGGCCTCGCGGGCGCACGCGTCGGGTTCGTTTGTGCGGAGCAGGCCATGCTGGATCGACTGAAAACAAATCTTGGGCCATGGACTGTGAGCGCGCCATCGCGCTGGATAGCCAGCCGGGCACTCGCCGACTCGGCGTGGCAGACGAACACCCGGCAACGACTGAACACCGACAGTACGCGACTTGCTGAACTGCTCAGGCGATACGGCCTTCGCCCGCAGGGCGGCTGCGCGCTGTTTCAGTGGATGCCAACGCCAAACGCGGCCAGGCTTCACGACCAGCTGGCGCGTCGTGGCATCCTCACGCGCCTGTTCGAGCAACCCGCCAGTCTGCGTTTTGGATTACCCGGTCGTGACAGCGACTGGACGCGTCTAGAGACTGCGCTGGCCGCGCTTTGCACGCATGAAGCAAATGAGGTTTATTCGTGACCGCGCGCACGCTCATGGTTCAGGGTACGACGTCCGATGCGGGCAAGAGCACGTTGGTAACCGGCATCTGCCGCGTGCTGGCACGTCGCAAGGTACGCGTCGCGCCGTTCAAACCGCAGAACATGGCACTCAACAGCGCGGTGACCGCCGAGGGCGGCGAGATCGGCCGCGCCCAGGCCGTGCAAGCGCAGGCCTGCGGTCTGGCGCCGCACACCGACATGAATCCGGTGCTGCTTAAGCCCAATACCGACGTCGGCGCGCAAGTCATCGTGCACGGCAAGGCCATCGGCAACATGGACGCGCTCGTGTATCACGACTACAAGCGCCGTGCGCGCCACGCGGTGCTCGAGTCGCACGCGCGACTGGCATCGGCGTATGACGTGGTTATCGTGGAAGGCGCGGGCTCGCCGGCAGAAATTAATTTGCGCGACAACGACATCGCCAACATGGGATTCGCCGAGAGTGTGGATTGTCCGGTGATTCTGATTGCCGACATCGATCGCGGCGGCGTCTTCGCTCACCTCGTCGGTACACTCGCCTTGCTGAGTGAAAGCGAACGCGCGCGCGTGGCGGGTTTTGTCATCAATCGTTTCCGCGGCGATCTTGCATTGCTTGAACCCGGCCTCGACTGGCTTGAAGACCACACCGGTAAGCCGGTGTTCGGCGTGCTGCCATATTTGCACGGCCTGCACCTGGAGGCGGAAGATACCTTGCCACGCTACATAGTGCCCGCACCGAGCACAGCACGCGTACGCGTCATCGTGCCCGCGCTTCCGCGCATCAGTAATCACACCGACTTCGATCCGTTGCGCCTGCATCCGCAAGTGGATTTCCAATTTGTCGGACCGCGGCAGGCAATTCCACCCGCCGACCTCATCGTTCTTCCCGGTTCCAAATCGGTGCGCGCGGATCTTGCGTGGCTGCGTGCACATGGCTGGGAATCCGCCATCCAGCGCCATCTGCGCTACGGCGGAAAATTGATCGGGCTGTGCGGCGGTTTTCAGATGCTCGGCAACGCGATTCACGATCCGCACGCGCTGGAGGGCGATGCCGGCAGCAGCCACGGATTCGGATTGCTCGACATGGAGACGACGCTCGAACGCGAAAAACAACTGCACAACGTGCACGGCCGGTTGACGCTCGGTGACGCCGCTGTTTCCGGTTACGAAATTCACGCCGGCATTTGCCGCGGGCCTGCGCTAGCGCGTCCCGCGGTGCGTATGCCGGAGCAAGACGACGGTGCGCGCAGCGAAGACGATTCGATTCTCGGCACTTACCTACACGGCATATTCGAATCCTCCGCCGCATGCGACGCCATACTGGCCTGGGCCGGCCTAGCCACGCCCCAGACTCCTGACTACCACGCGTTGCGCGAAGCGGGTATCGACCGACTCGCGGATGCCATTGAAGCGCATCTCGACATGAAATCTATTCTGCGCCTGCTCGATTCAGATGCGTTGGCCATGGAGGCGGCACAATGAAGACATTAATCCTGGGCGGTGTTCGTTCCGGCAAGAGTCGCCTTGCCGGAACGTTGGCCAAAAAAACCGGGGCACCCGTGACCTACATCGCTACGGCCACCGCGGGCGACGATGAAATGCGCCAGCGCATCGAGGCGCATCGCGCGCGCCGCGCACCGGACTGGAATATCGTGGAAGAACCGCTGGCACTGGCGGGTGCGCTTCGTCAACATGCCGCGCACGGCGGTTGCGTTGTCGTCGACTGCCTCACGCTGTGGTTAACCAATCTGTTGGTGGCGACCGACGAGGCGCAGCTCGCGCGCGAACGCGAAGCGCTTGTCGCGACACTGCCGACACTGCTGGGCAACATTATTCTGGTGGGCAATGAAACCAGCATGGGCATTATGCCCCTGGGCGAGCTGACCCGTCGCTTCTGCGATGAAGCCGGCTCGCTGCATCAACAACTCGCACAACGCTGCGACCGTGTGGTCCTGACGGTCGCCGGCTTGCCAACAACACTAAAAGGAGAACCGTTGTGACCCATACAATGAACTGGCTGCAGACACCGGCCGCCACACCGAATCAGACTGCGCGCCGCGACGCCGAGGCGCGTCAACAAATCCTCACCAAGCCACCCGGCGCGCTCGGAAAACTCGAAGCGTTGGCGATTCAGCTCGCCGCGCTGCAGGGAATAGCCACGCCGCGCGTGGATGATGTCTATATCGCTGTGTTCGCGGGCGACCATGGCGTTGCCGCGGAAGGCGTGTCCGCGTTTCCGCAAGCTGTCACCGGTGAAATGGTGCGCAACTTTGCCAGCGGCGGTGCCGCCATCAGCGTACTTGCTCGTGCGCTTGGTGCCACGCTGGAAGTGATTAATCTGGGTACCGTAAACGATCCTGGCGCGATCGATGGCGTGAAAGCGTACGACCTCGGCCCCGGTACCGCAAACTTCACGCGCGAACCGGCAATGAGCGAACATCAGCTCGCCTGCGCCATGCACGCCGGTCGCCACGCGGCGGAGCGCGCCAAACTTGCGGGCACACAACTGTTCATCGGCGGCGAAATGGGCATCGCCAACACCACGGCGGCCACGGCCCTGAGCTGCGCCCTGCTGGAAATCGAACCGGCGCTACTCGTCGGTCCCGGCACCGGGCTCGATTCGAACGGCATTGCGCACAAAGTAAAAGTGATTCAACGCGCACTCGACCTGCACCACAGTCACTTCGGGTCACCGCTCGAGGCGTTACGCCGCGTCGGTGGCTTCGAAATCGCGGCCTTGGCAGGCAGCTACATCGCGTGCGCTCAAATGGGTATACCGGTCCTGGTGGACGGCTTCATCGCGAGCAGCGCCGCGCTCGCCGCCGCACGGTTGCGTCCCGGCACGGAAAATTGGTTGTTGTTCGCGCACGCCTCCGCCGAGCCCGGACACCGTAAGATACTTACCGCGCTCGGTGGGCAACCGTTGCTCGATCTCGGGATGCGCCTCGGTGAGGCAAGCGGCGCGGCGACGGCGGTCCCGCTCTTGAGACTGGCGTGTGCACTGCACAACGAGATGGCGACGTTTGCCGAGGCCGGCGTGTCCGAAAAAACCGCCTAACGTGCGTACCGAAGGAGCCATTCACGTTGACCTGCTGCGCCACGGAGAAGTAGCGGGCGGTGCGTGCTATCGCGGCCGCACTGACGATCCGTTGAGCCCGGCGGGTTGGGAACAAATGTGGGCCGCGGTCGACCAAGACTCGCACTGGCGCGCGATCGTGACGTCTCCTCTCACGCGTTGCTCGGAATTCGCGCACGCGCTGGCACAGCGTCTTTCGCTTCCGATTCGCATCGATGAACGCCTTCAGGAAATGGACTTTGGCGATTGGGAAAACCGTAGCGCGACGGAGTTGCTCGAGACCGAACCTGAGCGGCTCACCCGCTTCTGGCAGGATCCGATAAACAATTGTCCGCCCAATGGTGAGCCCTTCGATGCAATGCGGGCTCGCGTGCTGAACGCGTGGGGCGACATCGTCACGCACGCGTCAACTACCCTCGTCATCGCGCACGGCGGCCCCATTCGCATCATTCTCTGTCACTGCCTGGGGCACCCGTCGGACAAACTGATGGATATCGATGTGCCGCACGCGAAGTTGCATCGGGTGCGAGTTCAAACCCGCTGTGATTCCGGGATCCAAGTGTCATGAACATATTCCAACCGTTTCTGATCGCTCTGCAGTTCCTGACGCGATTGCCAGTGCGTACATCAAGCGTTCCAAGCGATCAGACGATCGGGCAATCGCTTCTGTATTATCCGCTGGTGGGTTTGGTGCTCGGTTCGGTGCTCGCACTGCTGAATTTCCTGCTCGCCGATATTCCGACACTCTTACGCGCGGCCTTGCTGCTCGCTACGTGGGTGATCTTGACCGGCGCGTTGCACCTCGATGGCCTCGCGGATAGCGCCGATGCCTGGATCGGCGGTCTGGGAGATCGCACGCGGACACTGGCAATCATGAAGGACCCCTACTGCGGTCCGGCAGCGGTCGTCACACTTATTATCGTCCTGTTGATAAAATTCACCGCCCTGCAAAGCCTTGCCCACAGTGACTGGCTGCTGCTAATCGTGATTCCGGTACTCGCGCGCACCAGCATGCCGCTGCTCTTCCTGACCACGCCTTACGTGCGTCCCGGCGGACTAGGCACCAAGCTGGCCACGCATCTCCCGCGCGTACCCGCCTACATCGTTATAGTGGTGACCTGCATCGCAGCAGTACGGGCCACGGGCCCGAACGGACTATGGCTATTGCTGACCCTCGGCGCGACATTCGTATTAATGCGCGGCATGATGATGCATCGCCTTGGCGGCACTACCGGTGACACCGCCGGTGCAATGATCGAACTTATTGAAACCGCGATGCTCGTTACCGCCGCGATCGTCGCGAACTGACACGACTTGACCAGAGGATTCCCGAAATGGGCCACCGACTTTCGAAGATATACACCCGCACCGGCGACGACGGATCCACCGGATTAGGCGATGGAACCCGGGTCGCCAAAGACGGTCCACGCGTTGAGGCCTACGGCACCGTGGACGAACTCAACAGCGTGCTCGGTTTACTTCTCACGCACGATCTGCCGGACCACACGCGCGCGTTCGTTACCGGCCTGCAGCACGAGCTGTTCGATCTGGGCGGCGAGCTGTGCATCCCGGGCCGCAGCGTCATCACAGAGGAACACGTTCGGCGGATCGAGCGTGAACTCGATGCGATGAACGAAACCCTGGCGCCGCTGAAGGAATTTATTCTTCCGGGCGGTACCGCGGCGGCGGCCGTCTGCCACGTCGCGCGCACGGTGTGCCGTCGCGCGGAACGGCGAACCACAACATTGGCGCGCGTCGAAACCATCAGCGCCAATACGGTCGCTTACCTCAACCGGCTTTCCGATTTGCTGTTCGTGCTGGCGCGCTTTCTCAATGCTGCTGCCGACTGTCCCGACGTGCTCTGGAGTCCCGGCAAGACAAGCGCTTAAAACCTCGCCAACCGCAGAAACAAAAACGCCGGCCAGTGGCCGGCGTTTTAGCGCGCAGGAATTAACTAGTGCGCGAAAATACCGACCAAATGCGCCCCGGCCATGAGAATCCCGATGGCGAGCCACAGCAGTAGCACACGCCACACCAACGCCACAACGCGCTGAATATGGCTGGCATCGGGGATGACCATGTCCACACCACGTTCGTCATATTCGCCGAGATCGGCTGACGGGTCACAGCTCTGCATGTGCATGGCACCGAACCCGGACGCCAGCAGCGGACCGCTGTTGATGTCGGACCACACGCCCATGCGCTTGCGCCAGCAGTGCAGCGCGTCTTCAAAGCTGCCCATTAGGGCATAGGACAGCGCCGTAATGCGCGCGGGAACCCAGCCGAGCAAATCGTCGAAGCGCGCAGCGGCCCAGCCGAATTCGGCAAAGCGCTCGTAGCGATGACCCCAGAGCATGTCGAGAATCGATGACAACCGCTGCAACACCGCCCCGAACGGCCCGAGCCCGAACGGCCACAACACGATAAACCAGAAGATTGGCGAGACCACGAGCGAATTGCCCTGCTTGAGCACGCCTTCGACGGTCGCGCGTGCGATCGCGGCGTCGTTGAGTTCCGGTGCGCCTTTGCCGGTTAAATCGCGCAGCTCATTGTTGGCATCGTGCAGATCACCGGCAATCAGCGCCTCGGCGACACCGTTCGCCGTTTTTCCGAGACGATAGATATCCAGGCACAGATACAGTGAGAACACATCAAACACGAAACGCAGCACCCACCCCAATTCACCGAGGATGTATCGCGCCAAGGCGACCGCGGCCACGATGGGCACCGTCGCCAGCAACACCGCGCCGACACCGTGCGCGCGCTTGCCACCGTTAAAACGCTCTTCGATGGATTCCGCCCAATCGCGGTACCAGGCAAACGGCTTGATCCCCTGTCGATCCGGAACAAAGCGGTCGAGTGCTACTGCAAACAAGACCACCATCAGAATTTCTGTCATGTTGCTCTTCTAGTCGCAAAAACGTTGTGAAACATACTGTAATGGCCGGCGTACGCCCGGCGCAAGTCTCAGCGCAGCAAATCCAGATAGCGCTTCCAGTTAAAGCCGGTACCGGGATCGCCTTTGCGTCCGGGAGCGATATCGGCGTGGCCATAAACGCGCCGCGGGGTGACGGCCGGATATGTCTCCATGATCGCCCGCGTCACATCGGCCAGGCGCTGGTACTGAACTACCTCAAACGGATCCGTTTCCGTTCCTTCAAGCTCGATCCCGATGGAGAAGTCGTTGACGCGCGTACGGCCCTCGCAAAACGATTCCCCCGCATGCCAGGCACGCTGATGTAGCGGAACGAATTGAAGGACTTCGCCGTCGCGTCGGATCACGAGATGCGCCGAAACCTTCAGGTTTTCGATTTCGCGGTAAAACGGGTGTTCAGCGGGATTCAGCCGATTACAGAAGAGTTGCTCGATGCCAGCGCCGCCAAACTGCCCGGGCGGCAGACTGATCGCGTGCACGATGAGGACTTCAACGGACCGGCCGTCCGGCCGCGCATCGAAATTAGGGGACGCAATGAACCGCGCGCCTTCTACTAACCCTGTGGCCCGACTAATCCGGATCACTGTCGTTCCTTGTATGGTCCGGTTAGCTTAGTTGCGGTTTTCTGTATTGGTGCCGGTGGCGAGACTCGAACTCACGACCTACTGATTACGAATCTGGCCTGTTATATAGCAAAATCAATGACGTAAAGCGAATTTGTCCAATATTACCAGACGGAACTGGTCACATATATATCAGATACTTAGAGCTGTGTTAGATGGACATACTAGACGAAAACAGCTGATGCAACCTGTCAGAAACTTAACTATACTTCTGACAGTCTGACATTGCCATGGAAGTCCTCACCAAAAAAATTATGACTTACGCCGCCGAGTTGCCGGAAGGCGTTCCTTTGACTGCTAAAGAGCTACTGCACTTCGGGAATCGCGCCGCCGTGGACCAGGCGCTGTCCCGCTTGGTTCATCGGGGGAAACTTCTGCGTATCGGCCGTGGCATCTATGTATGCCCAGTCGAAAGTCGTTTCGGTACCCGTGCACCGACAGCCTCGAAAGTCATCAAGGCGATTGTCGAGCAGAGAGGCGAGACGGTGGTTTTGCACGGTGCTGCGGCTGCCAACGCTCTTGGCCTGACCACCCAAGTACCGGTCCGTGAAGTCTACCTAACGTCGGGGCGCAGCCAGCGCCTGAAGCTTGGCGCCCAAACGGTCGAACTACGGCACGCTCCAAACTGGCAGCTGGTGCTTTCTGGTCGGCCCGCAGGCGAGGCAGTGCGTGCACTCGCATGGCTCGGCCCGAAGGGCTCGAAAGAAGCCCTCCGTACACTGGCGCGCAAATTGTCTAAGTCCGAACTTCGAGAGATAGCCGCAGCCCGCGGGCATCTGCCAACCTGGATGGCGCAGGAGATTAGCGCTTTAGTGCGCAATGCCTGACGTATTTTTCCGATTGCCGCCAACGGACCGCCGTGAGGCCCTTGCTGTTGCTGCCACGAAATCGGGCCGCCCGATACACCTGCTCGAAAAGGACGTTTGGGTAGTCTGTCCTCGGTGAAGTACCGATAGCAAAGGACACTGAAACGAGTCACACAATTGTGTCCGGCGGAACAGCGACAGGTAAGTCGCAGCTTATCTGCGGCGCTATTGAACAGGCCCGAGATCGAGGCGACGCCACAGTAATCTACGATCCCACAGGCGAGTTCACACAACATTTTTTTCGCCCTGGCGATGTAATCCTGTCCCCTCTCGATGCCCGGAGTCCTGCTTGGACACCGTGGGCGGAAATTCGACACCCCTCAGACGCACTGCGTATTTCAAAATCGTTAGTGCAACTGCCGGTGCGTGGAAGCTCAGATCCATTTTGGCCAACAGCGGCGCAACATACCTTGGCAGCTCTGCTGCTGAAACTTTCCCGACAACCTGATCGGAGTATTTGCGGGCTGCTGAAAGTCTTAAGCGATTCATCTCCCGCCGACCTAGCTGAATTGCTGAAAGGCTCTCCGATCGGAGCAATCTACGCTGGAGCCAAAGATCAGGAAAACCGGATGGCCCGCAGCGTATTGGGAACGCTGCTGCCCTACGTGGACTGCCTTGAGCGGTCGGGGACATAGGTAACAAAAGAGTCCGGGGACATGGGTTACACATGATGGCGCTTTAATCTACCGTACACATCCTCGATTCGCATGTGACG
>Ga0209515_10003820_pt1 | contig 20967 bp, 17 predicted proteins | sample Subgroupgradi54m_FD_187454 | JGI IMG/M metagenome (GOLD analysis project Ga0209515, IMG submission 187454) | Subsurface groundwater microbial communities from S. Glens Falls, New York, USA - GMW60B uncontaminated upgradient, 5.4 m (SPAdes)... ...
GGCGCCGCCCTCATCACCCCGTAGGGGACGGTGTTGCCAATTTAACTTTCGGGCGTAAGTCCCCGAAGTCGCGTCGCGGCCGCAAGCGTCGCCACTCCCGCCCACCGGGACGAATCTTGGAATTTCGGGGAGTTGCCAACGAAAGTTAAATTGGCAACACCGTCCCCCTAGTCCCAGTCTTCGGCCCAGGAGGGCATGGGGCGGAAGGTGACGCGGACCCAGATTTCGCCGGAGCGGTCCTCGCACTCGAAGACCTCGGCGCAGCCCTCGTAGCCCTGGCGGCCGCAGCCGTTGACGATGCTGTATTCCCAGCCGTGATCCAGGCAGGAGATGAAGCCGTCAGGCTCGATGATGCCCGCGGCCAGGGAGGAGCCGCGGTGAGGGCAACGATCGTCGATGGCGTGGACACGCTGGTTCCACCACAAGAGCGCGATGGGACGGCCGGCCAGCTTGACGCGAAGACCGCCGGCCGCCTGGACCTCGCTGCGCGACGCCGCCCGATGCCACTCGGGCGGCCGGGTCATCAGCTCGTCGGACATCCACGCTCTCGCGGCATCGGCGAGAGCTTACTACCTCTACTTCACGCACGCCGGCGGCGGCAGCGGCGCCGCGCCGGGACGGAAGCGGTCCGCGGCGTGCGCGGCACTCACCAGCAGCTCGAGGCCGGCCGGCAGCGTGCCGCCCCACAGCGTCGCCTCGGCCCAGCACGACAGCCACGGGCCGGTCCACACCGGCGCGTCGCCCACGCACTCACCGCGACGCACGCCGGCGCGCCGCGCCAGCTCACCGCTCGCCAGCGAGGCCGCGGCCTGCGACACCGCCTGCGCCACGCCCGCCTCGTACCAGTTGCCCGACGGCTCCGACAGCGGATCCGGGCCCAGGCCGGCCTCGAGCACGCCGGGATGCTCCTCGTCCTCGCGGGTCAGCGTGCCGGTCGCCTGCTGCGTCGAGCCGCCGGTGATCGACAGGTCGGCCACCCAGCGGGTGATGAAGTGGTGCTTGCGCACCGCGTACGAGCGCTCCTCGAACACCGGCTCCTCGATGACCGGCGCGGTGTTGGCCAGCTCGCTGCGCGCCTCGTTCAGCTCCTGGTTGCGGCGGTTGAACACCGCGTTGGCGGCGTCGAAGTCGTTGCACGCGCGCTCGGCCTCGCTGCGCTCGGGGCAGCTGGTGCAGCTCTGGGCCCGCGTCAGGGCCGCGTTGGCGGCCTTGCAGCGGCCGTCGCGGTCGCGCGTCTCCTGCTCGACGTCGTTCAAGCCGAGCTCGGCGCGCGCCACGCGCTCGCGCGCCGCCTGGAAGCGCGGGTTCTCGAAGCGGTTCACGCCCGACTGCCAGCGCACGCTGCGACGCTCCTCCTCGATGCGGTGCTCGGGCGTGCTGATGCGCACGGTGACGCCGAGCAGGAGCGGCGCGTGCAGGTCCTCACGCGCGCCCGGTGAAGGCGGACCCGCGGTGGGCGAGACCTCGACGCGCGCCGGACGGCACACCGCGCGCGGCCCGAGCGTCTCGGCGGTGCGGGCGCAGATCGCCGCCAGCGTCGGCGAGGTGGCCGCGCCCATGGGGCCGCTCACGCCCATGGTCATGTTCACCGGGATGGCCGCCGCGGCCAGGAAGTCACGCTGCGCCAGCTCGGCGCGGCGCGCGACCTCACCATCCGAATCGAGGCAGTCGGCCGCCGACCACAGCACCAGCTGCGCGCCCGGCTTGTCGCGCGTGGAGCCGAGCGCGGCCAGATCGACGAAGGTCGCGCCCGCGCGCGCCGCGGCGCCGCGGTACAGCTTCTCGTAGCCAGCGGTGGACACGTCGGCGCGCATCGACTGCATGCAGCGCACCAGCTGGACGGCGTCCTCGGGCTTGCTGCTGGGCAGCGCCAGGCAGCGGTCGGCGTGCGCGCGGCCCGCCGCGTCGGCGAGACGGAGCACCTCGGGGTCGTCGGGCAGGAGCCCGCGCGCCGGCGCCAGGGTCGACAGGCAGCTCGCCACATCGACCGCGCCCGGCTTGCCGTCCTGGACGGGCGGCTCGCAGAACGGCCGCGCCGCGCCCAGCTTCTGATCGACCGCCTGACGCGTGAACCAGGCGGCGTCGTCGCAGCTCTGCTTGTCGCCCGGCTGGGCCTGACAGGCGGCCCGGTAGGCATGCGCCGCACCGACGAGATCGCCGCGCTTGCGCGCTGCCTCGGCGTCACGAAGGGCATCGCGATGCGCCACGTTGACCGTGGAGCATGCCGCCAGGAGCGAGAGAACGACCCAACCCAGATTCCCGAAACCGCGTCGCATGGTGATTCGACCTTCCTTCTTGGGGCGCCATTCATTACACAATCTGACCTGTTGTCCGAGCGTGCAAATGTCACGATTGCCGTCGAACGGACGGTCCACGGGCCGTTCGAACGCCTGTCGTTCTCGGCGCCTGCGCGCTCCGGCCGCCTGCAACACTCGGTCTACCGCCTGGGCGACACGCTGATCGACACCGGCGGCACGGCCACCGCCTCGGTGCTGCTGCCGCTCCTGGCCGAGCGCCCGCCCCGGCGCATCGTCCTGACCCACCAGCACGAGGACCACGTCGGCAACGTGGGCGCCATCCGGCGCGCCTTCGGGCACATCCCGGTGCACGCGCCGCGCGCGCACCTGCCCATCATTGCCGCGGTCGCCGAGGTGCCCCGCTACCGCGAGCGCGCCTTCGGCCAGCCCGAGCCGACCCCCGCCGCCGAGCTCGAGCCCTACGATCCGGGCGCCAGCTTCAGCGAGGGCAGCGTCACGCTCGAGGCCGTGCTCACGCCCGGCCACACGCCGCACCACATCGCCCTGTGCGCGCACGTGGGCGGCGAGGTCTTCGCCCTGACCGCCGACCTGTACACCTCCAGGCCGCTCGACGCCTGGTACGAATCGGCCGCCGACGACATGGCCGCGTCGCTGCGCCGCATCGCCGCCCACGGCGACGCGCTGCGCGTGCTGCCCACGCACGGGCGCAGCAAGGACGACGGCGCGCGCGTGCTCGCTGCCGCCGCCGACTGGCTCGACCGCGAGGCCGACGCGGTGCGCGCCGACGCCGAGCGTCTCGGCCTGCGCGACGCGCGCGCGCTCGCCCTGGCCCGCTACGCCAGCCTGGGCGAGGACGCCATGGATCGTCTCTCGGGGGGCGAGATCTCGCGCGCCGCGTTCGTGCGCTCGGTGCTCGAGCCGGTGCGAACGCTGCCCGCGCCGCCGCTTTCGCTAGTGTGACGACGACGCGGCGTCGCTGCCCTGGCGCAAGAGCCCGTGGATGGGCTTGGCGAGCAGGGCGAGCAGCACGGCGAGACCGATGGGGATGGCGGCGACCAGCAGGAAGTAGCTATCGAGCCGCATGGACACGCTCAGGCCGACCGCGCGCCCGGCCAGGTAGTTGCCCATCGACGCGGCCAGGAACCAGATGCCCAGCACCAGGCCGCCCCAGCGCGCCGGGGCCAGCTTGGACATCGCCGACAGGCCCACGGGCGACAGGCAGAGCTCGCCAATCGTGTGCACCAGGTACAGGCCCACAAGCCAGTACGGGCCCGACTTGACGCCGGTGACGGCCATCTTGGCGGCCGGGAGCATGACCAGGTAGCCCACGCCCACGAAGAACATGCCCAGCGCGAACTTGAGCGGCGTCACCGGCTCGACGCCCTTCTTGGCCAGGGTCACCCACAGCCACGCGAACACCGGCGCCAGCATGACCACGAAGACCGAGTTGAACTGCTGGTAGAGCGTCGAGCCGAATTGCCAGCCGAAGAAGTTGCGATCGGTGTGCTCCTTGGCGAACAGGGTCAACACCGAGCCGGCCTGCTCGAAGCAGGCCCAGAAGATCATGGCGGCGAGGAAGAGCACGACGATGACGACCAGCCGCCGGATCTCGTCGCTGTTGCGGCAGAAGAGGAACAGCAGGACGAACACGCCGATCACGAGGCCGAAGTACGTGTAGTCGATGATCCCGCCCAGCTGCTCCTGCGTGATGGTCATGGTGCCGACGGCGTTGAGGATCACCAGCAGCGCCGGCACTCCGATGAAGAGCGCGATCACGGCGACGAGGATCTGCCGGTTCTGCCTGGCCTGCTTGTCGTTCTCGGGCGGGACGCGCTCGCGCCCGGCGCTGCCCAGGTACTTGCGGCCGAAGTTGTACTGCACGAGGCCCGCGGCCATGCCGACCGCGGCGGCGCCGAAGGCGAAGTGCCAGGCCGAGCGCGGCGCGATACCCATCCCCGCCAGCAGGTGGCGGAAGTGCTCGCTCTCGGCCAGGTAGGTGCCACACAGGATGGGCGCCAGCCAGGCGCCGATGTTGATGCCCATGTAGAAGATGGAGAAGCCGGCGTCGCGCCGCTTGTCCTCGGGCCCGTAGAGCTGCCCGACGATGGTGCTGATGTTGGGCTTGAGCAGACCTGTGCCCAGGGCCACCAGCGCCAGGCCGAAGTAGAAGGTCCCGACCGCCGGGACGGCCAGCACGATGTGCCCTGACATGATGAGCACGCCGCCGTAGAGCACCGCCTTCTGCTGGCCGAGGAAGCGGTCGGCGATCCATCCGCCCGGGACGCTGAGCAGGTACACCATCGATGTGTACAGGCCGTAGATCACGCCCGCCTGGGCCGCGCCGATGCCGAGGCCGCCCGCCTCGACCGGCGCGACCATGAACAGCAAGAGGAACGCCCGCATACCGTAGTAGCTGAAGCGCTCCCACATCTCGGTGAAGAAGAGGGTCGAGAGGCCACGCGGATGGCCGAAGAAGGCACGGTCCTCGGAGGCGAGTCCACCGCCGCCGCCGGTCGAATTCTGGGTTGGCATTCGACGCGGAACGTACACCGCGCTCCGGCCCGGGCCAATAGCCGTCGCTAACCGGGTCTTCGCCGCACCCGGAAGGTGCGCAGGAGCCAGATCAGGGCGGGCAGCAGCAGCAGGCTGCCACCGACGAGGGTCAGCAGCACCGCCGAGAGCGTTGCGGACGGCGCCGCGGCGACGCGCAGCGTCACGTCGGGCGCGATGAGGTACGGCTGCTGCGCCAGGCCCCAGCCGAGGACGATCAGCACGGCCTGCGCGATGGCCGCGGCGCGGGCCAGGCGGAAGCGGCGCTGGACCAGGGTGGCGAGCGCGGCCAGCGCGGCGGCGCCGGTGAGCAGCTGCAGCGGCAGGCTCCACGAGGAATGGAACAGCCGCTCGCCGAAGTCGCGCGCGCCCGCCGTGGCGGTGGCCCAGGCGCCCGCCGCGACCACGCCGAGCAAGAGACCCGCGGCCAGCGCGCGGCGACGGAAGTCGTCGCGCAGCGCCGGGTCCTCGGTCTCGTTGGTCAGGTAGACCGCGGCGAGGAAGGCGAACAGCAGCAAGGCGAACAGGCCGCACATGAACGGGAACAGGCCCAGCCAGGGGCGAAAGAAGCCCGTGGTGACGATGTGCGTCGTGGCGTCGACGCGGATGCCGCCCGCGGTGATCGCGCCCAGCGCCACGCCCAGGAAGATGGGCGTCACGATGCTGGCCATGGCGAAGATGCGGCCCCAGCGTCGCTGCACCTCGTCGCGACGGTCGTCGTACTGGCGGAAGGCGAAGGCGGCCCCGCGCAGCACCACGCCGACCAGCATGAGCGTGAGCGGCACGTGCAGCGCCGTGGTCACCACGGCGAAGGCGCCGGGGAAGCCGGTGAACAGCAGGACCACGATGAGGATGAGCCAGATGTGGTTCACCTCCCAGACGGGTCCGATGACGTCCTCGATGAGGGCGCGCTGGGCGCGCCGGCGCGGCCCGGTGGCCAGGAGGTCCCACACGCCGCCGCCGAAGTCGGCGCCGCCCAGCAGGACGTACAGCACGAGCGCGCCCAGCATGGCCGCGCCGACGAGCTCGGGCAGCATGGTGATCATGTCTTGCGCACCTGGCGCAGCAGGATGGCCACCACCGCGGCGGCCAGGCCGCAGTAGAGCAGCGTGAAGGTCACGAAGGGCACGATCAGGCCGGGCATGGGCGTCGCCGCCGCGGCGGTGCGCAAGACGCCGTAGATCACCCAGGGCTGGCGGCCGACCTCGGTCACCGTCCAGCCGGCCTCGATGGCGATGAAGCCGAGCGGCCCGGCGAGCACGAGCGCACGCAGGAGCCACGGATTTGTGGGCAGGCGGCGCTTGTTGCGCAGGTAAGCGAGCACGACCCACGCGGCCAGGCCGGCGCAGGCGGTGCCGATGCCGACCATGATCTGGTGCGCGTAGTGCACCACCGGGCTGGGCCAGTCGGCCTCGGGGAAGTCTTCCAGGCCCTGCACCGTGGCGTCGAAGTCGTCGAAGGCGATGAAGGAGAGCAGGCCGGGGATCTCGACGGCGTAGCGGGTCTTGCGCGCCTCGTGGTCGACGATGCCGCCCACGCTCATGGGCGCGTGCTTCTGGGTGTGGAACAGGCCTTCCATGGCCGCGAGCTTCATCGGCTGCAGGCGCGCCACCTGGCCGCCGGCGATGTGGCCGAGCAGCGGCTGCGCCAGCGTGGCCGGGATGGCCATGGCCAGCGCGACGCCCAGGGCCTTGCGGTGGAACGACGCGTTGGCGCCCGTGCTCGCGCCGCGCCGCAGCAGCACGGTGGCGTGGATGGCGGCCGCGCCCAGGCCGGTGGCCATGTACGCGGCGGCGGCCATGTGCAGGATCTCGTGCAGCGCGAACGGCGACGCCATGCCGGCGAGCGGGTCGACGGCGCCGAGCTGTCCGGTGGCCGGGTCGATGAGGTGGTAGCCGACGGGCGCGTTCATCCACGCGTTGACCAGCATGACGAAGGCGAGCGAGGCCAGGCCGGCGACTGCCACGCCCACGCCGGCGGCCAGGTGCAGGCGCGCGGGCAGCTTGTCGCGTCCGTACAGGTACAGGCCGAGGAAGATGGCCTCGAGGAAGAAGGCGAAGCCTTCGAGCGAGAAGGGCATGCCGATGATGGCACCGGCATGGCGCATGAAGCCGGGGAAGAGCAGGCCCAGCTCGAACGACAGCACCGTGCCCGACACCGCACCGACGGCGAACAGCACCGCGGTGCCCTTGGCCCAGGCCTTGTTGATGGCGAGCCATTCGGGGTCGCGCGTGCGCCGGTGCATGACATCGGCGACGACCATGAGCACGGGCATGGCGACGCCGATGGCCGCGAAGACGATGTGGAACGCGAGCGAGAGCGCCATCTGCCCGCGCGCGATGAGCAGTTCGTTCACGTGGGCTCGGATGCTACCAGGCGCGGCGGGCGCGCGCGGCATTTCGCCGCGGCGCGCACCGGGTCGCCGCTACTCGGCGCGCGAACGCTGCGAGGCCGGGCGCGAGGTACAGCGCTTCACGTAGGCGAGCAGCTCGGGCTGGTTCTCCAGCGCGCCCAGGATCTTGGCCCAGCCGAGCACGCCGGCGGTCATGACGTCGACGGCGGTGAACTCGTGGCCGAGCATGTACTCGTAGGCGCGCGCCTCGAGGTGGCGCTTGATGGCGCTGGCGGCGTTGTTGAACTTGCCCCGCGCGGCCTCGACCGCCGCGGCGTCGCGCTGCTCCTCGGGCACCTTGTTCAGCCCCGCGAGCACGGTCACGGTCGGCTCGAGCTCCGACATGGAGTAGACCATCCACTGGTAGTAGTGGGCGCGCGCGGGCGTTCCGACCGGCGGCGCGAGCTGCTTGTCGGGGAACTTGTCGGCCAGGTACATGCAGATGGCAGCCGACTCGAACATGGTGACGTCGTTGTCGCTGTCGCGCAGCGCCGGCACGTGCCCGAGCGGGTGGACCTTCTCCAGGTACTCGGGCGTCTTGTTCTGCTTGGCCTTCACGTCGATCTTCTCGATCTCGTAGGGCACGCCCAGCTCCTCGAGCATCCACCTGGCCCTGCCTGCTCGCGTGAACGGCACATAGAACAGCTTCAAGCCCATGCGTTTCCTCCGCTTCGTTCTGGGATGGGGGACGGTGTTGCCAATTTAACTTTCGTGGGATTCCGATGCCGGAGCGCAGGCTTTCCGCCGAAAGTTAAATTGGCAACACCGTCCCCCCGGAGGCAGCAATTGACACGGGTGTCGGATCACGTTAGTAGAACTGACATGTCAGTTCTGGGGCGGAGGACGTACCTGAAGGCGGAGGTCCGGAAGCAGCAGATACTGGATATTGCTAAGGATGTGTTCGCGAAGCGAGGCGTACGAGAAGCCAACGTCGCGGACATCTGTGAGGCGGCGAAGATCGGGCGGGGGACGCTCTACCAGTACTTCGAGAACAAGAACGATTTGCTGCGCGCGGTCATGAACGGGATCTGCGACCGCATCGTGGCGATGATCGCGAAGCGGCCGCCGGTCGCGGCGATTCCGGGCGTGGCGGGTGCGCCGGTGCGCGTGATCGTCGCGTTCTGTTCGAGGCGGGTCAGGCAGATCCTGGACATCATCTTTGCCGACGCGGCCACGTTGCGGCTGGTGCTGCGCGATGCCCGCGGTAGCGACGGCGTCGTCGACGAGGCGCTGGCGCGCATCGACGCCGCCATGCTGGGCGCCATGGAAGGCGACATGCGCGCGGCCCAGGCCGCGGGCGTGCTGCGCAGTGACCTGGACGCGCGCCTGGCCGCACGCTTCGTGCTCGGCGGCGTCGAGAAGGTCGTGCTCGCGGCGCTCGCCGACGATGCACCCGTGGACCTCGACGCCATCGTCAAGGCCACGGTCGAGATCCAGCTGTTCGGCTTGCTGAAGAAACCGGAGGCAGCGCCATGAGCGAAGTGTCGTCGTCGTCGAAGTGGTCCCGCCTGGCCGACCTGGTGCGCCCGCGCACGCCCCGCTGGCCGCCCTACAGCATGCTCGAGGAGTCCATCGAGGAGCGCGCGCGCCAGCGCCTCGACAAGCTGGAGCGCATCTATCACATCGGCCAGGACAACATCTGGGACGGCCGCGAGACGCTGCAGGCGCTCATCGCAAAGCACGGCCCGCCCCGCCTCGATCCGCCGCGCAAGCAGGCGGCGCTCAAGATCCTCTCGGTGCTCATGTGGGGCGAGCTGGCCGCCTGGGCCATCTCCGCCGATCTGGCCGAGCGCATCGGCGACATCGAGGCCAAGATGGCCGCGACCTCGCAGGCGCACGACGAGGCGCGCCACTTCTACGTGCTGCGCGACTACCTGCGTGCCACCGGCGAGGAGGTGCCGCGCCTGGGCGGCATCGCGCGCCGCCTGCTCATCGGCATCCTCGAGACCGACAACCTCGTCCACAAGCTGGTCGGCATGCAGCTCCTGGTCGAGTCGAACGCGCTCAGCCTCTTCCACGGCCTGGCCGACACCAACGTCGAGCCGGTGCTGACCGAGCTGCTGCCCTACTACGAGCGCGACGAGGCCCGCCACGTCGGCCTGGGCGTCATGTACCTGCCGCGCCTCCTGCGCCAGCTCAGCGACTGGGAGGCCGCCGGCGTGGTCGCCTTCCAGGCGCGCTGCCTGGCCCTGCTCATGACCGGCGGCAACGTGCTGCGCGGCGACATGCTCACCCTGGGCATGGATCAGCGCAAGATGGCCACTTACACCCTGGGCCTGCAATCGGACATCGTGGCCACCATGCTGCAAGACGCGGGCGCCGACTCCAGCGCCCCGGGCGCGCGCCGCCGCGACGCCGTGCGCGGCCTGCTCAACCCGGGCAAGAGCCCGGCCAAGAACCGCATGCTCGACTTCATCCACCCGCCCCATGGGATCAAGAACGCGCCGCCTCTGCACCAGGCGGCGCTGCGTGCCTGGGCCAGCGTCGGCCGCGTCATGGACCGCATCTGGGCGTGACGCCGCGCCCGACGCGCGTGTAGTCTGCGCGCGTGAGCCCGGCCTCCTCGTCGTCGTCAGCGCCGGCCGCCCGCCACGGCCTGGCGCTCTTCGCCGGGCTCCTGCTCGTCTCCACCAGCGGCCCGTTCATCAAGATGGCCGCTTTCGACGCCTACGCGACGGTCTTCTGGCGCACTGCCCTGGCCGCGCCGCTGTTCCTGGTGGTCGCACGCCGCGTCGCGCCCGAGCACCGGCCGCGCCTGCTGCTGGGCGCGGTCCTGTTCGCCGCCCACTTCCTGCTCTGGGTCAAGGCGTTCGACCTGACCGACTTCGCCTCGAACCTGCTCCTGCTGGTGGCCCAGCCCATCATCGCCGCGGTGCTGGGTACGCGCCTGGGCGAGCCGCCCAGCACGCGCACGTGGATCTCGGTCGCGCTCGCGGTCGGCGGCCTGGCCATCATCGCGAGAGGCGACTTCGCCCTGGGCCCGCGCGCGCTCGCCGGCGACGCCATGTGCATCGTCGGTGGGCTGGCCATCACGCTCTTCTACGTGGTCACGCGCGACGCGCGCGCGGCCACGCCCCTGGCCGCGTTCATGGGCTGGAACATGGTCTGCATCGCCCTGATCGCGCTGCCGGTGGCCCTGCTCGCGCACGACTCGCTGGTGGTCACCTCGCCGGCGCGCTGGGGCTGGATGCTGGCCCTGGTCGTGCTGACCACGGTCGCCGGGCACGGGCTCATGAACCTGGCCGCGCGCGGCGTGACCCTGTTCGCGCTCAACATCGTGATCGTGCTCGAGCCCGCCATCGCCATCGCCATCGGCGCGCTGCTGTTCGGCGCGCGCGTCACCTCGTTGCAGCTGGGCGGCGGCGCGCTGCTCGCGGCCGCCGTGGTCGTGGGCCTGTCGGGCAAGCGGCGCGCGCGCGCTACCTGACGTCGGGCTCGACGAACGACCAGCGCACCGCCGGGCAGCGCAGCTTGAGCTGGCGCTCGAAGTCGTTGATGGTCTCGCACAGCTCTTCTGCGGACTGGTTCATGGTCGGCCTGATCTTGAGCGCGACCATGACCTCGCCCGGGCCCTGCTGCACGGTGATGAGGTGCAGCACCGAGTCGATCTTGGGGTGCGCATCGACCAGCTGGCGCGCCGCCAGGTCGACGTCGGGGTCGGCGGCCTCGCCGACCAGGAGCGACATGATCTCGAAGGCGAGGAAGCCGGCCACGCCCACCAGCACCGCGCCGATGGCGAGGCTGCCGATGCCGTCCCAGCGCCCGTCGCCGGTCTGGTCGGCGATGAGCAGCGCCGCGAGCGCGAAGAACAGGCCGACCACGGCGGCGAAGTTCTCGCCGAACACGACCACCAGGTCGGAGTCCTTGGTGTCGCGCAGGTAGCGCAGGAGCGGCTTGGCGCCGCGCCGCTTCTTCATCTCGCGGACGTTGCCCCACAGCGACCAGCCCTCGACCAGGATGGAGAAGCCGAGGATGACCACGCCCAGCCACACCCGCTCGACCGCCTCGGGGCGGTGGATCTTGTGGATGCCCTCGTAGATGGAGAACACGCCGCCGCCCAGGAACAGCATGAGCGCGACCATGAACGACCAGAAGTACAACGCGCGCCCGTAGCCCATGGGGTGCGCTTTGTCGGCTGGCTTGCGCGCGCGCTTCACGCCCAGCAGCAGCAGCAGCTGGTTGCCGCAGTCGGCGAACGAATGCAGCGTCTCGGCGAGCATGGAGCCCGAGCCGGTGATGACCGCCGCCACGCCCTTGCCCACCGCGATCAGCAGGTTCGAGATCAGCGACTGGATGATGTGAGACGTCGAATGTTGCTCGGACATGCCGGCAGCATTCTTATCACGTTGCGCGGCGTGCCTGACCCGCTACGGCCAGCGCGGGCTCCGCCCCTGTCGGGCCTCGGTGTCCACGATGAGGCTGCTGGCAAACTTCGCAGCGACCGGCAGGTTTTCCACCGCACGTGCCCCGCATGTCAGCCGGTGGCAGCCGGACGGCTCCCGATCACTTGGTACGTGACGATGAGACGAGCCGTTCCGACGGCCTGCTGGCTCTTCCACGCGAGGCGTCGACCGAGGCCAGCCCCGAGCAACGCGCCGAGCTGGCGCTCATCGATCGCGGGCTCGCGGACGTGCTCGCCAAGGTGCGCGAGGCCTGGGTGCTGCGCCACGTGGTCGGTTGCCAGCTCGACGAGGTCGCCATCGCCTGCGATTGTTCGCTCGCCACCGTCCTACGGGCTGTACACGGCCATCTCGGACAGTCCGATGTTCATGGTCGACGCAGAGACCGAGGTCACAGTGAACTTCACCCAGGTGACGTGCTTTGCAGGGAACGTGATCACGTCGGATCCTTGGCTCGCCGCGGAGAGTGGCTCGTTGCGCAGCGGGCCCACCGCCAACGTCGAGCCATCGCTGAACGACAGCACGCCGCCCGTGACCTGGTCATCGGCATTGACGCGATCGTAGAGAATGATCGAGCTGACCGATTGCGGAGTCGGCCATTTCAGCTGGACCCAGGCATTGGTCGACTCGCCGCTGGTGCTCCATTCCTGCCCGCGGTCACCCGGATACCCACCCACGAGTCCATCCGCGATCCCGGTCGTCTCCGGCGCTTCCAGGGACGAGAACTGGGCCGTGGCGCTCTTCGCCAGATCGATTCCGGGATGGTCGAAATCGAAATGAATGGGCGGACTGTAGAGGACGACTGTCGTGCCTGCGTACGCGACTGTACCCTTCTGCGTCTCCTCGGCGCCCGACCACGAGCTGGTGACGGCAGCCGACGCAGTGCTCCACGGCTCCTGGTACGCCTTCATCGTCGACGCAGCAGGGTAGCCGTAGACGTTGGTGTTCTTGAAGACGATCCCGGCGCCGCTGGCGGCAAGGATGGCGAGTCGGAGGGCGCCGTTCGACGCGCTCGCCCAGGCTGCTTGCGTCAGCTGATCGATCGTCTTGTCGGCCGGGTCGAGGCCGACGCGTGCCGCGAATGCGCGCCGCCGCGTCTCGCCAGGATCGAGCGGCACGGCCGTCACGCGCACGGCCGTGCCCATGTGAATCGAGCGAGCGGGAATCGTGACGCGGTTGATCGCGTCGGCCGCGCTGTAGACCGCGCTCGCCGCCGCCCCGTCGAGCGCGGCCGCGGTGGCCTTCACGGTGGCCGGGACCTCGATCGTGTACGAGCGCTGGCCGACTTGCCCCGTGAAGGTTCCGGCCGCCGGATCGATTGTGACCGTGACGTCGTTCCCGTGGCGCTCGCAGGTCAACTTGGTCGTCGCGAAGGCGCCGGTGGCATTGGCCGTGGTCAGGCCGTCGTCTTCGTAGAGGATGTAAGTTGATTGCTGACCGTCCGCGCCCGGGTAGCACCGCACCTCGAGGTTCGAGACCGGCGTGGTTCCCATCCGGCGCGTGAACGGCCGGGTCGGCACCGGGACTCCTGCCTTGATGTAGAGCGGCAGCTCGTTGATGGTCGCCGCGACGAGATGCTCGCCGGGGCCGTCGAACCGTTCGCCGGTGAAATAGTTGTAATAGGTCCCTGCGGGAAACCACACGACCTGCCGTCCAAGCCGAGCAGGCCCGGCGCCTGGCTCGACGATTGGCGCGACCAGCAGCGAGTCGCCGAATGCATATTCCTGAGGCTGGTGGTAGGCGTCCTCGCTGGCCGCGTCGTCGAGATACATCGGTCGGAGCAGCGGAACGGACGTGCTCGAGGACTGCCACACCGAAGAATAGATGTAGGGGAAGAATCGCGAACGAAGCTGGAAGCTGATCTTCATCGAGGCCTCGGCCCACGCCGGATAGGTCCAGGGACGCCGATCCATGTCGGGATCTTGCATCGAGTGCGAGCGGAGCACCGCCGAGAACGCGCCGAACTGGCACCAGCGGGTATACGATTCTTCATTCCGCCCCCGATTGTGACCGCCGATGTCGTGCGTCCAGTAGAACAGTCCGGAGTTGCCGGATGTCGACGTGAATGGCACCTCGAAAGCCAGCATCTCGAACGCGGTCGAGGCGTCACCCGAGAAATGAATGGGATGCCGATGGTCCCCGAACCCACCCCAGCGGCTGAAAGAGAGCCCGCGCACATGGTTCTGCGAGCTGTAGCGATAGTACAGCTCGTTCAGCCAGGGAATGTTCTCGAGGTGCGGTAATCCCAGCGTGTACGGATACTGCTGCCAGTCGAGCCAGAAGAAGTCGGCACCGACTTGGCTGAGCGGCGCGTGGACCTGCGAGAACAGTGCATTCATGTAGGTCTGGCTCGCCGCGTCGAAGGGTACGGTGCTGCCGCTCGCGGGATCGAGACCAAGCGTCGTCATGAACCCGGGGTAGGCATCTTCGTACGGAGCGACGCCGTCGGCGGGATGGACGTTGAGCGTCGCCGCGAGGCCGTGCTGGTGAAAGTAGCCCAGCAGATCCGCGGGATCGGGGATGAGGCTGCGATTCCACGACCAGCCGGTCCAGCCGTCCTCGTGCCAGTCCATGTCGAGCACGATGACGTCGAGCGGGAAATCGTGGCTGTCGTACTCCTGCACGATGTTCTTGAAGGCGTCCGCGGTGTACGGCCAGTAGCGTGAGTACCAGGCGCCGAGCGCGTAGCTGCGCGGCATCGGCACCTTGCCACCGATGCTGGTGAGTGACGAAATGGCAGCCTTGTAGTCGAGGCCGTAGCCGAACAGGTACCAGTCCTCCTCGACGTCTTCTCGTTCGTGCACCCAGCCATCATCGAGGAGCGGTTGGTGCGAGTCGTCGAGCACGTACCAGCCGGCTCGGGAGACGACGCCATCGTCCAGCTTGCCTGCGCCATTCCAGTTGTCGAGCGTCCGCGTCGTTCCGCCCAGATTGCCTTCGCTCGACGGGGCAGGGTTGAAGACGACGGGCGTCGCACCGCGGTGGACGACGGCGGTCACGTTGGCTGACGAGAAGGGCTGGTTGTCGTTCACGTAGGTCAGCCGCAGCACACCGGTGTCGATCGAGAGCCCGGTTGGCGTGGTCGTGATCACCGCGCTGCGGAAGCGGTGGTCGCGATCGATCGCGAAGTACGAGGGCTCGTCGACGAACACGGCAACCGGATCGTATTCCATGCGGATGAGCGTCGGCGTGATGACGGTGAATCGTGCGTAGCCGGAGACGGCGACGCCATCGTTGAGATCCGCGGCATCAGCCTGGGCGGCGTCGATGCCGCTGTCCGTCCCGGCCGGATGCGCAGCCGCGCCACAGGCGCCCAGGACGAGGACGGTAGCCCCGGCACACGCCTGCCTCGAACGCCACAACGTTTTCATGACCGTGGTCCCCTTGCAGAGTGAAGAAGCGTCGATCCATGCCGCAGCTTCTCTGTCGGCGGTCGGCGTTTTCAGTCACTTGCAGGCCTGATTTGCAAATGGGCCTCGGACAAGCCCAGGGTCAGCTCAGGGCGGCTGGCACACGCGGAACGGGGCTCGACCCCATTCCGGCCTCGAACGGGTGCGCTAGCGTGGCTTCTTCTTCTTCGGCAGCGGCTTCTGTCCGTCGGGGAACTCCGCCACCACCATGTCGATGAACGCGCGGAGGCGCCGGCTGACCAGGCGTCGCGAAGGATGAACGACCGACAGGTCGACGTCGACGCCGTCCAGATCGCCGAAATGGACGAGCGCGCCGTCGGCGATGTCATCCCCGACCAAAGTGTTCGGCAGCATCGCGAACCCCGCACCCTCGAGCACGGCATCACGGACCATCGTCAGCGCGGAGAGCCGGATGGTCGCGCGCGGGATCACATCGAACTTGCGCTTGCCGGCGGAGAAGCGCCACGGCGGCGCGACCGGCACGTTGTCGAACAGCACCGTCGGTAGCTCCTTGCACGCGCGTGGCGACAGCTTGCCGAACTTCGCCGCGAACCGCGGGGCCGCCACCAGCTGCATGCAGCAACTGGCGAATCGCCGCCGCACCAGGTCATTCGTATCCTGGGCATTGACGCGAATGGCAGCATCGAAACCCTCCGCCATGAGATCGATGTTTCGATCGCCGACCACGATCTCGAGCTCGACCTTCGGATGCGCCGCGTAGTAGCGCGCGGCCAGCCGTCCCAGGAAGAGGTTGCCGAAGAGGGTCGGCGCCGCGATGCGCAGGCGCCCGGTCGGTTCGCCACCGCCCTTGGACTGTAGCGCCTGCCCCACCTCCTCGATCCCCGACAGGGTCGGGCCGGCCGTATTGAAGAGCTCTCCACCCTCGTCGGTCAGGCGGAACGTGCGCGAGGTCCGGTCGAGGAGCCTGACGCCGAGCCGCTCCTCCAGCTCGCGGACGCGCCGGGAGAGCGATGACTTGGGAATCCCGCGCGCGCGCGACGCGGGCGCGAAGCCGCCGTGCGTGGCCACAAAGACGAAGTCCTGCAGGGCGTTCAGGTCCATGCGCGCAGCGTTCCAGATCTGGGACGCGACGTCCAGGATCTGTGTCTTTCGCTCGCACGTGGGACGCTCTAGCTTCGGCCCATGAGCGCGAGAACACCGAATCCTGCCGAGTTCCTTCCGCCTGACATCGCTGCCCCGGGTGCGCAGCCGCCCCCCATCTCGTTCACCCTGGCCGGCGACAAGCCGTCAGCCGGCGAGCTGCGCGTGATCCGCATGGGTCACGCGTCCGTGCTGGTGCAGTACGGCAACGACACGCTGCTCACCGACCCGTGGTTCTCCCAGAAGGGAAGCTTCCCCGGCTACTACTCGGGCGAGAGCCTGGCCATGAGCATCGACGCGCTGCCACCGCTGACCGGGGTGCTCGGCAGCATGGACCACTGGGATCACTTCGACATGAGGCACTTCGGTGCCTACCGGGATCACGCCGTCCCCATCATCGTCCCCGTGGGCACGACGCAGGGTGAGCAGGCGGCCGCGGCAGGATTTCACGACGTGCGTACGCTTGCGCCGTGGCAGAGCGTGCAGCTCGGCGCGTTTCGCGTCACCGCGGTGAGCGCCAAGCCTTCGCTTCCGACCACGTCGTTCGAGTACGAGCACGCCTACGTGATGGAGGTGGATGGTCGTTCAGTCCTCTTCTGCTCGCACCTCATGACGCCCGAGGTCCAGGCCGAGGTCGCGAAGCGGTTCGGCCGGATCGACGTCGCGCTCCTCGGCATCAACGGGCTCTCCCTCAAGCAGCGGAACCACCACCAGCTCAGCATGAGCCCGTCGGATGCGGCGGCGCTGTGCGAACGGCTGGACGTCAAGGTCGTCGTCCCGGTCCACTACACCTTCCACGGCAACTGGGCCTCGAACGCATTCATCATCTCGCATCGCGGCACGCCCGAAGCACTGGCCGAGGCCGCGCGGCGGCAGGCTCCATCGACGTCGGTGATGACCCTGAAGCCCGGCCAGCGACTCGGGATCACCTGGGGCTTCGATGCACGCACCGATGACGCGGCGGCCGCGCAGAAGAAGCAGAGCGTGCACGACTTCTTCGCCAGGCTCGATCACGGTGACCTCGGCGCCTTCGACCTGTTCGCGGACGACTTCCTCCATCACAAGCCGCTGCCCGGCGCGGGCGACGGCTCGCGCGAGGGCGCGCGTCGTGGCTTCAGCCTGCTGCGCGACGCGGTTCCCGACCTCCGCCTCAGGGTCGACAGCCTGCTGGTCGAAGGTGACGTCGTGGCGGTTCAGCTGTCGCATTCGGGCACGCTGAAGCGAGCCGTTCCCGGTCTCCATCTCCCGGTGGGCCGGTTCGACCAGAGCATCCACATGCTCTACCGCTTCGACGGGGCCAGGATCGTCGAGGAGTGGATCGACAACGATGCCTCGACGGGCTGGGAAGCGTAGGCGGCGACCGTGACGACAACCAGGCATGCGCTCTCGATCGGATGGCATCCCGACGTTCCCAACCCGATGACTCCTGCCCAGGTGCGGCAGGGGCTCGATGCCGCACAGGCCAAGGTGGCGGCCTCCGGCCATGTCCTCGACCTCTGCCTCCTGCGCGACGAGCCCGCGGACCTGGCGCTCATCGAGAGCACGATTCGCAGCCTGCGCTACGACGCCATCGTGGTGGGCGCCGGCATTCGCCTGCAGGCGCAGCATCACTTGCTGTTCGAGAAGATCGTCAACATCGTGCACCGGGCGGCGCCCCAGGCCGCCATCTGCTTCAACACGACTCCGGTCGATACCTCCGGCGCCGTCCTGCGCTGGATCTCAGGAGATACGAAATGAGCGAGCCATTGCATATCGAGGGCATCGGAAACATCGAGGTCGCCTTCAGCGAGCGCGGCACCGGACAGCCGGTCATCTTGCTCCACGGTGGAGCGGGGCCGCTGTCAGTGGTTCCCTGGGCAGAGCTCCTGGCGCGCACGCGGCCAGCGCGCGTCATCACGCCGACGCATCCAGGCTTCATGGGTACGCCCCGGCCCGACGCGCTGAACGACGTCGCCGGCCTGGCCCAGGTCTACGCCGCGCTGATCCGCAAGCTCGGGCTCGACGGCGTGACCATCGTCGGGAACTCCGTCGGTGGCTGGATCGCGGCCGAGCTCGCCTTGCTGGCGCCGACGCTGGTCAAGAAGCTGGTGCTCGTCGACGCGTGCGGCATCGAGGTCCCCGGGCATCCCGTGGCCGATGTGTTCGCCCTGTCGCTGGACGAGCTGAGCCGGCTCAGCTACCACGACCCGCAGCGCTTTCGCATCGATCCGTCGAAGCTCACGCCCGAGCAGAAGGCCATGTTCGCGTCCAACTTCGCCACGCTCAAGGTCTATGGCGGCACCATGATGGACGCGAGGCTGCGCGCGAGGCTGCAGGCGATCACGGCTCCCACCCTCGTCGTCTGGGGAGAGGCCGACCGCGTCGTGGATCCGGACTACGGGCGCGCCTACGCGCAGGCCATTCCGAATGCCAGGTTCGAGCTGCTCGCCGGCACCGGCCACGTTCCCCTGATCGAGACACCGCAGCTGCTCGCGGACACGATCTGGCCGTTCATGGCGGCGCAGGAATCGCGCCGCGTTCAGGGTTAGTCAGTCAGGCGCCGCCGCGCCAGAGGCGTCCAGGTCATCGGCGTCGGGGACGAGGGCGGGCTCTGGCAGGCCAGCAGCAGCAGGCTGAGGCCGTCCGCGCCGGGCCTTGGGTAAGTCGAGGGTAAGTCGGGTCCCGGCCCTAGGCGCCACCCGACTAGAAATCGACGCTCATGGACACGCCCGCGCCGGGCGAGGCGGGACGGTGCTCGCGCGCGTTCATCGATGCGGTCGCGCCCAGCGTGATGCGATCGGTGACCGGGTAGTCGGCGTGCAGCGACAGGATCGCGCCGCCTTCCAGCGCGCTGCCGGGCAGGCTGGTCGTGGTGATGCGTGCCGCCATGAGCAGGGGCGGCACGGTGTCCCACTGCAGCTGCACCCAGCCGGTGCCACCCAGGTCGCGGATGAACTCGCCGCCCACCTGCACGGCGGTGCGCCAGTCGCGCCCGATGGTGAGCGAGCCGCGCACGCCGGGCGCGAAGCCCTCGTGCGAGAAGCCGAGCAGCACGCCGCCGTCGAGCCAGAGGTACTCGCTGGCGCGCACGCGCACCGAGCCGAAGCCATAGCGTGTGCCGCGCTGCTCGAACAGGGGCTCGGCGTCGTTGCGCTGCGAGGGCGTGCGGCCCTGGACGAAGCCGTAGCCGAGCGAGAAGGAGTACAGCGTGGTGACCAGGCGGTGGGTCCAGTCGATCTCGCTGCGCAGGTAATAGTCCTGCTCACCCAGGGCCTTGCCGAAGCTCACCGCGTCGAAGTACGCGTGCACCTTGTCGATGCGTCCGCCCAGGCGACGCCGCTCCGCCTCGATCCAGCGCGCATCGGTGGGTGGCTCGACGCGCACCTCGTGCGGCGAGGCCGCCGAGGCGAAGTGCGCCACCTCGTGGCCGTCCTTGTCGATGCCGACCACGTAGTAGACCAGGCCCGGCCGCACCACCGCCGAGATGGGCACGATGGCGTAGTACGCGCCCGTCGAGGAGCGCTCGAACGGCACCTCCTTGAAGGCGGCGCGCGCCGGGGCGTCCGCGGGGCGGTAGCGCGCCACCAGGGCGGTCTCGGCCCACGCGTTCTCGACCATCGCGGCCAGACGCAGCGGCTCGTGCTCGGCGGCCTCGGCGGGCGGGACATGGTGCACGACCGCCTGCGTGGGCGCGGGCGCCGACTCGCCCGCCTGGGCCACACGCGCGGAGAGCAGCACGAGCACGAATGCGAAGGTCTTGCGCAGCATGTCCTGCCTCACCAGTCGAAGTTCACGGCAAGACCCGCCGAGACGCCGGAGAGATCGATGTTGCGCGCCTGATAAGCCAGACGCAGCGACGGGTACACCCAGGAGAGCCCGCGGTAGCCCACGTCGGCGATGAGGCGCACGCCGAAGTTGTTGGCCACCGGCTGATCGGTCACCTGGGTCGACAGCACGATGGGGAAGCGCGGCACCACGTCCCAGGTGAACGCGGCCTCGAACAGGGTGCCGAAGCTGGAGACCACGCCCATGCCCAGGGCCAGGTTGGTCTCGTCCTCGTGGCCGATGCGCACCTTGCCGCGCAGGCCCAGCGACGACTTGAAGTCCTCGAAGGCCGGATCGGCCTCGCGCGTGGCGAAACCGCCGCCGGCCATCGGCCGCACCATGATGGAGACCAGGTCGGCCAGCTTGAACTCGAGCTCGACGTAGGTGTAGTTGAAGGCCACGCGCCGGCACGGGTCGTTCATGGGGTCGGCGGTGTCGCAGGCGCCCGCGGCGATGTCCTTCTTGGGCCCGCCCTCGCCCGCCATGCTGGCGAGGCCGAGGCGCATGGCGTAGACCGGGCCACGGAAGCGGTACATGAAGTCGGCCTCGAACTGCACGTACTGGTCGTGGCCGCCGCCCAGCTTGCCGTCGAAGTCGACATAGTCGACCAGCAGGGTCACGCGCGAGCGCTTGTGCAGGTCGCGCGCCGGCTCCTCCACCGACGCGTCGACGGTGACCAGCACCGGCTGCTCGGGCGTGCCGACCACGTTCTCGGGCTCCTCGCTGTCGTGCTCGAGCACCTCGACGAAGTACTCCATGCCGGGCGGACGCACGTCGTCACCGAGCACGCGCGCACGCAACGCCCCGCCCGGCTCGACGGTCATGGGGATGCGCCGGTAGGTGGGCGCGCCCGCCGGGCGCACGTGCACCCACGCCGACTTGACCGTGCCCGGCTCGATCTCGAGCAGGGCCAGCTCGAACGCCTCGCCCTGGTAGACGCGTCGCGGCGGTGTGTAGGCCAGCGGCCCGGCGATGAGGATGTCCTCGTCGGTGAGCCCGGTCTGCCAGCCCGTGGTCTCGTCGACCTCGGTGGCGGCGGCGCGCGACAGCTC
>Ga0209515_10003821_pt1 | contig 20966 bp, 19 predicted proteins | sample Subgroupgradi54m_FD_187454 | JGI IMG/M metagenome (GOLD analysis project Ga0209515, IMG submission 187454) | Subsurface groundwater microbial communities from S. Glens Falls, New York, USA - GMW60B uncontaminated upgradient, 5.4 m (SPAdes)... ...
CCCGCCGGTCGCTTTTCTTTTTTGGGCGTCTGCCCCTCTCGGTAGTTTCATTCTTGGCTTTTGGATACTTGATTCTTGTTGGATTCTTGGCGTCGGATTTTAAAATTTTTTTATAATAAAGACGGTAAAAAGCTCCAGTAAACACTGCTCATTTTGTAAATATCACCAAGAATAAAAAATAAAGAAAATGGTGTATAATTAATATGTGGAGTAATTTACTTCCAAAAAGGTCGAAAATTATTAAAATTAAAATAAATGGCTTAAATAAAGCAAAAAATATCTTTGATCTTTAAAAAGCGAATAGTTTTTGGGAAAGTGCTTAGGATAGTGAGCTAAAGAGGTTAAATCTCTCTTGCTATCCGTAGATAAACTCCAAAAAGAGAAGTTTTTTGACGATTATATCGTCGGCTTTTCTTTTTGCAGCTTATCTTCAAAAAGAGCCGGGATATAGTCTCCGGCTTTTTTATTATTGAAGCCGGCAACAAAATTATTAATTAAAAATTAAAAAAATAACATGAATAAAGAAAAAATTTTAGGCACGGAATCTATCGAGATTCATTATGTTCCGGTTTCTTCGCTTCGGCCGTCGGAATATAACCCGCGACGGTGGAGCAAAGAAGCCCTGGACCAGCTTAAGGAGAGTATTAAAAAGTTCGGCGTGGTAGACCCGCTTCTTGTAAATTCGGCGCCGGGCCGAGAGGGAGTGGTTATCGGCGGCCACTTTCGGTTAGTCGCCATTAAAGAACTTGGAATTAAAGAAGTGCCGGTGGTCTATCTTAATATTTCCGACTTGGAGCGGGAAAAAGAATTAAACATTCGCCTCAATAAAAACCTTGGTGAATTCGATTGGAATAAACTTGCAAATTTTGATTCAGCGTTTTTGGCCGACATCGGTTTTTCCAGTGAAGAACTCGATGAAATTTTTGGGATCGATGAAAACCCGGAAGAATTTGATTTGGAAAAAGAATTGAAGAAATTAGAAATCGAACAGATTGAAATTCAAAAAGGCGACGTCTGGCAGCTCGGCAATCACCGTCTGATGTGTGGAGATTCCACGGTTGAGTCCGACGTTCTGAAACTGATGAATGGCGAAAAAGCATCGTTCTGCCTGACTGATCCCCCGTATATTTTATCGTACTTAACAGGTAAGAAACGACATGACGGCGCAACGGAAGGATTCGGACTAAAACGCGACCGCCGTTATCTTGAAACAGAATCGCTGCCGGATAATTTCACGGAACTTTGGATGGCAAATGTTGCCAAGGTGCAAAAACCGGATTTCTCAATTATGGTATTTGAGAATCCCAAAAACCTGCGAATAATTTGGAACGAATTGGAAAAGCACTGGAAGTATCGGAACACAATAGTGTGGCATCTTCCCAATCGCGTACAGGGCTTTGCAGCTAAGTATAAATTCTTCAACAAGCACGATATTGCACTTGTCGGAACTGGAGGTGATATTGCGCTGAATCTTGAACCGGAATCGGATGAACTTTTTCAGAATGAATATGAAAATGCGCTTTTTGCCACGTCAGGTAAACCGAATTGGGAAAGTTACGGTAAAGGTAAAAAATATTGCCCTACCGATTTTATTGAATTTGTAGCGGCCGATGAAAAATCGTCCGGCCAAGGAATAATTTTTGGGACGAAACCGATAGAAATTCTTTTACCCTATGTCAAAGTCCTTACGAAGCGCGATGATCTTATAATTGATTTATTTGGTGGCGCGGGCAGCACACTTATCGCCGCCGAAAAATTAAATCGCCACTGCTACCTTATGGAAAAAGTTCCAGTGTATTCAGAGGTTATCCGTCGACGCTGGGAAAAATTAACGGGACTTAAAGCTAAAAAAATCAATGAATAAAAACATTCAAAAAGGAATCGTGGCTATTAGGCAGAAAAAAGAAAAAGAAGCAATTCTCGAGCAGCTGCGCCGGGTTCCCATTGTTCAGGTAGCCTGCGAGAGAGCAGGCGTAAGCCGCGCCACCTTTTATAGACTGCGGGCGGAAGACGTCGAATTTAAGACATCGGTGGAAGGAGCAATTAATGAAGGCGTAGCTTTTATTACCGACATGAGTGAAAGTCAATTAATTTCTCTTATCAAAGAAAAGAATTGGCCGGCGATAAGTTTCTGGCTTCGGGCGCATCATCCGGCTTATCGCAACAAGATTGACGTGCAAGCTCACATCACGGCAATACCGGAAAAACTGACGCCGGAACAGGAAGCGGAAATCGAACGGGCAATCAAATTAGCATCTTTAGTCGAAAATGAAATTAAAATTAACAAAGGAGAGTAAAACATGGAAAAGATTTATAAAGAACCAGAGACCAGAGCCGAGCTAGCTCGGCGTAGCCATTTTTGGTTTCATAATATTTTCCTTTCTAAATTCGTCGCTTACAAAACGGCGCCGTTTCAGAAAGAAATGTTTAGTATCACGGAAGACCCATCAATTAAACTGGCGGTGATTACTGCTTTTCGAGGCTCCGGGAAATCAACAATCGTAACTTTGTCTCACTCAATTTGGGCAGTCGTTGGCATCCAGCAAAAGAAATTTGTTCTGATTTTGACCAAAACTCGGGATCAGGCGAAAAACCATTTTGCCAACCTCAAGCGGGAATTTGAAACCAATGAACTCTTGCGGGCGGATCTCGGACCTTTTGAAATCCAAAGCGAAGAATGGGGCCAATACTCAATCGTGCTTCCAAAATACGGCGCAAGGATTACTGCGGCTTCAAGCGAGCAGAGCATCCGCGGCTTGAGGCACGGCGCCCATCGCCCCGATCTCGTTATTGTTGACGATCCGGATGACTTGCAGTCCATCAAAACTTTAGAAGGCCGCGATAAAACCTGGGTTTGGTTTACCGGCGAAGTTATTCCGATCGGCGATCAAAATACCAAGATAATCGTTGTCGGTAATCTGCTTCATGACGACTCGGTCATGGCCCGGCTTAAAGCCGGTATTCAGAATAAGGTTTTAAATGGCACTTACCGCGAATACCCGATTGTCGATGAAAATAACGTCATTGCTTGGCCCGGCAAGTTCCCAAATATGGAAGCGATTGAAAACCTCAGGAAATCCACCGGTGATGAGGCGGCATTTCAGCGCGAGTACTTATTGAAGATCATTACCAGCGACGATCAAGTGATTAAGCCGGAATGGATCCAGTATTACGACGAATTGCCGAAAAGCGATGATCCGAAATTAAGATATGTTTTAACCGGAATTGATTTGGCGATCTCCGAAAAGGAAAGTGCTGACTGCACTGCTATGGTTTCTGCCAGAGTTTACGGATATGAACAAAATCTGAAGATATTCATTCTTCCTAATCCGATAAATGAGCGTCTGAATTTCCCGGCTACTGTTGAAAAAGCTACCGAACTTTCAAAATCGCTTGGCGACGGGCAGCAGCTTACTAAGCTTGTCATTGAAAACGTGGGCTATCAGAAAGCCATAATAGATCACCTCCGTGATCTTGGGTATCCCGTGGAAGAATTCAAACCGCAGGGCGCGGACAAGCACGAGCGTCTTTCATCGATCAGCCACTTGATCCAGCAAGGTAAAGTGTTTTTCCCAAAAGATACTTGCCGCCCATTAACCCAGCAACTTCTGGGTTTTGGCAAGGAGCGCCACGACGATCTGGTCGACGCTTTAACCATCGTTTTGCATTACGTAATGGCCGATAGGAGAGCTACTTATACTATTCCCAGTATTATAGGTTCTTTTATAGGCCCGAGTGGAGGGCCCAAAAATGAGAAGGAGGCTGATCAGGCACAAGCTGCGGAGCAAGAATATGCGCGGAGTAGTTTTAGCCGAACCATGCGGGAAACGGTACGCCATTATAGAGGCTGGTAAAAGGCGCCTTTTTGCGGTATTTGAGGGCTTTTTGAGGGTCTGGACTTACTTGGGGCTTTGCGTCATCCCTTGTCTTGTATGGATACTATACAAAACAAGGGATTTGGGCCTCCTTCGAGGCAAACTGGGGGTCAACCAGAGGTCATTAAGATGCGGCATTGCCTTTACGCACGTAAAAGTTCTGAGTCGGAAGAAAGGCAAATTTTGAGCATCGACAGTCAAGTTAAAGAAATGCTCCAACTTGCCGAACGCGATAATTTAGATGTGGTTGAAATTAAAAGAGAAAGTCATTCAGCTAAGGCCACGGGCCAGCGTCCGGTATTCAATGAACTTCTGGAAGATATCCGACAGGGAAAATTTAATGCACTCCTGGCATGGGCTCCGGACCGCCTGAGCCGCAACGCCGGAGATTTGGGTACCTTGGTAGATTTGATGGATCAAAAACTCCTGATTGAAATCAGAACTTTTGGCCAAAAATTTATCAACTCTCCCAATGAAAAATTCTTGCTGATGATTCTTTGCTCTCAGGCTAAGTTAGAAAATGATAACCGAGGGTTAAATGTCCAAAGAGGTCTTAGAACTCGCTGCGAAATGGGTTTATGGCCCAATATGTCGCCATTGGGCTATCTCAACCAAAAGCAAATGGACAAGAAAGGCCAACTGATTATTGATCCGGAAAGAGCGCCGATTGTTAAACAAATGTTTGAAAAAGTCGCTTATGAAAAATGGAGCGGCCGAAAAATATACAACTGGCTCAAGCAGGATCTTAACTTTTATACGCGCGGCAATAAGAATCTCACACTAAGCGGTGTTTATCGGGTACTGACTAGCTCTTTCTATTATGGAATGTTTGAGTATCCTAAAAACAGCGGCAGCTGGTATACCGGAAAACATGAACCGCTAATTACTAAAGAATTATTTGACGAAGTTCAGGAGCAGCTGAACCGTTTTGATATTGTCCGTCAAACGAGAGAATTCGCCTTCACTAAATTATTCACCTGCGGACTTTGCGGTTCGGGAGTAAGCGGCGAAGAAAAATACAAAAATCTGAAAGACGGCTCGATAGCCAAATATATCTACTATAGCTGCACTAGATCAGTTAACCGCAACTGCAAGAATACCTATATTCGCGAAGAAGAGCTGATCAATCAGCTTGTCAGGATGATTGACGATCTGGAGGTTCATGAAATCGGCATGAGAGCCAGGCTAGAAAACGAAGTAGAGCGCTTTAACAACTTCCAAAGATTAGTACTTAAGGAAGATGATATTACCAAAGTTCCTATCAAAAAGATTGATATTAAAACCTACGCCAAGTATCTCTTAAGAGAAGGGACAATCCAGGAAAAACGCGAATTGTTGGCCCTGCTAAGAACGAAATTAATATATACCAATCGTAAGATTTATTTGAAAAGATAAAAGCCGCTAACTTGCAAGTTAGCGGCTTTTAGCGTCTTCTATACTTTCCGAGGTGTTCGGGTCATCCGATACTAAATTGTCACTGCGGAAAGGGTGGGATTCGAACCCACGGTACCTTGCGGTACACGGTCTTTCCAGGACCGCCAGTTAAACCGCTCCTGCACCTTTCCAATTTAAATTTTTAAATTTCTTAAAGCCCTTAACCTATCTTCTACCGGCGGGTGGGTCATAAATAATTTATGAAGCCAGGTTATTTTCTTGCCCGGTTTGTCAAAAGGGTCTTCAAACCAAAGATGGGCAGTGGTATTTGAAGCTTTGCGCAACGGTGAAGAATCTTTAGAAATTTTTAGAAGCGCTTGCGCCAACCCTTCCGGATATCGCGTTAAAAGCGAACCGGAGGCATCTGCCAAAAATTCTCGTTTGCGGGAAATTGCCATTTGCATTAAAAGTGCAGCAATCGGCGCTAAAATCGCTAAGATAATTCCGGCAATCATTAGAATCACCCGCGCCTGACCGCCACCATCGTCATCGCGGTCTCTTCCGCCCCAAAACATTGAACGCAAGAACATATCGGAAAGAATGGAAATAAAGCCGACTAAAACCACGACCGCCGTAGATAAAAGCATGTCGTAATTTCCGATGTGCGAAAGCTCATGGGCCAAGACACCCTCAAGCTCGCTTCGGTCCAGCCGCTCCAATAATCCTTCTGTTACAGCAATAACTGCATGTTTTGAATTTCTTCCTGTCGCAAAAGCATTTGGTTGTTTTTCTGGCACGATGTAAATTTTAGGAACCGGCAAGCCCGCGGTAATCGCCAGATTTTCAATAATATTGTAAAGCTCGCGTGCGTTCTCTCTTGTCACTGGCCTCGCGCCGGCCATTTTAAGCACAATTTTATCAGACCACCAATAAGCAGCGATGTTCATCAAAATACTGAAAATAACTGCTATATATAGAATACCGGGATTGCCATAAATTTGGGCAAAAACCCATCCGATTCCAATAACTATAACTAAAAATAACATTACAAGCAGCCAGGTCTTCCTGATGTTAGAATCTCTATTAGTGTAAATAGTTGCCATTTAAAATTTTACTTGCACCGGCTGTCTTTCTGCTTCGTTTTCTATACCGAAAAATTCTTCTTTTTTGAAACCGAAAGCGCCGGCAATTAAATTCGTCGGCAAAACTTCAATTTTGGTATTGTAATCCATTACGTTGCCGTTGTAAAAGCGGCGCGCTGCTTGAATTTTGTTTTCGGTATCGGAGAGTTCACGCTGTAAATCCAAGAAATTGGCGTTGGCCTTAAGATCAGGATAATTTTCCGAAACGGCGAAAAGCGTTTTTAAAGTGCCCGATAAAAAATTTTCGGCGCCGAGTTTTTCTTCTTTCGTATTAGCCCCCATAGCTTTAGTCCGCGCTTCAGTTACTTTCTCAAAAACCCCACTCTCATGCGCCATATAACCTTTTACCGTCTCCACTAAATTCGGAATTAAATCGTACCGGCGTTTTAATTGAACTTCAATATCCGACCAGGCCTCGCGCACTCTATAGCGCCTTCGCACCAACCCATTAAAAGTTAGAATCGGCCAAAGTATAATAATAGTCAGCGCCGCCCAAATGATATTAGTTAAAGTAAAATAATTCATAAATATTAAATAAAATTGTAATTAAAATATAAATTTGACCTTTCTAATCTATATTAATATAAAAAGCTTGAATTTACAACAAAGGAAAAGCCACCGCGGAGTTCGCGATGGCGTTTTGGGAAGCATTTGATTGAGGTAGCTTCCCGTAAACCCTTACTTCTTGCCGCGGACGAGGAAGGCGGGGAGGCCGTTGATGGCCCACGGCGTGAACGTACCGTCGTGCGCGGTGACGCTGAGCCCGTCACGGTCCGCACCGATCCGGATCGTTGCCTCCACGCCCCGCACGTTCTCGACAAAGATCTCGCCGGAGGGGTTTTTGAACACCCTCACGGTATGATCCTCGTAGAGGATCGGGAAGCTCATGCACCCGTCCTTGTACTTCACCTCGGCCGTCGTTGCCTGCGTCGCATCCGTCCGTGCCATTTGGCACCTCCTTTTATGATTAAAGTGTAGCATATATTAGCTATATTGTCAAGTTTTTTTAGGAGCGAGTTTTAAGATAGGATAGGATCAGTCAGTTTAAGGGAAAACATTTTTGAAACGCCATCATCGCCCATTGTGATGCCATAAAGCACCTCGGCAGCTTCCATGGTGGCGCGATTGTGGGTTATCAAAATAAACTGGGTTTTTTGCGCCAAGTCCTTAAGAACTTTGGCAAATCTTACGGCATTACTTTCATCAAGCGCTGCGTCTACTTCATCTAAAATCAAAAATGGCGGCTGGCTCGCGGCGACAATTGCAAAAAGCAAAGCAATAGAAACAAGCGCTCTCTCCCCTCCCGAAAGAAGATTTAAATCGCGAATTCTTTTCTGCGGGACGTTAACATTTATAAAAACTCCCGCCTCTCCATCTTCTAAATTATCAATAGACAGACGCGACGAACCACCGCCAAACATCAGTCGGAAATAATGATTAAACTCTTCGTTAATTTTAGAAAGGCCAATTTTGAAATCATTACCAATTCTGCCGCTTAAATCTTTAATCAGGGATTTTAGGGAATCAATCGCGTTATTTAAGTCGCCTACTTCAGTCGTTAAAAATTCGTGGCGCTTATTCGTTTCTTCGTATTCCCTCATTGTTTCTTCGTCAATGCTTCCGATATCAGCAATTTCCCGCCTTAATTTAACAATTTTATTTTCCATTTCTGCAGCCGCGATAATAGTTTTATTGTCATCAAAATTCATATCGGCAAATTTAATAAATTCATCATAATTTTTGTTAGAACCCCACATTTCGGATTTGATGTCTGCCTCTTTAAGCTTGATTTTTTCCTCTTCAAGACTAAATTTCCCCATCGCTTCTTCCGCTGTAATATATTCGCGGCGTGCCAGTTCCAGATCTTTTTGAAAATCAAGATAGGTCCGCCGAAAATTGTTTTCGCCTTGACGGATCTGTGAAATTGACGATTTTACTTGCTCCATCTCGCTTTCAAGACGCGACAATTTTAGTTTTAACTCTTCTTTGTTTTTTTCATAAGGACTGATATTTTCTATTTCAAAATCCGGCAAATCGGCCAACGCTAAAATTTGATTTATTTCGTTTTTTTCAAAATAATTGCTTATTGTTTGAAGTTCGTCGGCCAGATTTTTAACGATTTCTCTAATAGTTTGCAGATCAGCCAGATTCACAGCAGCATTAAGCCGCTTCGCCCAGTATTTAACTTTAATTGCCAAAACTGCTTCCAGCGTCTTAGTGTTTTGCAGGCTATTTCGTTTGTGTGATTCTATAAATCCCTCTATCCTCCCGAACTCCCGCATAATATTATGCCGGTCGGCGTTCAAACGGTTGAGTTCGGATTCAAAATGTTTCGTCTTATCGCCCGTTTGCGAGATCTGCGCCATTTGCGCTTCAAACAGTTTTTCTTTTTCTTCAAAATTTTTTTTGGCTAAAGTTATTTTCCCTACCAATTCTCCTGTTGCCTGTTCGTTTTTTTCTCTTTCGGCGAAAATTTGGGAAATTTTCGCCGAAAAATAGCGGTCTTCCAAGCCGTTCAATTCGCCAAAAAGCGATTCGCGTTTTTCAAACTTTTCAACCTGCCGCTTAAGAGACCTCAAGTGAGGTGAAATTTCGTTTATCAAATTATTGGTCTCTCCAAGATTCAAATGCGTTTCGCCCAGTTTGGTTTCCGCTTCCGATTTTTTAAGCTGAAACTCGCGCAAGCCCAAAGCTTCTTCCAAAATACCGCGGCGTTCTTGTGGATTAGCTTTTAAAACTTCGTCCGCCGAACCTTGATTAACTATAGAGTGACCGCGTAGTCCGAGTTTTGAACGTGCTAAAAGTTCGGCTATGTCTTTAAGCCGGACTTGGCTGTCGTTTAGATAATATTCGCTCAAGCCATCTCGATATACTTTGCGGCCGATTACTACTTCATCAAAATCAATGGGAAAAAAACCGTCGCTGTTGTCAAAACATAAACTGACGCTCGCTTTGCCTTGCGCCGATTTTTTTTCCGACCCGGCCCAAATTAAATCAGCGCCGGATTTTGAGCGCAGATTTTTAAAACTTTGTTCGCCCAAAACCCACCGTATGCCGTCAACGATATTGGACTTACCCGACCCGTTTGGCCCGACAATGGCACTTACACTGAAAGGAAATTCCAGCGCTGTCTTATGAGCGAATGATTTAAAGCCCGATATTTCTAATTTTTTGAGCTTCATCTAATTCAATTAAAGATCTTTTACCAATTCTTGATTTTAAGCGCGTTTTCCGCCGCTTGTTGCTCTGCTTCATTTTTAGACGCGCCATCACCACTAGCCACCAGCTCTTTTTCAAGATATACGCCGATTTTAAATTTCTTAGCATGATCTGGGCCGCTTGCTTCTAAAACTTCATAAGTCGGAGTAATACCAACCCGCTCTTGCGCCGCTTCCTGAAACAAGCTTTTGGAGTCACGCCAAAGCTTTTTTTCTATAACGTTTTTAAGTTCCGGAATAAGATTTTTTAAAATAAATTCTTCCGCGATCTTATAACCCTGATCTAAATAAAGCGCTCCGATAAAGGCTTCAAAAGTGTTGGCTAAAATATATTGCCGGCCCCGACTTATTTCTTTTGCTTCGCCTTTTGAAAGATAAAGATAATCGTTAAAACCCAAGCGATCAGATATTTGTAAAAGCATTTGAGAATTTACCAAGGCCGCCCTTAAACTTGTCATTTCTCCTTCCGCTAAATCAGGATAATTTTTGTAAAGATAATCAGTTACTATAAGTTCCAAAACCGCGTCGCCTAAATATTCCAATCTTTCATTGTGGCCCAAGCTAAAACCTGGATTTTCATTTAAATAAGAACGGTGAATAAAAGCCTGTTTTAATAGGTCCTTGTTTTTAAATTTAATACCTAATTTTTTTTGTAGTTCTTGGAAATTTTTTTCTTCCATAATTATTATTTCTGTTCAGAACTTGCTTTTTCCTTGTCATTTTCGACTACTTTTCCTTTTCTGGGTCCGCCTTCTTCTTTTCCCGGTTCGCCGATCGCCCGGTAAATAGTTCCTAAAACGCCATTAACAAACTTGCCGGAGGTTTCGCCGCCGAAACTCTTGGCCAGTTCAATAGCTTCATTGATAGCGACTTTGGGCGGCACTTCTTCGCGCTTGCCGTATAGTAGTTCAAAAATGCCCAAACGCAGAACGTTGCGATCAATCAAATTAATTTGTTCAAGCGGCCACTCGGGCGCAGTTTTAGCAATAATTTCATCAATCTTTTTCCGATGTTCCAAAACGCCTTTAATGATGTCTCTAACGAACTCGTCATCTTCAAGTCCCGGACCGAACTCTTGTATATTCCGCTCCAAAATTTCCTCAAGTTGAGAATCTTTGGAGCCATTAAAATCCCACTCGTAAAGGGTTTGAAGGGCGATTGATCGTGAAAGGTGTCTATTAGCCATTGATTTATAATTTAGAATGAATATAACACAAAAAATAAAAACCCGCCAGATTTAGCGAGTTTATATCCCTTATATTAATCCGAGTTTACTAGCAATGCCATACATTGCTAATATTCCTATATCAAACAGAACATCGTTCGGCAAATTAAAATAAAAATTAAAAAGTTCGTCTGCCTTTACTTCAACTACACTGATATCTTCTGTTTCGTCGCCGACTTCCTCTTTTATTTTTAAGAGACCGGTGGCAATAAAGCCTTTTGAAATGCCGTCGGAACTGCCGGAACGATACGGCCAAGACTGAACCGGTATAAAAGTCTTGGCAGAATATCCTGTTTCTTCCAAAAGTTCTCTTCCTGCTAATTCAATGTCGCTTTCATTGACTTTATCTTTAAGTCCAGCCGGCATTTCAATAACATATCTCTCTACTGGTATTCTAAAATTTTTGATTAGAATAATTTTTCTATTACTTGTGATTGGAAAAATAAAAACCGCATCTTTTTTTTCCAGCCATTCCCAAGTCTGTTTTTTGCCATTTTTGTCATAAAATTCGGTTTCCCATACTTTCAAATATTTACCATCAAAAATCTTTCTCTTTTCCCCTATTCTCATGACACCACCACTTCGTCTTTTGTTAAAAAACTGATTTTTTCTTTAACTATATTAATAACATTATAAAAATAAGTCAACTTAACGATAAGTAAAAATTAATTTTTATATTTTATTATTCCTTATTTTTTATCCTTTTTTAATATGCAGATTAAAAAGACGTGCGGAATTTAAAATCGGAACAAAGTCGGTTAAAAAATTAAAAGCCGAGGCAAAGGTCGGCAAAATAATAGCCGGGATAAAACCGCTAAAAACTAAATAGAGACCTACGCCATTGGTAACAGCCCAGATTACAAAATCCTGCCTAGCGACTCTATTAGTGTATTTGGCAAGTTGCATTGTTTCTGGCAGTTTAGAAAGATCGTCAGCCATTAATACAATATCGCCTGATTCCACCGTAATATCGGCGCCGATTCCGCCCATTGCAATACCAATATCGGCGGCATTTAAAAGCGCCGCATCGTTTACTCCATCGCCAATCGCAACCGTTTTGTAATCTTTGCTTAAATACTTTTTAAGATATTTTATCTTGTCTTCCGGCAAAAGATTGGCATGATAATCGGTTATACCTACTGACTTTGCAATCCGCCCAGCAATTTTTTCATTGTCTCCCGTGAGCATCACTACTTTTTCAATGCCCAAATTTTTTAAATCAGAAAGGACATTTTTTACATTGGGCCGAATTTCATCAGCTAACGTAAAAAAACCAATGAGACTTTCATTATAACTAATAAGAGTAGTACCAAGGCCCTTGTCTTTTTCGCGAGCAATATCAGCTCGCTGATGCTCTGTCATTTTTATGCCCGATTCTTCAAAGAAAGACGTTTTGCCGGTTAATATTCTTTTACCATCAATCAAAGCTTCGCTTCCTTTGCCGCTGTATTCTTCAAATTTTTCTGGCTCGATTAGTTTGACACCCTTTTCTTTGGCATATTTTAAAATGGCTTTTGCCGAAGGATGACCGGATAAAAGAGAAGCGCTGCCAGCCAAAGAAAGGGAGTCTTCTGATTTTAAGTCATCAAAAACAAAAAAATCTTCAATTTTTAATCTTCCATAAGTTAAGGTACCGGTTTTATCAGCAATTATAACCTTGGCTTTACTTAGCCCTTCTAAAAAATCGCCGCCTTTTATGATAACACCTCTTTTAGCCGCATGACCGATCGAAGCAAGAAAAGCTAGGGGAATAGCTATGGCAATATCATCAGCGCAAACAACTAAAACAACCGCTAAAACTAAAACAATATTTAAAGTGGCGGCATATAAAATAGCAGAACCCGCGAGCATAAAAATAACGTACCAGGTAGTGAATCTGTCGGCCAAGGTCGTAATCTTAGGTTTGTGGACTACCGCTTCTTCAACGAGTTCTATAATTTTTTCAAAAGTTGTTTCTTTTCCTATTTTTTCGGTTTTGATAACTAAATTACCAGAAACAATAACCGTGGAACTAAAAACTGAATCGCCGGTTTTTTTATCAATCGGCAATGATTCCCCGGTAAGTGAAGATTGATCTACCGCCGCAACTCCCTCCACAATTTTGCCGTCAATAGGTATTCTCTCACCTAGCTCCACCACTATTAAATCGCCGATTTTTATCTTAGAAATAGATATTTCTTCAATACCTTCGTCTTTTTTTATTCTGGCTTTTTTCGGTTTTAATTTTAACAGCCCCTCTATCGCCCGCCGCGATCTACTTTCGGTGTAGCTCCCTAAGATTCTTGCTGATGCGAGCATCAGATTGATAAATACGGCCGACGCGTATTCTCTTGCCAGCAGTGAAAAAATCAAAGCTATACTTGCCAAAAGATCAATGGAAACTTTTTTCTCTTTCAAATCTTTTAAGGCGCCATAGCCGACTTGAAGCGTCGCAATAACTGCCACGGTTATCAAAATAAATAAATTGGAATCGGAAGGCAGAATACCTGTGGCATGAATAATCAAAACAATCACCAAGGCGGCGAAAAGAATTTTATCTAAATCCCAAAAATTCAAAATTTTCTTAAAAAATTTACTCATTATCTATATTTATATTTTTTTCTTAGAAATATGGGAAATAAGGTGTGAAATTAAAATAAATAAAATCAAGCCGAAAAGCAAAGTCAGTTCGGTATAGCGCAAATAGTGCTTTATTAAAATAAAAGAAGCGCTGGATAGGTACCCCAAGCCGCCGATAAGAAAAACCCACAGAACAATCGCCGTAATATCGCCTTCAATAAATTTTTTAAACGGCAATCTAAGCATGCCGGCCCTAAACAATATTGGCCGATGCACACCATAAGCAAATTTGGTGATTAACATTGTCCGAAAAGTCCGCTCTCTAAGGTGCTTGTCAAAAGATTTGGTAATGCGGGTTATAAAACGGCCAAAAAGCGAATCTTCATTTATCATTTCTCCCAAAACATACCACAAATTATCCCCTATAAGCGTTCCCAAAAACACAGCCAGAAGTGCTATATCAATCGCAAAATACCCTCGATTAACCAAAAAGCCGGCGGTAAAAAGAAAAATATCGCCCTCAATCATCATTCCAAGGAATATTATAATATAGCCAAGTGTCTGGTATTCAGTTAAATAATGTAAAAACATGGCTATGTCATTTTATCGCAATGTTAGGCAATTTGTCTAAATAAATACCCCGATGCTATCGGGGGATTTATTAATCAGAATCAGTATTTTTATCACATCATTGATCCGTGCTTGCCTAGTGAGGCCCAAAGAGCCCAAGCCCCAACCGCAAGATGCAAAACTGTGTCTGCCGGATTTTCGAGGTTAGCTCCAAAAAACTCTGGTCCTATAGCCAAACTGTAAACACCGACCAATACTCCAAACACACCCAAAATTAACACTAACCCTTTTTGGGCCATAGCCGGCAATACAAAAGCGGCAATTAAGCCTACTACGCCGAGCAATAAGTGAGCCCAATTTTCGCCATTATCAAACCACCAATTAGCTCCGAAAATACTTTGTGCCGAAGTAGGGCCAATAATGCCCAAGAAACCTAAAACCCCTACTACCATTAGGACACTGCCGCCCAAGATAAGAAATTGTTTTGGATTCATAATATTATAAGTTAAAAGATTTTCCGACCTTTACCTGAATACAATTATACTATGCTTACAAAATTTACGCATCTATAATTTATCCACACAAAAATTTTGTTATTTCAACGGTGGCATCAATATGCTGGGCGCTTCCTTAATATTTTTTGTTCCAAAAGTTGCGACCTGTTGTTGACAGACATATCCTTTGTCGTGCTTTGCCCACTTACCATAACCATAAAGATCGCTGCTACCGCTTTCTGGTTCATTCAAGTTAGAAGTTGAAAAAGTGGCACAAAGTTCATATTCCGATACATCCACAAAATTGTTTGTGCCCGCTACGCCGGGTCTTATTATTTTATAATCATAACTTTTATTTGTTTCCGGATCGCCGTAGCTGGCACCGTAATTATAGCGGGGATTGTCCCTGATCTCGATTAAATCTTTTGGCAGTCGGCTGTTTTCAAAAGCAAAATTGCTTATTGCCGAAGAAATCATCTGCAAATCATTTGCTCTCTGAAGATCAAATTTCCTAAGGCGTGCCTCATAAGGCGTGCCGCCGGCCAAAAATCCCAAAACAATTGCCAAAATCGCTAAAAATCCCGCCGCGCTTCCGACAAGCCAGAACAAACCGGAAAACATTTCTTTTTTATATTGTATTTTTTTCCTCTCCAGAAAATAAAAACTAAAAACGAGTCCGGCAATAACAAGAACAATCAGCGCTTTTAGCAAAAATCTCGCTCCGTATTCCCCCTGTAAAAAATTAAAAATAACCGCGATCAAATCGCCGATTATCGTCCCACCGGCAATAAGCAAAATAATATAGGTGAGCCATTTGGATAATCTTGATTCAATTTTTTCCGGCGCCTTGGCAAAGCTCTTAAACCAAAACCGGAGCGCCCAAAGATATACCGGAAATCCGACAATTAAAGAAGCGATGGAATAATGAATTGCCGACGCGCTGAAATTGCTAAAAAGAACATCCGAAAAATATTTATTAACGACTTGGAAAAATATGATGCCGGTTGCGGTCGCGACGATTCCAAGCAAAAGAAAAGACAGGAAATTTATAAAAATTTCGGGCATGCTTGAAGATTGTTTATTTTGAATGTCTTCCATAGTTTAATATTTTAATAATAAATAAGCCGCATCTATATAATATTAACTGGCTAACCATCCTCCGTCAACATAAAACGTTGCGCCGGTTACATATTTATTTTAGCACAAATTAACCAAAGTTGTCATTATCATAATTTCTATACCATCGTTTCTCTTTTGTACCATAACTTCCCTATAGGGAACTTATGATACCGATTGGTAATAAAAAGAAAATCCCCCGCTTCGCGGGGGTAAAAAATTAATGGCTTTTATCTCCGTTCCTAACAAAAGCATTCCAAATTTCCCGAAATTCATCCGAGAAAACGAGTAATTTCTCAAATATTCCTGCAGCAATGATTTTTCCATCTTCAAAAAGATAAATTTGGTCAAACAACGGCAAAAGATGCAAACTGTGCAAGGAACAGACAATTGCCTTATCGGTGAATGCTTCAAAAATATTTTTGAATATTTTTTCTTCAATGATTACATCGACGCTGCTGGTCGGCTCATCAAGCAGAATAATTGCTTTATCACGACTGGCTAACAGGCCCCGAGTCAAAGCTAAACGTTGTTTTTCTCCACCGCTTAAGTTAACGCCTTTCTCTTTTATCATTGAATCAAACTTATTGGGTAAATTCATAGCAACGTCAGTAAAACAAGCCATATCCATATATTTGATAACTTCAGCCGCATCATAATCAGCCCCAAGGGTTATATTATCCATAATCGTTTCTTGAAATATTTCCGGATCTTGAGGAATTAAAGAAATTTCAGAACTTATTGAATGAAATCCATGTTTTACGGCTAGTCCGTCCAAATAGAGTTTCAAAGAATTCGGATGATATAACTCGCGAATAATTTTTAATAACGTGCTCTTACCGGACCCGGTTGACCCGATCAACGCTATTCGCTCGCCCTTTTTAACATCAAGCGAAATATCATCAAGATGCAGATTATCTCCTTCTGAAGCGCTATAAGAAAATGATAAAGATTTTATTTCCAATTTTTTCCAAGTGCCGTTTAGTAATGATGCTCCATTTTTCTCCGGTACCTGAAAATCCTTGGAGATTTCTTCGGCATTCGCTACTGAAGCTCTCTGCCTGACTATATCACTATATTGGGAAGCAAAATTATAAAACAAATCCTGAATATTTGATATATAACCATGAAGTGCATAAATTGTTCCAATCATTATTATGGTGCCATTGAGATAACATCCATAAAGATAAGAAAATAAAACCAAAATGAGGCTTGCCGAACTGCACATGCTTACTAAAAACCACTTAAGTTCTTCTTTTCTGCAATTCTCATTATATACCGCGATCGGCTCCATAATCTTATTTGATATTGCTTTCTGAATTTGTTTTTCAGCCCGCAGAATGATAATCGTAGTAATATTTGTTATAGCATCAATAACTTTTTCTGAAACTTTGTTCCCGGCTTTATCAAGATATCTATATTTAGGAACAAGGATTCTGTCATATTTTATGACCACAAATCCAGCAAATAAAACTATCAATATAACCGGATAAGCCACGGGCGGATGAAAGTAAATTAAAGCTATATACGAGCCAACAAGCCTAACGATCATTCCCACAACCTGAAACGTACCTTCCGCAAAGTGAAAAATGGATGAACTCCCATTATTAATTTTGTCAGCAGTGTCGCCTGTATGATGTTCTACGTGCCACTCCATAGGAAATGCCATGGTTCCAGAAAGCAAGAAATTTTTATAGTTTGCTTTTACCAAAAAAGCATTTTCTTTTTCTTTTATTCTGCCGAATCCGTGAAAAAACCAAAAAACTAACTGAATAATCGGAAGCAATGACATCCAAAATAACAATCTTAACAAACCGCCACCGTCAATCAACTGTTTTTGGGTAATAATTTCCTGAATTATATTCATAATCTTGGCAAAAACTAATGGTGTAGCCAAATTAATTACGTTAGACGTAACAAACATCAGTAGATACAAAATAAGATTTTTTCTATTGCCAGCGGAGTATTCCCACAACTTTCTTGCCATATATATCAACGGGTTGCTTTTCAGCATTTTTCTTCCTTCCCCCTTTTAAGATTTTAAGGTCCTGAACTAAACCCACCTCGGAAATTCTGCCGAGGTGGGTTATAAAATCCTTTATTTTAAGTCAAAAAATTAATCTATAGGAATTATAAATCTGCCTCGGCAAAAATTACCCGAAAATCGGGCTTGAGTGAGAGTATTAATGATGAGATGAAATCTAATCATTGTATTTTATATAACATGCCAAAAATAATCTGTCAAGCTAAGTCGCGAGTCAGCCGCCGTCAACGGAACCATTCTCTAAAAGTTTTTGGCCATCCGATTAGTAAGAACAGCGCCAAAGGTGCGCCCCAATTTGCACCTCTTTCAACAAATTCCCAAATTGGCTCGCCAACAATGGGACGAAGGATCGCTGTCCAAAATCCCGCAAATGCCATCCAAAGAAGTGCCAGACGAATAGGTTTTATTAAAAGCAAAATTGCCAATGCAATGTCTAGAAGACCGATTAAAAATAAAAGCGTTGTTGCTGTGCCAACATCAGAAATTCCAAAATTGGAAAACCAGCCGACCCATTGTTTTTTGCCTTGAAGCGCAAAGACACCATGGCCGATGAATTCACTGGCTACGGCGATTCGCAGAACCCACTCTATGGTTTTTGTCTTATTCATCACTTTAATTTATTTTATCATATTTTTAAATGCGGTTCAACACGCTTTAGGAGAACGGCGTTCGTAGCTACGATAATGGAAGATGCTGACATAAGTAATGCTGAAATTTCCGGCCGCAATGACCAGCCGAGTGAATTATAGAACACGCCGGCCGCAATGGGAATGGCTAGCATATTATAAATCGCCGCCCAGAAAAGATTCTGCTTCATTTTTGTAACCGTTGCCTTGCTTAAGCGAATCGCCGCCACAATGTCATACGGATCGGATTTCATAAGAACAATATTACCGGTTTCAATGGCGACATCGGTGCCAGCGCCAATGGCGATGCCGATATCAGCCTGCGCCAATGCTGGCGCGTCATTGATGCCGTCGCCGACCATCGCCACAAATTTTCCCTCTTCTTGAAGTTTTTTTACATATTTTGCCTTGTCACCCGGAAGAACTTCTGCAAACACCCGGTCAATGCCCAATTCATGCCCGATACCTTCTGCCACTTTTGTGTGGTCGCCGGTAATCATCACGACTTCCATACCAAGATTCTTTAGCGCCGTAATAGTCTTTTTAGAATTTGCGCGCGGCGGATCCGCGGCGGCGATAACGCCGGCAAAAACTCCGTCAACTGCTAATAAACTTAAGGTTTTTCCCTCTCCGGCAAGCCGATCAAGAATGTCTCTCATCGGTTCGGTGGAAACACCGTTATCCCGAAGCAGTTTTTCTTTTCCGGCCAAGACAACTTTACCGGCAATGCGCGCCTTAAGTCCGTAACCGGCAATGGACTCAAAATTCTCCATCGGTTTGAGCGGCCCCGCCGTGGCGGGGCGCCTTTCGGTTTCTTCAAAAATCGCTTTGGCGAGCGGATGATTAGACCCCGCCTCAAGACTGGCTTCGTATTTGAGTATTTCGTGTTCGGTGAAATTATTAAACGCTATGACATCGGTAACTTTCGGTTTTCCTTCGGTAAGCGTGCCGGTTTTATCAAGAATAATGGTATTGATTCTTGAGGTATTCTCCAAAGTTGCGGCGTCTTTGATTAGAATGTTGTATTTGGCGCCGATTCCCGTGCCAACCGCAACAGCGGTGGGAGTCGCCAGCCCCAAGGCGTCCGGGCAGGCAATTACAACGGTTGAAATCGCAAAGGTAAGAGCGGAAAGAAGTCCGGCGCCGGCGCCGAAATACCAACCTATAAACGCGGCAAGCCCCGAGCCGATGGCAACTACTACGAGCCAGCCGGCTGCTTTATCCGCAATCCGCTGGCCGGGAGCCTTAGAATTCTGGGCGGTTTCGACAAGCTTAATGATTTGAGCGAGAACGGTTTCCGATCCGACTTGGGTAGCTTTAAATTTTACCGCGCCGGTTTGATTCACCGAGCCGCCGACCACTTTGTCGCCGACTGTTTTCGCCACCGGAATTGATTCGCCGGTAACGAGCGACTCATCAATTGATGATTCTCCTTCGGTGATGACGCCGTCAACCGGCACTTTGTCGCCGGGACGCAAAACCACAATATCATTGTGAATAATTTCAACACTTGGAATTGTAATCTCCGTTCCATCGCGAACTACTTTTGCTTGTGGAGGCACCAGATCAAAAAGTGCGCGGAGTGCGTCGGAAGTGCCGCGCCGAGATTTCATTTCCATCCAATGACCGAAAAGCACAAAAGTTACTAAAAGCGCCGCCGCTTCATAAAATGTCTCTGCACCCGGCCGAATTATAGTTAGTAAAACGCTAAATAAATATGCCGCCAGAACACCGGTGGCAATCAAAACCGACATATTGAGCTTCCGAGATTTAAGCGAATAATAAGTGCCGGTTATGAAAATTGAGCCGGCCCAGAACACAATCGGAGTGGTAAGAATCAGAAGCAACCAGTTGATGGGAATAGGAGCCAAAAGATTAAATTTAAAATAATTTAATCCCAGAGGAGAATATAAAACGATAGGAATAGAAAGAAAAAAAGAAATCCAAAACCGGCTACGCATATCGGCTTCCATTTTTTTCGCCATCTGCGGACTGGCCATTGCTGTCTCGTGGTCTTGATGATTATGATTCATATTTTTATATTCCACAACTCGCTCCGCCTTTTTGTTGTGGAACTAGGCCGAGCCGTTTTATTTCCTTGTCCACATTTGCATACCAGCTGCCGATACTTGAAAAATCTTTGCCCATTACTAACTTGGCATCAACATTCTCCCAATCGGTATTTTTTACCGCCTTAAAATAGAGCGCGGTTTGAATATAGTTTTGGGGGAACCAGAATGAATTGAAGGCCAGCGCTTCGCGATAAAGCTCATCTTCGGTAAGTCCTTGAGCCGCCCCTAATTGAATGAGACCCAAAAGGGCCGATCCGTGATTGCAGTCTTGAAAAAAAGTTGAGTTGTTGCAACAAGGGCGGTAAGTATTTTGAGCAATTTTCGTTACCAGCGCTTCCTTCTCTGTCGTTAACTCCACAATTTTGAATTTATTGAAATATGCGCCGCCGTTTTTTTCCTTTCCTAAATTCCAACCACCCGTAGAAGCAAAATTAAAAAGCGACTTTCCATTAATCGGGCTTTCTTTATTTGATGACATATAATTTACGAGGCCGATCGGCCATAAGAGGTTCACATAATAATTTGCATTCTTTCGTGTCAGAATGATTGGCTTTGAAGAAGGTTTATCCAGCACATTCTTCAATTCAATGGGGAGACTTCCTCGCTCTTGATAAATCGCCAAGAATTTTTCGCGGTCAATCACGCCGTTTT
>Ga0209515_10003822_pt1 | contig 20948 bp, 17 predicted proteins | sample Subgroupgradi54m_FD_187454 | JGI IMG/M metagenome (GOLD analysis project Ga0209515, IMG submission 187454) | Subsurface groundwater microbial communities from S. Glens Falls, New York, USA - GMW60B uncontaminated upgradient, 5.4 m (SPAdes)... ...
CTGGCGGTGAGCACCAGCGTCACGTCGCCGAGAATCGTCAACGTCTCTTTGCCTTGAAGCTTGATCGCCGCGCAGCGCCATTTGGTGGCGGTGTTGAGTGTGCCGAGGGTTGCGCCCACGGTTTCCAGCGGCGTGCCGTCGGTCGGAGCGGTAATGGACGGGAGATCGGCAGCGAAGTCGGTGGAAACCCTCGCGGGATCGATCTTCACGCCGTCGGGCGTGTCGGCGCCGCGGATCGTCCCCTGCGTGCCGACCTCGGGCGCGGCCCCGCCGGTGGCGACATAGCCCCAGACATTCGCCTGGTTGACGAGCATCGTCCAGTTCTGCACCGCCATCGTCGCGATGCTGCCGCGATCGTTGCGCACATCCTCGCCATAGGGAACGGGCGCGGTGGCGGCGTTGTTGTCCGGGTCGGAGTTCCAGCTGTCGACCGATGTGTTGGCGCCGGCAAAGCGGAGGGTTTCTCGCGCCACCAGACCGTTGGCAAAATAGGAGCGCCGGCTGAGCGTGACGGAGATCATGCGCGTGGTGGCCGGCGTGCCGGGCGATTCAACCGAGGACAAGGCGACGACGCTCGGCCGGTCGGTGGCGCCCGGGCTGACATTGTTCACATAAACCTTCACGCTGCCGGTGGTGTTGCCGCCGTAGTCAAAGCCGGTGAACTTCCGCCAGGCCGACGTATCCTGCACGGTCCAGCCGGTCCAGGCATTGGACTCGTGCGCATTGGCCTGGTTGAAGGACCACAGGGCCTCCTCCGCGCCCGCCTCGGCGATATGAAAAGCGGCGTTCTGCTGGTAACCCTGCCGGGACAGCCGGGAGGTGGTCAGGTTGAGCGTCAGATAACTTCCCAACCCGAGCGCGATCAGGGCCATCACGAGCAAAGTGACGACCAGCACCGTGCCCCGCTCGCAGCGGAAGATCAGGACAGGACTGGAACAGCCGGGGCGCATCAGTGGGCGACGTAGAAGTAGTCATTCAACCCGCTTTTCCCGTAACGGGTGATCAAACGGGCGGTGTGTTCCCGGCCGTCGTAACCCCGCCAGGTGGTCGTGAGGCGGATCTCCTTCATGCTGGACTTGATGTCCGTGATCTCGCGGACGCAGGCAAACCGCGCGGCCTGGGCGCTCTCGGGGGAAACCGCGGTGTCGCCCGACTGCTGCAGCGTCTCGAGTTGCGCCCAGCTCATCATGCGCAGGCGCTCCATTTCCGACTGCATCAATTGGGAGGCCGAGGTCAGGTGCCTCGCGGTGTCGAGCGCCTGCAGTCCGCGCTGGCTCGTCGTGACGGCCGTCACGATGCCGAAGAGCAGCACGGTGGCCGCAACCATCACCTCGACGATGGTGAAGGCGCGGATGCGCCGGGACTGGAATCGGGCCGCCGTCATACCGCAGGAGGGGTCAGGGGAAAAGTGACGATGACGAACGCCCCGTTTCCGGGCTTCGACTCGATCCGCACCAGGCCCCGCATTTCACCGGCGCGGGTGGCGAGGTTGAGGAGGCCGCTGCCCTGGCCGGCGCTCTTGTCCGGGTCGAAGCCGCGGCCGTCATCGCGGACGCTCAGGATGCCGTTGTCCGCGGACAGCTCCAGCGTGATCGCCACCTCTTTCGCATGGCCGTGCCGGAGCGCGTTGCTGATGCATTCGCGCACGATCTGGAGGGCGTGGACTTCCTGGCCGACGCTGAGCCGCCGGGCAACCTGCACGTCCACCTGCAGGTCGATTCGCACGGGCCACAATGCTTCCATCGTCCGGGCGAGCACCGTCAGTTCCTGGGCGAATCCCTGCCGCAGCATCTGTTCCGGTTCGAGCCCGTTGATGAATCCGCGCACCTGCCGGATGATGTCGTTCAAGCCCTGCCGGCAAAGCTGGAGCCGCGAGCGAGCGCCGGTTGGGTCCGGCTCCAGCTGCGACATCGCGCTTTCCAGGCCGAGGCCGGCGGCATAGATCGACTGGATCACGCCGTCGTGCAAATCGCGGGCCAGGCGGGCGCGCAACCCGAGGGAGTTTCGCACCGCTTCCTCGCTTTCGCGCAAGGCGGCCTCGATGCGCTTGCGCTCCTCGATCTCTCCCTGCAAGGCGATCTTTTGCGCGAATGACGATTCGACGAGCTGGGCCACGCGTCCGAGCTCGGTCTTCTCCCCTTTGATCGGCTCGATCGGTGCCGCGCTTCCCTGGGCCAGGCTGTGCGCGATCAGGCGCAGCGGCCGCAGCACCCACTGTTGCAGGCTCAGCCAGACGGAGCCGACCACGAGCAGGCCGAAAATCACGAACAGGCGCGCGGCCAGCGTGTCCGCGGCAAGCGCGTCGGAATAGTCCGGCAAGGGAAAGCGCACCTGCAATTGCCGGAGCGGCGTCTGGTTCAGGTCGCCCAGGGGAAGGGGAAACTGGTGCAGGCTGGCGTCGGGGGGGGACGCCCCGTCCGCCGGCATCAATTGCACGTCGGCCTCCATCAGCCGGGCCATGTTCGCCAGAAAGCGATCGTGCCACAGGCGGGACACCAGCAGCCAGGTATCCGCCGGGACGCCCGCACCGTCCGGATTGACGGGCTCGCCCCATATCTCCAAGAGGCCGTCGCGGCTGTCCGCGAAAAAATGGCGGCGCGCCGTGGGGGATGCCCGCAGGAAATTTTGCGGTTCGCAGGGAGGGGGCAGGGAGGGTCCGGCGTTCTGTTGGGCGGAATAGATCAGACCGCCTTTCTCGTCCAGCAACCAGAGCGCATGGATCTCGTAGTTGGCGAGGTTGCGCTTGAGATTGACGTTGGCCCAGACCGGATCGCGCGAGGACAGGAACGCGGCCAGGTCATTCCACTGACTGTAGTCCTGCGCAAAGCGCTTCAGCGGTTGATTGGTCAGGCTGATCCATTGTTGCACCGTGGCCCGCCCGGCTTCGAGCGACTGCTGCACCAGTTCGGCGGCCCGGCTGCGCTCCATCTGCCGCAGGGTTTGCAGTACCACGAGGAATGCCAGCAATAGCACCCCCAGTAATAGAGCCAAACGTCCTTTGATGCTCATGCAGTTGTTTGGCAAATGCACGGGCAGGTGGGTCACCCAGGCAACAGTATTCTGTTGGTCTTACCCAAAGAGCGTTCGCGAGACAGGACTGTTCGTCCCTACTTTAGCCTTTTGGGACGCCGTGCCGTTGGCCCCGGGTGGCCGGCGCCGAAAGCCCTCACTTCGTCCAAAGACGCGCCGCCGCGTAGACCAAAAGTATTGCGAAGGCGCGCTTGGCGTAGAGCGCGGGAATTTTCTGGATGAACAATGAGCCCAGAACGGCGCCCACCGCGCCCGCCAGGGCGCAGGCCCAGAAGACCGGCCAGTTGATCTTGCCGAGATTGAAATTGGTCGCGCTGCCCGCGAGGGAGATCGGAATGATGAGCGCGAGCGAGGTGCCCACCGCGATGTGATAGTCGATCTTGAAGAGCAACACGAGGACCGGCACGATGATGATGCCGCCGCCGATCCCGAAGCAGCCGCTGGCGAAACCGGCCAGGAGCCCGAGCAACGCGTAGCCGAGAGTGGGGTTCATGAAAGTTGGATTTTCGCCGATCGCTGAAATCGGGCCAGGCGACGCGCGGGTCAGCTCACCATCAATCCGTCGGCCAGCCGGATGACGCGTGAACCGCAGGTGGAGTTTTCCTGCGAGTGGGTGACCTGGATGATCGTGGTGCCCTCGGCATTGAGCTTCTTGAACAAGGTCATGATCTCGCGGCCCTGGTCGGAGTGCAAATTGCCGGTGGGCTCGTCCGCCAGGATGAGCGAAGGCTTGGCGATGAGCGCCCGCGCGACGCCGACCAGCTGCTGTTGTCCGCCGGACAGCTGGCTGGGATAGAGATCCTTCTTCCCCACGATGCCGAACCGGTCGAGCACATCGCAGACGACGGACTCGCGCTCCTTTTTTGGGATGTCGCGGTAGGAAAGGGGAATCTCGAGGTTTTCGTAGACCGTGAGGTCGTCGAGCAGGTGGTAGCTTTGGAAGACGAAACCGATGTGCCGTTTTTGCAGTTCGAAGCGCTTTTTCTTGTCCAGCTTGTGCACGGGCTCGCCGCGCAGGACATATTCGCCGCCCCAGGCGCTGTCGTGCAGCCCGAGGATATGCAGCAGCGTCGACTTGCCCGAGCCCGACGGACCCATGATGGAGACGAACTCGCCCTCATTGATCGTGAGGTTGATGTTGCGGAGGGCGTAGAAGACTCCGCCCTTGAGGGGATAGACTTTTTCGACACCGCGAAGAGTGATCATGTTGGCCGCAGCCTAGAACAAGCGGGGACGGATTGGCACGAAACAAAACGACTATTTTCGTCCCGGTTTCGGGAAAATCAGCCGGGCGAATTTTCCGCGGCAGTGATCCGCGCTTCCTCGCGCGTCCAGCGGTGGAGCAACGGTCCGCCGCCGCGCTTCAGCGCCTTGAACAGAGCCGGATCCACCCGTTTTTGCAGCATGAGTTCCGCCACGCCCTGCGCGTCGCAGTTGAAAACTTTGGCGTAGCCCTTGTAGAAGCGGGGCTCGCCGATGAGGCGCGAGCAGCCCTCGCGGCCGGCGGGCGGACGGCGATCCAGCGCCAGAAAACTGTAAGGCAGCGAACGCAGGTCGATGCCCGCACGCTGGCCAAATTTGACCCAGCCCGAATCGGCGTGAATCCCGGCGGGGGGCGTGGCGAAAAAATGACACCAGTGCTGCTCGTTGCCCGGGGCGAGAATGCCGCAGGCGGCCTGATGCGTGCAGGGCGCGACGACCTGGAAGGGGCCGGCCAGTTTCTTGCGCCAGTGACCGAGCACGCGGCTGACCTCGTGGTTGCCCGGCTCGACCCACAATATTGCCCCGGCTCGCGCCATCAGTTTGCCGAGAGCGGTCAGGTCGGTGTCGTGCAGCTCGTTGAGCACATGGCTGAGCACCAGCACGCCGATCGGCTCGTCGCCGGCCAGAAAACGGGCGCTGGTGCGTTCGACGGTCAGCGTCGGGAAGCTTTTTCGGCCGTGATGCTCGGCGAAATCCAGGGCGAGGGTCGAGTGGTCATGCACGAGCAGCCGGGAAAAACTTTCCGGGCCAAAAAATCCGACGACCCGCCGCCCGGCGATTCCACTCCCGCAGCCCCAGTCCAGGATGGTTCGGGTGGATGCTCCGTCCGTTTCCGCCGGCGGTTGCCAGCGGCGCAATTTCAATTCGTCCAACACGGCATCCCACTTGAAGCCGATCCGTTCGCCGTAGGTGAAATTATAGCACTCGAGATCCGTCAGCGTATGCCAATAGGGGCCCTTCGCCGCCGCGCCGGACAGAAAGTTTTCCCGCAGCCGGTCCAACACTTCCCAGTCGAGTGATTCCCAGGTCATGCGCTCCTCCCGGTGGCCAAGGGCGGTATGTAACGTAATACGTTACTAACTGGATGGCGGGGCAGGCTCATTGGTTCAGGGCGAAATCGAGGTGCCGGGCCAGCGCCTGCGACTTGAGGCCGTAGAACGCGGCCAGCTCGCGCACGCGGGCGGCGGCTTCCGCCGTGCGGGTTTGGCCGGTGCGCTTCGTCGCGGCGATCATAAGGTTTTTGGCCGTGTGCTCGGTCGAGATGAACTCGAAGACCTTGGTGTCGTAGCCGGCCCACTCGAGGAGCAGGGCGCGCAGGGCGTCGGTGGCGAACTCCGCGTGCCGCTCCTGGAAAATGCCATGCCGCAGCGCGGGCGCGAGCACCGGCGCCGGCGCAAGCTGCGGACGCAATTCCTTCTGGCAGCACGGCGCCACGACCAGCAGCGCGGCGCCGGCCTGCACCCCCTTGGCGAGCGCGTCGTCCGTCGCGGTGTCGCAGGCATGCAAGGCGATCAGGACGTCGAGCATCGGAAAATCAGCGGAGGCGATCGTGCCCGGAATGAAGTCGAGATGCTCGCGCCCGGTTTCCCGGGCCACGCGATTGCACAGCTCCACCAGTTCTTCCCGCCCCTCGACCCCGCTGACGTGGGCGGCGCGTTTCTCGACCAGGTTGAAATAGTCGTGGGTGGCGAACGTCAGGTAGCCCTTGCCACAGCCCATGTCGGCGACGGTGATCGGCCGGTGCAGGGGCAGGTTGGCGTGCGTTGTCAGGTGGCTCAGGATCTCGACAAACTTGTGGATTTGCCGGTGCTTGTCCGCCATGCCCGTGCGGACGGAGCCGGTCGGGGTCGTCACGCCGAGCTTTTCCAGCCAAGGCTGGCTCTGGTCCGTGAGCAGCCGCTTTTTGATGCGATCGTGCGCATCATCGGGCCGGGCCGCGGCCGCGGGGCCGTAAGTAAGCCGCGGTTCGCCTTTCTTGTTGAATTCGAGCTGGGTCAGCCGCGCCGTGGTGAAAAGATGGGCGCGGTGGAAGGCGGATCCGATGAGCGGCGCCAACAGGGCGAGGGCATCCTCCGGCCGGTGGTTTTTGGTGACATCCTGCCGCTCGTGCCGCCAGACCAGGCTCAGGTGGGGCGTGTCGCGCAGGACCACGGGTCGAACGAGGAGATTGCGCAAGGTGGCGTCGGGGCCGCGGGGCTTGCCGAGCGTGAGCTTCACCAGGCTGCCCTCGCGCACACTGGCGTTCAACTGTGAGAGAAATTCTTCGAGAGACGACACGCGGGAAGAATTAGCGCACCGACGTGGGTTGCAAATAGTAAGCGGTGACCGAGCGCTTCCACCAGTTGCCGGTGCGGTCCCGTTCGGCGGGCGTCGTGAATTGGTAATCATACACCACCGCCCGCAGGAAGCGGGGCGGTGCCTGGGCGAAAGGATTCTTCGCGAGCAGGCGGGTGACCGCCGGGTTGTTGGTTCCCAACTGGCGCAGGAAAGCCGACATCCAGGGATCGTAGCGCGGATAAGCCAGCGCTGCGAACCAGAGCTGCCAGTCCAGCCGGGGCTGGTGCGGAGCGACAAATCCGGGCCGGCGCTTCAGGTCACCGGGCTTCCACTTGAACTCGTAGGTTTCCCAGGCGCGGCCATCGAGGCTGCCTTCGATGATGATCTCGGGCCGGCTGGTGCTCATCACCGCGAACAGCCCGTAACTGTTCACGCTGCGGGTGACGGCCACGATGCGATAGGTGGCGGCAAACCAACCCGGCCACGATTCCACCCGCACCAGGGAGGGCAGGGTGACGACCAGTGACGCGACGAGCAGACCGGCGAACCCGCTCCGGCGCACCCAGCGCCACAGCGGGGAGCGTATGGAATCACGGCGGTGGTCGGACAAGATCGCCGCGTGCGGCCGCGGCGCGAGACCGAACCAGCGGGACCACCAGCCATCGTCGAGGAAAAGGAGGCAGAGCGCGATGGTGAGCAGATTGAAGAAGGTATAGTTGCCCGTGAGGATGATGGCCAACTGGAAGGCGATGAGGCCGAGGGCGGCGCCGATCCGCAGCCGGCGCGGCCCGAACAACAGGAAGGGACCGGCCAGTTCGAGGGCGAACATCACGCCGCACGACAGCCGGTGAAACCAGGCCGGCAGCTGGTGCATGTGCCAGGCCAGCCAGGTCGGCAGCGGCTGCGTTTGATAGTGGTGGGCGAGGGCGGTGAGATTCTGCCAGGCATCGTCGCCGCTCGCCAGTTTGACGTAGCCCGACATGAACATCAGCCGGAACAGCAGCCACGCCAGCAGCCAGCGGGCCAGCCGCGGGGGTTCGGAGCGCTCGCCGCCCGCCAGTCGCCCGGGCGCGAGGAAGACCGCGAGCAACCCGGTTTCCAGCAGCAACACGTCCCATTGGTAATTGAGAAAAATCTGCCCCGCTCCGCACAGGGAGAGGTAGAAAAGCCAGAGCAGCAGCAGGCAGACGGGCCGGGCCACGCGGCAAAACAACGCGACGGAAAGCAGCAGTCCGGCTCCACAGAGGAAATGCAGGAAGAACCCGCCGCCAAAAATCCAGCTGAGCGTGGGCAGATACCAGAAGCGAACCGCGCCCAATTGCTTGGCGACGGAATCCAGAAAGGGCTGTGCCGGCAGGATGCCATGGGGGCCGATCAGGCCGCTGAGCTGCCACCAGAAGGAAGCGAAGGCGATGAAATAGATGACCGCGAGCGAGCGCAGGAAGATATCCGCGCCGACCGAATGGTGCGCCGGATGCAAATTGGGGCCACTCAGCCAGTGGGTGAGACGGGAGAACAACGGCCGGTGCCGCGCAACCATCCCGTAGCCCGCATCGCCCAGGCGGGCGACGCCGGGGATTTTTTCATAAACCCACCACCATGGATCGCCGCCTCCGCGACCATGCAAACAGGTGCGCAGCGCGGCAGCGGCGCCGGAGTAGACACTGCCATCCGGTTCGACCAACTGGATCCCCGCGTCGTAGGCTGCGGCGGGAATTTCCGGGAAGCGATCCGCCTGCGATTGGGCGGTGGCGAAATCCACCCGCTCCCCATGGATTTCGCGCCAGCGATCGGCCCACAGCCGGCAGAATCCGCAAGTGCCATCCCAAAGGAGAAGCGGCTTGCCGGCCGGGGGTGCGGCGACGCGGTAGCGAGGTGAGGGCATGCGCCAGAAATGCCATCCGCCCCCGCGACCGGCAAGCGGGGAGTGTTGGCGCCGGCTCAGTTGAATTTCTTCAAGGACTCGATCGCCTGGGGAAATTGCGGATCAAGTTTCAGCGCGGCCCCGTAGGACGCCCGGGCGCCTGGTCTGTCCCCCTGCTTTTCCAGGATGTCGCCGATTCGCCAGTGAACGCGGGAATGGTCGGGCTGGCCGGCGGGCGGTGTCAGGGTCAGACAATGGCGCAGGGCCGTCAGGCCGCGGTCAAACCGCTCGCCGGAAACGGCCGCCAGGCGGCCGATCTGAAAGAGCGCGCCGTAGTCGTCCGGGGAGTCCCGGAGCACTTCCTCGAAGAGGGCAAACGCCTCGGGATATTTTTTCTCATGGGTGTAGAGGCCGGCATAGGCCATCCGCCCGCGGGCGGCGTCGAGCTTCCGGATTTCCGCGGCCTGCGCATAGGCGCCGTCCATGCCTCCGCCGGCGATGGCGGGAGCCATCCGGCAATATTCCATCACGCTCCAGCGAGCGTTGATACTGGCCGGATCAAGCTCGACCGCCTTGTCGTAGGCCGCCTTGCATTTCTTGGCCAAGCCGAACTTGGCAAAGATCCCGGCCTTCTGCGCCGAGACGCCATAGGCATCCCCCAGCAGCCGGAAATACTCGCTGTTCGTCGGGATCAGGCTGGTCGCCTGCTCGAACGAACGAACGGCGGGCGCAAGTTCGCCTCGGGCCATGAGGGCCTGACCGAGGTAGAAATGGCCGTCGGCGTTGGCGGGCTCGGCCGCGATCAGTTTCTCGAGGATCGCCTGGGCTTCGGTCCACTGCCGCCGGCGGAACAGGTCGGTGACCTGCTCGCGCAGCCCGGCGTCGGCGGCGAAAGCGGGGGCGGCAAGCAGAACGAGCAATCCGGCAAAAAGACGCATGGTGAGCGCGTATAGAACGCAGCGCCGGGAATATGTTTCCAGAATATTCCGCCACTTCGCCCAGGATCGGGCGCATCTCCGAGTTGGCGGCGATTTTTCCGGGAGTAGCGCCGGTCTGTGACCGGTCGCCGCAAGCAGAGAAGACAAGGACCTATCCGGAAAAGCCCGGAGAGATTTAACCACGAATGGATTCAGCCCATAGGCAATCGGCTGAATCCTTCAAAGTGTGCTCCGACTCATCGTCTCCGCTATTTGGTTCCGGGGGCCAGCTAATCGCTGGCTTGCTTCCCGTCCGCGATCAGCGGACGCTCCGAAACACCCTTCCCGGAGGCGATCAGCCGCAGGGGCTCTTCGTAAATTCCGCCCTTTTGGCGGAATTCATTAGTGGTCAAAAAATCCGTTTCGAAACATCTGAGGCTCTTGCAAAACCCGTAGCCGAACTCGTAAGAGTTTGGCCGCTTTGCATGAGCCAAAGTCTCACGCCTTCGGCTACCCGGCCAACGAGCGCGAGTGGGTTTTGAAAGAGCCTCTCAAGAATAGCGATACTCGGATAGGCTCTTATCGAACGGGGAGGCCGTAGGGGGCCGAGAACCCGGAGAAGACCGAAATCCGGCCGGGCACGGCATAGATCGGGGTTTTCGCCGCGACCGGAGCGAAGAACGGAGCCGGCACGGCGACGATGGAAATATAGCCATCGCCGATTTGAATGCCGGGCGTGTTGATTTGGTTTTCGCCGCCGATGTAGGAGCCTCCGCCACCGCCGCCGAGACCGACCTGCGTGCCACCACCGCCGCCGCTGTAGCCGCCACCGCCACCGGACCCGGAGCCGATAAACGCCCCGCCACCGCCACCGCCAAATCCACCATTGCCACCACGATTGCCAGAGTAGTCGGCGCCCATGCCGCCATCCCAATGCGACCCTCCGCGGCAATAGGTCGGGGCCGAGCCATTGGCTCCGGGAGTGAGCCAGCCTGTGCCACCGCCGCCACTGTAATGAAAATCGCCCAGGTCGGTCGCGCCGCCCTGTCCATTTCTGCCTCCGGGGCCATCGCCCCGGGCCGCATCCATCGTGATCAGCCCGTCCCCGCCATTTCCGCCGCCGCCGCCGCCGGCCACGAGCAGGGGCCGGGTCGGGAGGAGCCGGGCCGCTGCGCCTTTCCAAACGAATGATCCGCCGCCACCACCCCCGCCACCCGCGTGCAGCAACCGCGCGGTGGCGCTTTTCCAGACGAAAGAACCGCCGCCACCGCCGCCGGCCGGCTGATGCGGGGTGGTCCCAGCGGTTCCTTGTTGGCCAACCACCATCTGCAGAACATCACCCTCGGTCAGCTTGAATGTTCCCTGAACGCGCGCGCCTTTGCCTCCCGGCCCGCCGCCTGGTCCTCCCTGCGCGCCCGCCGCTTCCAGGATATAGCGGCCAGTCGCGGGCACGACATACGACTGGATCGTTCCCACGGCCATAAACACGATCGGAGCGTTGATCTTGGACATGATGAGTCGGCGCTAAGGTTGAGGGTAACGGCCGGGTATGGCCGATGCATCCCAATGCGCGATTTTGCGGCAAAAGGGGCCATGCGGGTGAAATTTACGCTCGTTGAATGCGTACTGCGCACCGTCGCCCTGCACCACGGCAACGAACTGGCAGCCCGCCCGCCGACGCCGTGCGCGCCCTCCCCGCCGTCGGGGCCGAGCGGATGATCGCCGAAGCGGACGGCACGATGGTACTGATCGTCGACACCTCGGAGGCACCCGCCGGCACCGACCGGCGCAAGCACCGCAAAGTTCATTATCAAGAAGCCTCCGACGTGAGTGGCGGTGGGGTCTTCATCAAATACAGACGGTTTGAAAATCATCACTGGCCCAAATGGGCAACCGCTGCGTCTACAGGAAGAAAACCATTTTGATGAAGTTCTAAGAAAATCCTCTGCTCCGAGGATGTTGGTATTCAAACCGCCCACTTTTGCCGGTTTTCGTCCCGCCACTGTGAACGGGTGTGATCGAGCTTCCGGGAAGCGAAGGGGAGCTGGCCACCGTCATACTCTGCCGCGGCGGGCTTCGAGGGCCGTGCGGATTTCCTCGGCTCGTTTTCGGTTCAACGGATAGAATTTGAGGATGGTGAGGGCCAGCACCGCCCACACGGCGGTTGAGAAGGTGAACACCAGTCGCATCGACAGGATGGAATCGGCGGTCGGCACGGCGCCGGGCGTGGTGTTGTCGAATCCGGTGAGAGTGATCATGAACATCGCGCCGAGGAAACCGAAGGAGGAACCCGTCTTTTGGACCCAGAACAGGAGCGCACCGAAGACGCCTTCGCGTCGGAAGCCGTGGCGGAGTTCGTCGTCATCGAAAATATCCCCAAGCATCGAGGGGGTCAGCGTATAGACCGCCACCCAGACCGGCCCGCATAGCAGGCAGTCGAACAATATCTTCCAAGGATGCCCGGGCGTGAACAGATACCATTTCCCCGCGGCGCCCAGCAGCACGAGTCCGAAGGTGATCTCGAGGGCCCCGTGCTTGCCGTATCGTCTCGCCAGCCAGTTCACCGGAAAAATCGCGAGAATGCCCATGATAGCGTAGCTGGTGGAAATCAATCCTTTCCAGAGCGAGCCCTGCGCCACGTCACCGTCGAACATGTAATAAACGATGAGGTAGTAGTCGATGTTGCTCGAGAGCATGCCCGCGCCGATTTGCAAGCCCGTCAGGACGACCAGCAGCATGAACGCGCGGTTTGAAACGGCGGCCTTTATCGCGGGCAAAATGAGGACCTTTTGCTGTCTCGCCGCGTGCCTGGAGAATCGCTCCTTCACGAACAGACCGGGAATGACGCCCAGGCCGAGGAAGATGAGCCCGGCGAGAGTCCAGCCCACGACATGAACGCCTTGCTGGACGGAGCTGAATATCGCGAGCGTGGTAAGCGGGAACACCCAGCCGTAACCGCACTCTCCGAGTTTGCTAAAGAACATCGCGAACGACCACACGCTGGTGCGTTCGTTGTAGTCCGGGGTCATTTCGTAGCCGAGGCAATTGTAAGGCACCGAGTAGATCGAATGGCCGACGTAGAAGAGGATTTGCGCGGCGATCAGGTAGGTGATGATGGCCGGGGGGCTCCAGGTGGTGGGGACCATCCAGATCAGACCGAAAAACACCGCTTGCAAAGCCGCTCCCGCGATCACGTAGGGCCGGCGTCGGCCCCAACGAGAGCGCGTGTTGTCGGAAACACGCCCAATCCACATGTCAAAAAACGCATCGAGGAAACGGGGAATGGCGAGAGCGGCGCCGAAAAGGAGCAGCGGAACCTTCAGCGTCATTTGATATACCGGCACGGCGAAACTTGCGATGCCGGCGGTCGCGAAGAAAAGCGGCAGCGCGCCCACCCCGAAAGCAAGCTTCTCGCGGAAACTCGCTCTGTCTTCCGGCCTCATCGGCGGCGGGCTTGGGGGCAGCTCTGTGGTTGTCTCGTTTTTCATATTCGCGCTTACTGTGGGGTGGACCCCGGTCGTTGGACCGTTGGGATGGGAAAGTTAGTCATGGGGGGTTAGTGGATGGGAAAGTCGGCGCCGAACGCGCGTGGGTCACGAACACGCGCGACCAAGGCGCGCGAGCAGTTGCTCCGTCAGGATCCTGTCCTGGCCAGCCGCGTCGGACAGGATGGGCAGCGCGTCGTTTCGGCGTGTCCCGCGCCGGCGCTGCCGGTCGAGGTTGTGCTGGAACGCGATCAGGTGGACCCGGTGAAAAGATTCCGCCAGCCGCGCCCAGGGTGCTCGCATCTCGTCGGGCAGCACCCCCAATTCCGCCAGCCGGACGGCACGTTCGCTCGCCACCTCGCTTCTTTCCCAAATGAGCCGGGTCAGACGGAGATCGATCGGGCCGCCGCGTTCGTAGGCGCGGCGAATGCTGGCCTCCACAAATTCATAGCAGAAGCGTCCGTAGACGAAACCGGTCACGCCCGGCTCGAGATGATCCAGCCAGGCTTCATCGAAGGGGAGGCTGTTCGCGGGCTCCAGAAATCCGGCCAGACCGTCGCGCAGGCGCGGCAGGTCCAGCCGCGGCTCGGTCGGGCCCGGGCCGCCAGCGATTTCCCGCAGCGCCCGGTCCGTGGTGTAGAACACATTCAGGCGCGGCTGCATCGCGACCGCCTGGCAGAGGGCGCCGGCCGGAATCTCGGCGATGCCGAAGCGCCCCTCCTCGTGGTAGATCACGCCGCTGAAGCTCCCGGCGGCCTCGTCATGGCCGACGACCAGCAGCTGATGAGTCAGGTGCGTCCGGCCAAAACGGACCGAGGGCGGGATATAGTATTCATCCACATACAACTCCGCGTAGCGGCCCCGGGCCAGCAGCTCCCGCAGCGTGGCCGTCAGATCGGCGGGCGTCAGCCTGGCGATTTGCTCCGCCGAGTGCAGCACCGTCGAGCAAAGTCCCCCGCGCTCGAATTCCGACAGCTCCGTCCAGGGCGAAAACTCCAGAAACAGCGGCACGGCGGCATAAATGTCGTTCAGCCGCACCTCGAGGCTGAAATACTCATTGGCCAGCGCCCAGCGGCAGCCGAGGGCCTCCAGGATGCCGGTCGTGTAGGCATGGTGCAAATAGGACTGCACCGCCGGTCGGATCGGAAACGGCAGCCTCATGCCCGCCCCTCCCTCGCCGCCGCGCGGAGGCCCCGCCACACATCGCGGACCAGCCGACGAAGGGGAGGCCGGCTGCCGCGGAGAATGACGTCCGCCAGCATCGCCGGCGTATGGGTGAGAAACGCCTCCAGGGGAAGATCGACCCGATAGTCCTTTTCCAGCGCGAGGGCGCACGCGACGGCGTCGAGCGAGTCGCCCCCCTGTTCGAACAAGGTCGAGCCGCGCGCCCCCGGTTGCCGCCGCGCCGCCGCGAAGGTTTCCTGAATCCGGCGGACGACGCCCTCGCGTCTGAGACGCCCGAGCCACCCGTTCGGCGAGACGGTGTTGCCCTCGCCTCGCAGGCTGCTCTCCTCCGCCGTGACCGCCGCGCCGGCTGGTTTTGATCGCATGGCGGGCTCCTCAGGGCTGCGACGGCTGCGCCGCCGGCGCCGGCATCAAGGTGAACCGCAGCCAGTGATCGGGGCGCAAGTAGCGCGCGGCCGCGGCCCGCAGATTATCGGGCGTCACCCGGTTGACGAGATCCTGGGGACTGGCCAGGCGGGCAAAGCTTTCCTCGTTTTTATAGATCAGCTCCAGCTTCCAGAGCCAATCGCTGTTTTTCTCCGCCTGCTCCTCGATCGCCCGCGATTGCGCCTCCACCTCCTTCCTCACTTCATCCGGCGTCGGACCGTCCCGCCGCAGCCGTCCGACCTCCGCGGTGATCACCCGCAGGGCGTCCTCGACGCCGTCGGGCGCGCACGGCACGGCCACCTCCAGGCGGAAGCAGCGCCGCGGAAATTTCTCGATGGATGAGAGGACTTTCAGCGCATAGACGCTGCCGGCATCGATCCGCAGCCGGTCGATCAGCGTCCGCTGCAAAATATTGCCGAGCGACCAGGCGACATGGCCGTCGCGGGCGGACCCTTCGACGTCCTGCTCGTCACAGAGCAGCAGCATGGCCTTGGGATCGGAACCTTTCGCGAAAGTCCGCACGGCCGGTCCCGCGATCTGGCGGATGCCCAGGTCCCGCGCGCGGTGGACGGAGTTCCCCGCCGGCAGGCTGCCGAGATAGCGCGTCACGAGCGGCTCGAACTCCTCGGGTTTGAAGCTGCCGACGAAGACGAACGTGAACCCTCCGACGTCCTCGAAGCGTTCCCGATGGGCTTCCAGCACCTTCTCCAGCGTGAGCGCGCGCCACGCCTCCGCCGATTGCAGGAGGCGCGCCGCCCGCGGGTGTCGGTCGTAGCGCACATCGATCATGTCGTTGAAGAACGACAGCATCGGGTTCATCACGACATTGGTCTCGAACGTCTGATTGAGACCGAGCACGGCGCGATAGGCGTTCTCGTCCCGGCGCAGCGCCGAAAAACCCAGGTGCAGGAGTTGCAGCGCCGTTTCCGCGTCCGCGGCCGAGCACCCCCCTCGGACGAGATCGAAACTCGGTTCGAGCATAAACCCAACCCCGGCCTGTTTGCCGGCCAGCAGTTTTTGCAGATCGCTCTTCGGGTGCGGACCGAATCCCGCCTCCGGGAGGTAGCCGCCCAGAAATTTCCCCGCCAGATCCAACTCGTCCGGCAGCGCCGACAGCCCGCCCGGGCGGTAGGCGGAAAAGACGATCTCATCCTGCTTGAAGGTGCTCGGCTTGAGCACCACGCGCACGCCGTTGCCGAGAGTGAACTCGGTGACGCCGATGTCGGGCCAGGTCTTCCGGTCGGTGACGACACCGGGCGCGGGCAATTCGGCGAGGAGGGCGGCAGGCGCGGACCGCTCCCGCCACGGATCGAGGGGCGTGCTCGCGATCCGGCCGGCGATTTCCTGCAAGGCCGCGACGTCGGGCGCCGCGCTGCCGGCCTTGGCGGGAGTCTCCACGCGAACCAGGGTGCCGGCGCTGCCCAGCAGGCGCCGGACGGTTTCATTCGCGTCGGCGAGAGTCAGGGTTCCCAGCGCGGCCTTGGTTTGGGCGTGGGCCCAGTCGGGCGACGCCACGGGCTCGCCGCGCAGGGCGTGCCAGACCCAGGCGTCGGCGAGGGCATCGGATTCGCGTTTGTCGCGCTCGGCGTGGCGGGTTTCCGCGGCCTTGAGGAGGTTGCTTTTCTCGCGTTCGAATTCTCCCTCCGTGAGCCCGTGCCGGCGCAGGCGCTCGCCTTCCGTGACCAGGGCCTCGAAGCCGGCGGGCACGCCTCCCTCGCCGACGAGCGCGAGCAACAACAGCTCGGTGCGCGCGCGCGCCAGGGACACGCCGTCGCTGGCCTGCGCCAGTTGAAAGGGCGTCGGCGGCTGTTCGCGGCGGGCGGCGAGGCGGGCGTTGAGGGTCCGCAAGATGAGAGATTCCGCGAGCCGGCGGTCAAAATCCGCGGCGGTGGCCACGGGGACCGTCTCCCGGGGAAACGCCACGCGCACGATGTGCGAGCCGAACTCGGGGTCGGTGGCGGCGGAGTAGGTCCACGCTGGCGGCGTGGGGACGGTGAGAGCGGGCTTGGGCCGGGGCGAGGGCGGCGATGAAAGCCCGGCGAACAGGGTCCGGATCTGTTGCTCGGTTTCACGCGGATCGATATCGCCCACGACGATCACCGTCAGGTTGTCGGGCCGATACCAGTCGGTGTAGTAGCGCCGGATGGCTTCCACCGGGGCGGTCTCGACGATGTCCTTTTTTCCGATAGGCAGGCGCGCGGCGTAGCGCGAATCCTTGAAGAGCACCGGCAGGGCCTGATCGAGCAGGCGCTGGCCGGGGCCGAGACGCATGCGCCACTCCTCGACCACGATCTGACGCTCCTTCTGCACCTCCTCGGCGGTGAAGTCCACGCCGCCGGCCCAGTCGCTCAAAATCTTCAGGCCGTTTTCGAGCGAGCCGGGGGCGTCGGCGGGTACGGCGAGCCGGTAGATCGTCTCGTCGAAGCTGGTCTGCGCGTTGACGTGCGGGCCGAAGTCGGAGCCGAGCGACTGCAGGTAGGCCACGAGACTGGAATGCGGAAAATGCGCCGTGCCGCGGAAGCACAGGTGTTCGATCAGGTGGGCGATGCCGCGTTGGTCGTCGTCCTCGAGCGCGGAGCCGGCGTCCACGGCGAGGCGCAGCTCGACGCGTTTCTCGGGGCGGGCATTGCGCTGGACGTAATAGCGCAGGCCGTTGTCGAGACGGCCGTGGATGACGGCCGGATCGAGCGGCACGGGTTCGGCGGCCGCGGAGACGGCAAACGCGGCCTGGCGGAAGATCGCCAGCAGCAAGAGGAGGAGGATGAACGGCAGACGGAGGAGCATAGAAGATAGGGTCTGGGAGATGGGGTCTCGGGTCTGGGATGGGAGATCGGGAAGTTCTCGTTTTCTTAATCGTTCTCGTTATCTCGAGTTGGGGTCGGGTGAGTGAGAGTGAAGGTGAAAGGGGGCCGGAGGACCCGCCTACGCTCTTTCGAGCTACGGCGCGGCGGTCTTACGGTCGGAGAACGATTAAGATTAGGAGAAAGAGAACGATGGAGGCGGAGATCGGAAAGGTAGCGCGGTGCTTCCAGCTCGCGGGAGGGAGACGAGTTGAACCGCTGATCCTCGCTCATCTATCTTTGGCGCGACCGCTTCGGTAGCGTGCAGGTCTCGCCTGATCGGCGAGACGCGGAGAGCCATTCGACAGGACGGGGATTTCATTAGCGGAGATGAGCGAAGATTAGCGGTTTTCGGTTTCGGAGATCGGGGTTCGATTCAGGTTTCCAGCCCTTCAGCGTTTTCCTGGGATCAGCTCCACCCTCAACCGCTGGAATAAGGAGTTTGTCGGAGAGGGCTGCATGCCTGGCGGAACGACTCACGGATTTCTCGCCAGCTCTCGTTCCAAGTCCGACAAACTCCTGGGTTCAGTTCTGCTTGGCGAACTCGGCCTGGAGCTGGAGCACGGTCTCCTGCGAGATCTGCTGCAACTGCTGCATGAGCGGCCCGAGCTTCTGCTGCATGCGCTGGCCGCTGGCCTGCATGAGCTGGGGCAGTTTCTGGACCATGGCCTTGCCCGCGGGCGTTTTGTAGAAGGCGACGATGCCGTCCACCTCCTCCTGGGTCATCATGGACTGGTAGATCTCGACGAAGGTCGGCTCGAAGAACTCCCATTTCAGGCCCTCGTTGAGGGTGGCCATGATCTTGGCGCCGCCGGCCTCGACGGTTTTTTTGATTTCCGGGGTCAGCGCCTTGCCTTGCAATGCTTGCTGCACCGGCCCGCCCGCCATGGTGGCGAGCTGGCCCTTGGACATGTCGAGCATCTTGGGCGAATCGGATAGGACGAGGAGTTCCTTGACGGAAGCCTCCGAGGGTTTTGGGTCGGCCGCGACGAGTGAGGCGGCGGCCGCGCAGAGGATAATGGCAAGTTTTCGGAGTTGGTTTGTTTTCATGGGAAATTTTCAAATGGTGCAACAGGCGCGTTGCGGGATTCGGGGGGCGTCATTCTGTCAAAGGGCAAGATCTGACGTCTTCGTGACGTCCCCAAGGATGACCGAAAATGCTTCGTCAGTGCATCCAGCACGATCCGTTCCGGCTGATTTTGGGCATCGCTTCGCAGGATCGCAGAACGCATTGCCCCGACACGCTGGCGATACCGCGGATTCGACAACAGCAATGAGATCTTCGCCCGCAAGCGCCCTCGACCTTCCCAGAGCGGATTGAATGATTCTCCAAGGCCATGGAAGCAGACCCGGGCGGCGTTTCCCGGTTGGTCCGAATCCTTCATGCCGGGGCAGACCAACATCGGCACCCCCGCCGCGATGGATTCCACGATCGAATTCATGCCGCCGTGGTTTATCATCACATCACACTGCGCCAGCACATCCAACTGAGGCAATGTTTCGCAGATGAGCACGTTGGGGGGCGGGGAAAGCTCCTTGAGTTCACGGGCGAGGGCTCCGGCGGCGACGACGAGATTCCACGCTGAATGGCGCGCCATATCGACCAGCATTCGTAGAATGGCGAGGGCTCCTTTATAGCGCCACGCCGCGGTGCCCAGCCCGCAGAATACGATTGGAGTGGCGTTGTCCCGTTCCGAGCAAAAGCGGCTCCATGTCTTCGCAAAGCTGAAGTCCACGCTGCCGTCGGCGCCGTCGCGCTTCAGCGCCGTTCCCACATGATATTGATTCGGCGCCAAGGGCCGGGGGAAATCAAACTCGCGCGGAAACAGAAGGAACTCCGGCGCCTCGCGAATGCCGGGGTGGATATAGCGATCAGTATCGAATCGGAAGCCCGGCCACGCGCAGTCGGCTTCAAGCTGACGCAGAAAGGTGCGGTCGAACTCCAGGTGAAACGAGATCGCCTTGCCTATGCACCGCCTGATGAAATACCGCCGCCAATGAAATTCGGCCATCCACCTGCCGATGCGCGATGCGGTCGGAACGAAGCGGGTATCGTGCGGAGGAAATCCAAACGTGTGATTCAGATTCCCCATCGAAACGAGAAGGCCAAAGGGGATGCGCAGAGCGAACAGAGCCGGGCAAAGCAGCGCGTAGGCGCGGTCGATCAGGACAATGTCGGGCCGTATCGTGGTGACGATTCCCGTCAAATCGCCCGTCTCGCGGTAGGTCCGCTGGTAGTCTTCGCGCCGGCGCCACATATGACCCCACTGGAGAATCGAGCGGCGCGCGCGGACCGGCGCCCGCGGCCTTTGTTCCAAAAAGGGATACACATCCCGTTCTCTTCTGACGAAGGTGAATCCGGATGCTTCCACCGGTCGGCGCAACTCTTCGCACACCGAATAAACGATCTCGTGACCGCCCTGCGAAAACTCCCGCGCCAGCGGCAAGGTGGCGTTCAGGTGACTGCGTTGCGGGAAAATGATGAACAGGATTCTCATGCCCGGATAGAGGGTGGGCAGCCGGGCTGGTTGTCGCGCTGGAGACGGAGCCGGGGCGATTTCATTGTCATGGGGAGATCGTGGGTGGCGTTGCGAGCCTTGCGGCCGTGCGGGGTGCTGGAGGCCCGACCAGTCGCAGTGCGCAGCGAAAAGCAGCGCGGCCCAACGCGGCTGATATCGGGAATTCACGCCCGGCGGAGAAACGCCCGCGCCAGGGAACGCCAAAATACGCCCGACACCGGCGAAGAATCTCGGTCCGGTGTGCGACATGTCCGCTCCAGCGACGATGGATCGAGGTGGTCTCGGCCACCCCATCGTCGGCGTCTTCCTCGAGTTCCGTGTATGGCAGTGGAAATGCGCGATTGAGGCGGCCTGAATACATCATCGCGGTGAACGACAGGATGATGTCTTCGCCATTGCCGCGCGGGACGGCGGTTGGAATGTCGATGGCGTGAGCGTGCGAGAGCGCCCTGGCCGACGTCGTGCGACTGGTCATGAGGCAGCGGGTCAGCACCACGGGCACCTTGCCGTGGATATTGCTCATGTCATACGCGCCGTGCCCGGCACGGCCATGCAGCCCGTGGCAGCAATCGGGATCGCGGACCCACTGACGATACAGTTCCTCGATCGTCGTTCGCGGAATCTGCAGGTCGTCATCGACGTGCAGCACACATGGATTTTGCGCGAGCGCGGCGGCGGCAAAGCGGGTAAACAGACCGAGATCGGTGCTGCATCTGATCGTAACCGGGCTCTTCGAGCCCGCCGGCAAGGTGAACGGACTCCCTCCGTTGCATACGATCATGATTTCAGAAATGCAGCCGTAAGCTCTGTAGCGCGCGATGAGATGCTCCATATTACGCGGCCGGCGCCAGTTGAGTATGATCAGGGTGATCATGTGCGCGAACGATGATAAAATCGGACCGATGTCACAGGTCCGAGACGAAGCCGCCGTAATCCTGCACTTCGCACAGGGTGACAATGCGTGGGGTTTGCACGATAGAGGGTGTTTTCTTCCGGGCTACCTGGCGGTCGTGGACCCGGTCGTTGGCCAGGATGCGGAGACTGCGGCTGCTCATGGGGCGACGGGAGGCCAAGCCGAAGACGTCAGCGACAAGTCGTCGCGTCGCTCGTTCGTTTGTCAAAAGTCAAGACCTGACGTCCTT
>Ga0209515_10003823_pt1 | contig 20941 bp, 17 predicted proteins | sample Subgroupgradi54m_FD_187454 | JGI IMG/M metagenome (GOLD analysis project Ga0209515, IMG submission 187454) | Subsurface groundwater microbial communities from S. Glens Falls, New York, USA - GMW60B uncontaminated upgradient, 5.4 m (SPAdes)... ...
CTACTTTAACTTGTCCAAGCGGATCAAAATAAGCTGAAATAGAAAATGCGCCTTGATCGTCTTTTCTGAGAATAGAAGTTGTTACGAGTTTCCCTGCCTCATAAGCGTAGGCGGTTCCGGAGAGGAAATTTTCGAGGATACCCGAAAGAAGAGCACCTTTATCATCTACTTTGATCCCCTCCGGCATATCCCACCCCTTCGTTCGGGAAAGAATCTGGGCGGCCGGGATATCGATGAATTCAATCTGTTTGAAAATACCGTCGTCGATCACATAGTTTGCACGGAGTTTTTCACTGACCTGCTCAGAGCGGGTAATCCTAATTCCCCGGAGTTCCCCGTCTTCCAAGATTCTGGCTCCTTTTGCGGACTGCTGATATTCAGTGCTTACAACGGAATACTCATCTGTTACCCTGTCCCACTCAAGCTTCAAGGTTCCAAAGTCGGCCGTGACCTTGTCTCCATTGACCACAGCCTTTGAGAGAATAGCGTTTTCGATGCTTCCATTTCCCTGTTGTCTCAAAAACTCCTGCTCCTTACCCCTAATCAATCCAGTGAAAGCATCCACGGCCTTGGCAAAGCCTTCTTTCAGGAAACTCACGCCTCCTTCAAGAACCTTGGCACCGAAAGATAGAATCTCTTTTGCCCCTTCAACCACTCCCCTTCCGAATTGTGCCGCCACACCAAACAATCTTTTGAAGATATTGTCACCATCGGTAACCGCGTCGGGGGGAGTTCCGCCCGATCCCGTGCCACCGCTTCCTGCCACTATTTGACCCAAAATATTGGGAAGAAAACTTTGAAGAATCGGCGGTGCGCCGATTTCCCCCAACCCAATGCTTGCCCCGACTGAAATCAAACCTCCAATCGTGCCTTTATCCAAGACCGCATTTTTGACAGAGTTTAGAATCGAGCTAAATCCTCCACCGTTCGCATTCATGAGTCCTGCGGTAAGACCCTTTGCGAAAGCTCCTGTCCCGATGCTGATGAGACTTGTCAAGCGGGGGTCAAGACCAATGGCATCGCCTAAGGCAATGAATCCTGCCTGCGCAAAGCTTCCGACAAGCTTGGGAGCGGCGTTCTTAAGAGCTTGAAAGACAGTGGTGTTAGGATCAAACGCTCCTCCGGCAATCGTGCCGGCCAAGGCGGAGGTTGCAATGGAAAGAGCTGAGGTAAGTCCAGGAGAAAGTCCGATTCTCGGGCCTACTTCTGCAACGGCTGTGCTGGCAAGCGTGGATGCGATTAAGACCGGATTCCCCGTCGCAATCGCTCCGACGATATTGAATCCCACACCGATGTAATGGGCGACTTTGGGAGGGACTCCAATGGCGGTAAGAATTCCTTCGACTCCTCCCAAGGCAAAAGAGAGTGTGGCGGCCGAGACCACAAAGCTTGAGAAGGTGCCCGTAAGTGCTGTGGAGACGAATCCCGTGACGAAACCCGAGACAAATCCTAAGGCAAAGTTACCGATGGCTCCGATGACACCGCTGAGAGTAGGTCCAATGAAAGGAATGGCGTGAAGAAGGGTTGTGGCGAATCCGAGGAATGCTCCTGCCAGGGCTTCAAGGCCAGAGACAATGCCGATAATCGCCCCTTGAATCGTGCCCATCAAAGGCCCGAGGACTGCGCCAATGACAGAGGCTACGGTTGTGACAACGCTTACAACGACACTGGCAATCGTGGCAACAGCAGAGAAGACAAAAGCAAAGAAGGGAATGAGGAAGAAAAAGAAGGCTCCACGGATCTCTTGAAGCTCGGACTTGGTTAATACTTGCGGAGGTGGATTGGCTTTAAGATTCGGGTCCTCATTATGCTGCTGGATCAAGACTTGGGAAGTGGCCTCAGCAACAAGCACATTCCCGTCCCAGACTTTGAGGAATTCTTCCTGGGTGACTTCCATGATTTGGTTATTTCCCTCTGGTCCTGCTCCGGGATCGAAATAGACTACTTTCTTGACCCAAACCTGTTTCTCTTCGTCAAAGACATCCTTGATCTCTGTCATAATCACATAATGGTCCCCGTTGATATGGGCGATCATCCGGTGGCCGGTATGAGTCTTGTAGAAACTTACAAGGTCAACGAATCCGGTGTTCAGGCCCTGGGTATTGAGTCCGTAGAGCTTGGCGACGTGCTTGATAGCGAAAAGAGAAATCAATAGCTCCCCTTCTTCAAAGGGAGTGATGATTCCTGCCAGGATATCGACGAGAATTAGCCTTTTTGCGAGCTCTTCCCTGGAATAAGCAATTCCTGCCTGTTCCAGCATCTTCTCAAGGGCGATATAGGCGGACTGACCGAAGTGAAGCGAACGGGAATTGAGCCATTGAAGAATCTTGTCCGCCTCCGAGGATTTAAAGAAGGTCAAGTCTTCTGGAAGAAGACCGAGTTGAGTCTGGGCAATCGCTATCTTTTCATCCTTTGCCCTTCCTTTGTAATCATTCACGAATTGAGTGACGAGGGACTTGATCTGGGAGACCGAGGCTTGTCTTTGACTCAGTTCAGGGGTGGTGTTGAGGAAATTCTCGAGCTTTGCGATATCAAGACCGAGATTAAAGTCAGTTTCTTGAATCCACTTGTTGTATTCCGCTTCACTGGGGTCTCTTCCGAGAATCTTCCTGTAGTAATGGAAAACTACCGGAGAGATTTCCTGGCGGAGGATCTCATCCTTGAATTTCTTCTCTTCCCCGTTAATGGTGGTGAATGCTTTTGTGACCTCCGTATCAATCGTATTCCTTGCGTTGGCGACTTCAGTCTTGAGATTGGCGTAGGCTTGGGCTTCTTGGGCGTTTAAGTCTGAGAGAGCCTGATTTACCTGGGCAATGGCGCTTGCAACGCCGGGATTCTCCACGGTCCGGCAGGTTTCAGAACAGAGGTTGCGCTGACAGACTGTCTGATACCTTTGGCCTTCAAGATTGGACCTTTGGGCTTCAAGCCGGGAGCGTTCAGCACCGTAGGTTTGCTGAATCTGCTGCACGGCATTTGCTTCTGCTTCGGCAAGGCCGCGGAGGGCTTCATTCTTTTGTTTCTCCACATCTTCTCTTGCCGTCTGAATCTTGGCCGGGAATTCTTCCCTCATTCTGTGAAGGACGATCTTCGTGGGATTGCCTTCAGTGTCGTATTCATAGCTTTGAAGGAGCCTTCCCGTCCTATCCCAGACCGAGGTGATTCTTCCCTGAATATATTCGGTGACAGTGCCATTGACTTTCTCGGTATAGACAAGCTTCCCCTCCTTATCGAAGACCGAATACATGACTTCCTCTGGAGCCATCTGGGCTTTCTTGTAATCATCAAATAAAGAGGCAAGAGTGGAGGTTGGGTTTGATGAAGGAGGTGTGTAATTCCGGAAGCTTTCGTTGGGCCCCAGATCCTGGGGTGTGAAGTTGGGATCTTTTGTGAGGAGGATTTTATCGAAGATAAACCCGTCCTCTCTCATCCAGACGTTCAGGGTATGGACTCCTGCGGTTGTGATTTCGAGGGTGGCCCGGATGCTATTTCCCGCAGCATCCTTATCCTGGGTGTTCTTCGCCCATTTCCATTTCCCGTTGGGCCAGAAGTTGATCCGGTCTGCTGTGTCTATGGCTTGTCCGTCAAGCCCCACATGAATCGTGTCGTCCCTTCCCGTGGGGCCGTATCCTCTCACCCAGACATAGTAGGTCCCGGGATTTGTGATCTGGACCTTGTATTGAAGCTCGGGGCTATTCGCAAGGTAATCCGTATCTCTTGTCTTACCGGCATTGGGGCCTGCTATAAAGTATCCCTCCCCAGATTCTCCCTCCATGAAAGATTCGTATTCCCAGGATTGGCCTTCTTTTGAATAAGAGACATGGGGGTGCTCGGCTTCAATGACAAGTTGTCCCTCTTTTTCCTCAAAAGGAACGGGAGGAATGTAGGCCACTTCGACCTGGAGCGTGGTCTTGTTTCCTGAAGTGTCGGTTTCTTCGATCGTGAGAAGATTTTTCGCTTCTACGAGTGTGACCGCCTTTGATTTCTCGACGCCGTCCACTTTGTAAACAAGGGTGTAACTCGAAGTGTCAATGATTCTGGGAGATGAGACATGGACTTGGGGAGGGATTTGGTCCTGTGCATTCGCCCCTTGTTTTAGTCTCACGGAGAAATTCCCTTCTTTGATAATGGTGGCTGATCCTTGAATCTTGACCTCAGAGAGGTTTAAGGGAACGCCTTGTAAATCAAAGTGAATGTCAAGGAATTGGGCTTGGGTAGCCGTTCCTCCTGTGACGGATTGGATGATTCCCTTGGTATCAAGCCTGACGGTGAGCGTTCCCGAGACAAGGTCATAGCCCGTAATTTCTGTTCCATTCAGGACCGGAGTGACGTCATAGGAGATTCCCTTGAAATCGACGAAGCGGAAGAGCTTCTTTTGAAGATTGAAGGATTGAATGGAACCTGATTCTTTGAGGATCGTGTTATCCACCTCATAAGAATATTCCTTGGCGTGTCCTGTTCCGGCCTCGATTTCCTTGATAAGCTTTCCTCCTTGATAAATGAGCTGGTCTCCGTGGACGGTCTCAAGGGTGATTTGGTCATTCTGGGAGGAGATGATCTTCGCCTTGAAAAGGTCAGAGGTTTCGTCCGCGCTTGTCTTGGTGAAATTCGTGGCAAGGTCAGCGTAAGAGATCGTGGAAAGATAAAGGGTGAGGGGATCCAGGGAGGCCGGGGCTATCCCTGTGCCATAATCGGTCTGGACAAAATTCCCCTTGGGGTCGTAACGGAAAGCGGAGTCGGTCGCGGCCTCGTAGAGATAGGTATAATAACCGCCAAAGCGGTAGACAAACGTGCGGCCTGACTTATCAACTACTCTTACGAGTCTCCCCTGTTCATATTCCCAGACGCTCCCATCCGGCCTTCGGATTTCTACTCTTGTGCCGTTTACGATTCGCTCCGAAGTTCCATCGGGATATGTGAGTTTTGCCGAGAAGATTTTCCCTTCTTTTTCGTCTTCGACGATTTCCTCAAGGATTCTGCCGTCCGGATATTCAATCTTTGTGACCTTGCCCATCTGATAGTGGAAGATAAGTCCTGAATCACTTGTCTCTTTGATAAGCTCCTGGGCGGTTCTTTCCTGGCCGTCCTGGGTAAAGTGAAGGATTGAAAATTCCTGGTTTCCTTGGATGATTCCGACAAGCTTCTCCTTTGTGTCATAGATTCTTGTGACGCCTTCTTGGTCTGTAATCTTTGTCCTTTGATTGGCATCGTCATATTCATAGCTATAGGATTCAAGCACCCTTCCCTGCCAGGTCATCTTGGAAGTGAGGACTCTTTTCTTGGAATCATGGGTGTAGGTGGTGATGACGTTATCCTTAGTCACGGCTTCCTTCAGGAGATTATCCCGGTATCTTCGGATTGTGCCTGTGGCAAGCTCTCTGACTACCGTGGTTTCATTGCCCAGAGAATCGAATTCATAGGTGTAATTGAGGGTCTCAGTGCAGCTTGTTTCATCAAGATTGCAGCTAAACACATGACGGCTCTTCCCATAAGAGAAATCAACCCGCGTGAGCTTCGTCCCTTCGTAGGTTTTCATTCCAAGAGGCTGTCCCTGCAGGTCAAAAGTGGATAGGGAATAAGAGACGCCTGAGTTGGGATTGAGGGTTTCAAGAACGGGCCTTGAAGAGAAATTGCCCTGAACCACTACAGTCTTATCCGAAAGATAATAGAAGAATCTCGCCTCCTCGCAATCCTCATCCTGTGAGGGATTGCAATTCGGGAGAATCTCCTGGGTTTTATTGTCCTTCAGTTTCACGATGTCTTTTGGATGAGTCAGCTCAAGGGCGTTGAAATTCTTATCCAGGACGAATTGCGTGGCTGCGTTTGAAGAAGAACTTCCCTGCTTTGTCGCAACGTAATTCTCTCCCTGGAGGGTGACTTTGTAGCTTATTCCCTCGCTTGTCACGATCTCGACAAGCGCTCCGTTCTCGTATCTCGCCTTGGAGCCGTCCGAGAAGTGAACGGCACCGTTCTTGATCTGGTCGCTATTCGTCTCGTAACCTCCCTCTCCGAACTCGACCGTAGTGCCGTCGGTGAGAATGATTTTTGTGATCTTCCCGTCCTGGGCCTCAAAGCGTTTAACCTGGGTCTGGTCCCCCGCCTCAAGGATGACTCCATCGGTCGTGGGAAGGTCAATCGCGAAAAGGCTCCCCTGGGTGTCAAAGTGCTGGACGTAATCGAGTTTATTCAAGGTAAGCCCTGTGAGATCGCCTCCTGAATTGGCGTCGTAGCTATATCTCGATTCAATCCCGTCTTTATCAATGAATTTGTCCGGAACGCCGTTTAGAAAAAGGATTTGCTCTCCTGATCGTTTGACGACTTTCGTGATTTCTCCTTGCGCGTCATAGTCAATGGATTGGGGGTAGGTGTCAGGCGCAGAAGAAGCGAGTGCGGCTCTTGTGCCTCCATTGGCAAGGGCGCTTTTTGTGTAAGAAATCACGCTTCCATTGGCAAGGGTGATGGATTTAAGGATTCCGTTGTCGTAAACAAGCTTGTCCCCATTCTGCTTGGTGACTTCAAGGAGCTTCCCTTGAGAATTGTAAGTGCTCGTGAAGCCCTCAGCCTGGGCTTGGATGGAAAGAACCTGGTTATTCGCGTCGAGGGTGTAAGAGAAGGTGATTTTCTTTTTGTTCCGGTCCCTGATTTCAATCACCCTTCCATCGGCGTTGTAGGAAAACCTGTCTTGCTGGGGAGTCTCATTCCATTGGACTTTATTTGCCTTGTAATAAGCGGCTCCCCCCTTTTGAAAGAGAATGATTCCTCCGGTAAGGTTTTGATTCGTATCAAGTTCAGGAGCGATGAGGGTGTATTCTCCCGGCTTCTCGACGGAAAATAATTCATTGGCAAGGTAATTCAGGCGAAATCCTTCCTGGGTATTGAGGGAGACGAGTGAGCCGTCATTGGGAGTAACAAAAAGGATGACCTCATCTTCAAAGGTCTGGCTCGTATTACCTGCTTTGTCCTTTACCTGGGAAAGGACTTTTTTGATGCCGTTCTTTCCTGTGAGTGTAAGAACCTTCTCGCTTGCGAATCCTTCCCAGCTTGTCCAGGTGTTTCCTTCATCAAGGGAAAAGCGCATTTCAGAAACACCCGAGCCATGCTTATTGTCCTGGGTATTCAGGAGGAGAGTGACGTCTGAAGCGGAAACATAGCTTCCTTCTCTTTTGATTTGGATACTTCCTGTTGGAGAAATGTGATCCACGCGCCAGCTTTCTTCAGGGCCAAGATCGGTTGGGACAAAATCCGGATTCTTTGTCAGCAAAACCTTATCAAGAATGAAACCATCCTCGCGCATCCAAACGTTAAGCGTGTGAACGCCGGCCGCGGTGATATCAAGCGTGGCCCTTAAATTGTTTCCTGAAGCATCCAAGTCCTGGGTTTTCTTGCTCCAGAGCCAAGAAGCGTAAGGCCAGAAGGCGATCCGGTCTGCGGTTGATACGCCGACTCCATCCAGCCCTACATGAAGCGTGTCGGAAGCTCCGCTCGGGCCATATCCCCTTATCCATACGTAGTAAGTGCCGGGATTATCGACTTGAATCTGATACTGAAGCTCGGGGGCTTTGGTGGTGTAGCCTGTGTCATAGCTTTTTCCGTTATCGGGGGTGACGTAATAACCCGTTCCTGAGAATCCCGTCTGGGTGGTCTTAAATTCCCAGTTGATATTATTCCTTGAGATGATCCCATGAGGATGCTCGGCTTCAATCACAAGCTGGCTTGAGACCTCCTGAAAAGGCGGCGGCACATCGAGGAGAATCGTGTCTGAGAATGGGGTGACATTTAACGCCTTATCCCTCACCTCGACTTTGATCTCTTTGACGCCATTTCCTTCGGAAAGAGTCAGGGATTTACTGGCAGCGAAAGTCTCCCAGCTTGTCCAGCTCGCTCCCCCGTCCTGGGAGAAGCGCATCTTGTCAAGTCCTGAAGTGGCGTCTGAAACAGAAGCCAGGGAAAGTGTCACGATACGGAATGGGGTTTCTTCCGCTCCGTCATTGATTTTGACCGAGCCTTCGGGAGCTGCGGTGTCTCTTATGGTGGATTTGGTGAGGATAGCGCTTTCTTTTCCAATCGTGTTCTTGGCTTTGATGTCAAAGATGTTGGTTCCTTCCTGCATTAAATTCACCGTGTAGGACCACCATTTGTTCGCATCCCGGGCGACCACCTCCACTCCATTGATGAGGATCGAGGTGTAGGCTTCCTTGGGTCCCGAAAGCGTAAGCGTGGTCTTGTTCGTGTAAGCCGGTACGGTGGAAGTGACACCTGGTGCGGCCGGGGCGCTCACGTTGAGGCCTTTGATTCTGAGTTTGAATGTCCCCGTCCTTGTGGTGGAAGTGGTCTGGGAATTGTTTTCATAGATCTGAATTTGTTTGATTTGGGTCTTGTCCACGGTGGAGACAACCGCCGAAATCGGGATTTCCCAGAATCTTTCTGCGGTATTTGAGATGTCTTTCAGGGTGAAATAATCTTTCTTGCCGTTCACATCAAAAAATTCAAACGTGATGGACGAAGCCGGGCCCTGGATACCCAGAACGATGGAAGTCAGAGCCGAAAGGTTTTTGGTCTCAACCGAAGAGGTGGAGGCGTTGTCAAACGAGATCCGCATTCCGGAATAGGCGCCGGTTTGAGTGACGTCGTAATTCACATAAAAACGGCCTTCTGTCTCATTGTAAGTGATCGTTGAGGGGCCTGCAGCGGATCCTGTGGTGGTGTAAGGATAAGGACTTCCGGGAAGGGTGGTGACATTGGAAGAGGTGAGCGTGGATTTAAAAGAAAAAGTACCGCCTCTCAGCCAGGCCTCTCTTTCTTCCTTTGGGATTTGATTGAGTTTGTCCTGCTCGGCGATCAAGCGGTTCAGTTCTCTCCTGACCTCCATCTCATCGGGGGTCTCTTGGGATAACCGGCGGGCATCTTCATACCTTTTAACAAGCCAGTCAATATCTCCGGATGCTACGACTCCATCTCGGTTATAGGCATAGGCCTTCTTCTCTTTGGTGAGGACATAATGGATTTGGTCTCCTGCCGCTTCAAAGTCAGTACCCGTCGGGCCTTCCTTGGAATGTTCATCCGGATGGGTGTGAAGGACAAAGGCGGCTTTCTTCATGATTTCCTGAAAGGCCGAGGAAGCTGCGATTTCATCGCCGGAACCTGAGGAAGCCATCACATCTTCTTGGAAAAAAACCGCATGGAGGATTTCAATGTCCTCCTCCACCGAATGAGCAAGTAGGGATTCGAAGCTTGCCTTGTCCATGGGCTTTTCAAGGATTGCGGCACTCGCGAACTCCGGCCGCATCAGATCAAGAGCGGGCTCCAAGGCATAACGGTCGTAGGTTTCAACCGGCCTTACATCCTTAGGAAGGACATCCTTCAGATTGCCTGTGGAGATAGCCGGGCCTTCTTCCGTTCTGGAAAGGGGCGATTGATTGCTCAGGAATTGGGTCGATGTTTCAACCAAGGGAACTTCGGGATTGGGAGAAGAGGCTTGGAAATTTGTAACTTCTGTTTCCGGAAGCTTATCTTGAAGGGTCTCTGTAGAAACCGGCCCCTGGGCCCAGGCGATTTGTAAGGTTGAAAAGGTAACGAGGACGAAATAGGCAGTCAGCCTAAAAAAGAGATTCTTCCGCGTGAATCTTACCGTTCCACTTTTTCCTCGAAGTTCTTTCACTCGTCATCTTGAGGAACGGAAGCTTGGTTTGCTCCAAGGGCCTTTTCAGCCGTTAAAGCTCTTCCGAACGTGGCAGGGTTTTTACTGTGGCAGGGTTTTTATTTCTGGAATGGGTGGCAGGTCCTTAAATTCTTTTTTCCATTCCTACGAAACGTAACAAAACACTACTCGGACTTTCCAAGAAAGTCAAGGGCTTCGGTGGAAAAAAATTTCTTCTCCCGCCCTTTGACCTTTTCTTTTGTTTGGGTATGAAACAGGAACTAGCAAGATCAATCAATTCAGAAATTCGTTTTACAAGCCTTGGTCCATGGGTTAAAGTAGGAATGGCTAGACGATCGGTAACCCTGCCACGGGAAACTTCTTCGCCAGGGCCTTTGATTAAAAGGCCTTTTCGCCATTCCTTAAAACAAATCATCAGTTCTTGTTTGTCAATTCTGTTACTGGCCATTTTCTCCGCTTTCTTCTGGAGATCCTCCGCCAGACTTTCGAGCTCATGAATATGTTTTTTCATTTGAGTCCAATTCCTTTTCCATTGAATTAATCTGATTTCCTTTTTGGTAGGAGTCTGCCCGTTGAACCAACGGGCACTCGCCTTTGCGGACCGGAATTGCTTCCGGGGTGCCTTTGTCGAAGGGATACTGCAATCAAAAAACGATAAAAGTCCTGTTGCTCAAGCGGTATTCTTTCCCGAGCTTCGCCGCCAGTTTCGGCAGGCGTTCAATCTTTTGATTCAGACGATTAAAATAGAATCTTCGAAAAAACCGCCAGATAACCCCGGGCCTCGTGAGGCAACTCAGAATAACGCAATTGCAAATACGCTTCTTATTCATTTCATCATTCCTTTTCCATTCCTGGCACCGTCATCATTAAACGGAAACCTCAACCCAAATCCTTCATAGACAGTCCTGACCATCTTCCACGCCTTCCCGCTTCTTTCAGGTGTAATGCGTTTTGGGTAAACATGGAAGAAAGCTTTAAGCCACTTTGTTGCGTTGTGGTACGCATTCTGGCCATTACCCTGCCTTGAATAATGGTGCTGGATATCGTTAAGAAAAATGAGCTGCTCTCTTACATCAACCGGGGTCGTCTTCTTGGCCCAAACATGGGCATATTGGATCCGGAATATCACCACGGTCATCTTGTTATTGAACCAGCCCTTTAAGAGCCCTAATGCCTCCTGAGCCTTGATTTCCTGAGCAACCATTTGCATCTTCGATTACCTTCCTTTCTGTTGAAACTCTATTAAGGTTCTTACCTGACCAGAACCAGGCATGCAAGGATTCGGTGAAAGATTCTTTTAAAGATAATTTATGTAAATTTGACTAACTTAATAACCGGTGGTATCCTTCATATGTAAGGGAAAATAATAGAAAGATTAGTGGAAATAATCTAAGGTGGCAGGAGGTAATACCGACCAGTGTACGACGGGATTCGAGCAGATTTAGACGAGCATTTTAAGGACTATCCGCGCAAGAAAGTGGCGCGGTGGGACCTTGCTATGCGGACGCTTCTAGCTGAAAAATCCGATACGGGATCCCCCCTTTCCGTAGGGTGGCTCGCCAAGCGGGCAGGATTCAGTATTCCCTACGTCTCAAACATATTGTCCGGGAAAATCAAGGATCCCCCTTCTGAAAAATTAATCAAGATGGCAGAAGCATTCGGCATTTCTTTCCCTGAGCTTTCTACCAGAGCCATGAGTGAGTACACCGGCACCTTTTTCAAGACAGGCTTTGCCCAACGGGGGTTCATTGATTACAGCCAGCATGGTTTTACGATCCAGTCCCTCAGCCCTCCCGGCACAAGCTCCAGGGATTTTTTCCTCGGGATTATGACCATCAAGCCCTTGCAGGAACTCAAAAGATGGAAATTCCAGACCAATTCGATGATTGCGATTTATGTCCAGCAGGGAACGCTTGAAATTATGTACGGTGAGAAGAAAAGCAGGCTACTCGCGAATGAGTCGGCTTATTTCGATGGAAGTATTCCGCATCGTTTTAAAAACGTGGATACTTTCGAAGCAAAAATCTTCATTGCCACTCGGCCCCCTATTCATTAGCCGTCGTAAAGAGGCCAAGCTCCAAGCATTTTTCTCTTATCAGTTTCAAGACCTGTTCTATGTTGAAAGGTTTTGTAAATACCGGATAACCCAATTTTTCTATTCCTTCGACAATATTCTGGTACCCATCCGCTGATATGGCGACATAGAGTTTTGGTTTGTTGCCCTCTCCCTTTTTAATCTGGTCAACCATTTCAGTCCCCATCATGTGAGGCATTTTGATATCAAAGAAAATGATATCAGGTTCAAACTGATTGTTCTGCACAAGCCCTTCTTTTCCGTCCTTTGCAATTTCAACCTCATAATGGTTGGGCTTGTCTTCAAGGATAAATTCCTTGAAGGGCTCCAATAAGTCCACTTCATCATCAACAATAAGTATTTTGGCCTTTGGGATACGATCCGTTTCTACTGCCGTAGGTAACTCAACGCTGCCGGCTATTGCAACAATGTCTTGTGCGAATTGAACCGGCTCAATGGGTTTCTCTATGATCTTATCAACCTTGATATGTTTGAAACGGTCCTGATACTGCTCATAGAGGCCGGTAATGACCACCACTTTGACATGAGGCTGTTTCTTCCTGACGAGTTCAAGAACCTGGAAGCCGTCGAGTTTCGGCATATGAAGGTCTAAAATCAGAAGATCGAATGCGTAGCTTTTTGCCAAATCAACGGCAACCTGCGGATCCGTCGCACCCAAAACAAGATAATTTGCTTCTTCTTTTAGGATTAGCTTTACGCTATTTACAATCGCTTCATCGTCATCGATAATAAGAGCAATTTTCTGATTCGCCATTTGTTTTCAGCGCCCCCCTTCTTTTTCCCTGAATAATTTTCTAACCAGCGCAATCACTTCGAGCGGCGTAAAGGGTTTGACCATAAAAGCGTCGACGCCCAAATCTCTGATAAATTCTTCCTTATTTTCCTCGTAGCCGGTCAATATAGCCACTTTTCCCTCTGGATGCAATTCTTTGATTTGTTTGAAAACTTCCATCCCATCCATCGACGCCTGCAATTTGACATCCAGCAAAATTACATCCGGCTTGTGTTTTTTGACGAGTGCAAGACCGTCCAACCCGTTATCCGCCTGCAGGACCTTAAATTCAGGCGCCTCCTCGTTAAAGGCAATTTCAACGCATTGGCATATATCTTTTTCGTCGTCAATCACAAGTACGGTCGCCATTCTTCAGAGTTCCTTCCACTCCGTTTCCTTTCCTGATTATTGGGACGGGTTTCCCATGGAGGACTTCTTTCACAATACGGACGAGTTCCAGAGGTTCAACGGGTTTTACAAGATAAGCGTCAAATCCGAGCTCCTGAATGCGAGCCACCGTTTCTTCATCATGACGCAAAAGCCAGGTCCCGTCAAAGTCATAACCCGACATAATAATCACCTTAACCTCGGGACGTAATCTTTTGATCTCCCGTATGATCTCGTCTCCGCTGACTGTTGTGCGTAAGAACAGGCTGAGATTAATCAAGAGATCAACAGGATGTTCCTTTGCCAGCCTGACTCCGTCTGCGCCATTGTCTGCTTTGAGAACTGTAAACCCTTCTGTTTCTTCCTTAAAGATCTGCTCAACACAATTGCAATCTTCGTCGTAGCCGATCAGAAGCACCGTAGGCATTTTTTCAGGGCCTCCTTTCACGTCTTTTCAAGTGGGCGAAGGTTCTCCCACTAACTCGAATGACTTCCGGACCACATCCAAAATGCTGGAATCCGTTTTCTTAAAATAGGCATCCACTTGATATTGCGTTAAATAACGATGGATAATTTCCTCTCTCGCCTCGTTTGAACAAATGATAATCTTGGCCTCGGGTCGCACATCTCTGATTGTGTGAATAAGATGTCCATCATGCTCTGAATCATGAAAGCCGGCGTTTGGATAACATATTTCTGCGATAATGAGATCAGCGCCATACCGGCTCGCGGTCAGAAGACCTATCCAGAGATCATTCATGGTAAAAAACTTTACAGCGTCAAATTGGTGAAAAACCTTTCTGAAAGAAGTAAGAAGGTCAAGATCGGAATCAATCATCGTAATTGAGGGAATGAGCTTCCCCTGACTCTGACTTTTAAACATGATCCACCAGTTTTTTGAAACGTGGGAGTCTGATTATAAAACAAGTCCCTTCCCCTACCTTGCTTTTGACATCAATAGTCCCGCCGTGTACCTGCTCGATTATGTTCTTGCAATAGAAGAGTCCAAGACCTGTTCCTTTTGCGCCTTTCGTGGTGTACCCATGCTCAAAACATTTCTTCATAACCTCCTCCGTCATCCCGCAGCCGTTGTCTGCAAATTCAATCTTGATCATATCGGGATTGTCCGGGTCAACCATGCCGTCGATGGTAATCTTTTTATCGGTCTTTTTCTGTAAGGCAAACAGAGCGTTGACAATTAAATTAACGAATACTCCCTGAATATCTTGAGGGATTCCTGACGCGAAAGGAAGCTGTCTCGGGATCCTGTTTTTGATATCAGGCTGATCGAGGGTTTCCCAATAGTTCTGATACTTTACTTCTTCAATCGCGCTTTCAGCCACCATATCAAGTTTGACTTCGACCTTGTGGCTTGTCTTTTGGGCCACCAGATTGTACAGCGTATTGACAATGCCTTGAATGCGGTCTTTGCTTTTCTCAATCTCCGAAAGAAGCTCCATTGCTGAGTTAAAATTTTTCAGAAAGTTCTGGTGATTGGCCTCTGTGGGTTTTGACAGGTTCGCTTCAAACATGTTTTTCATCTCCTGCATACGCTTCCTGCCGAAATAAAGATGGGAATTAATAGGAGTGATAGGATTTCTGATTTCATGCGCCATGGATTTTCCGAGCCCGGCAAGAACCGCTCTCTTTTTCTCTTCAAGCAATGCCGCGTGAGTCTTCTTTAACTCCTCATTCATTTTTTGGAGTTCGATTGCTCTATTAACGGCCTCGTCATAGAGCCTCGCATTCTCAAAGGCAATTGATGACTCTTGTCCCAACGTGAAGAAAACGTCAAGCTCTTCCTCTGAATAAGGCTCATCAGATTTTTGGTGGCCGAGGAAGAGTATACCCTTCAAACGAGAACTCTTCTTATCGAATTTAGAAACGGCCTCCCCACCAAAACAGGGAATGGCGGCTTCGGCTTGCAAAGATTTCATTAAAGCCGAAATCTCATCCAATCCCTGAGATTTGGCAGTATCTTCTCCGGCCTCCTTCAAGGCGTTAATTTCAACCGGCCCCTGATGTTTGGAAAAATATTCAATAAGAGGATGCGAAAGATTGATGCGCTGTAACTGGCTATCACTAATAAAGGGACGGCTGGCCTTGAGCAATAGTGAAGACTTGTCCGGCGCGGCAAACGCATACACTGAGGCATTTGCGATTCTGCCTTTCTTTAAAAGGAAAGCCACAATGTTTCTGGCCTGCTGCTTAAGGCTATCGACGTGCGCTAAATACTCACTTGCTTCTCTCAGCAAAAGGCGGTAATTGATCTTTTTTTGAAACAAGTACATATCAGTGACATCGACAAGAAATTTCCGCAATCGATCATAGGCGGAAATAATGACAAAGGCGGTAATGGCGGATATTAAAAAGGGATTGATGTTGATGAATTTGCTTAGAATATTCTGGAAGATGAATACCATAAAAGAGAATGTTCCTATAACAAAAGCAAACAAAGAAGCAAACACGATTGTATTTTTAACTAAGAACTGAAGATCGATGAAACGATACTTCAGGATTGCGTAGCCTGAAACCAAGCTGAGCAAAAAAACTCCATATGGGCCGTAGGGAAAAGGAAAGTAGGGCAGGTCATAGACCGGCAAAAAACATCCTATACCTCCCAAATATCCAAGAGCATTTGCTATTAAGAAGAATCGTATCTGCTTTTTACGGATCCCTGAAGCGGATAGCATGGCTCTAAGCAACACAAAATGAGCCATGATAACTGCGATTACAAATGTCACGACCCAAGGAGTATATAAAATGCCGTCGTTGGGAAAATATGGGAATGATAATTTAGGTACAACGTCATCAAAAAATAAATTTCTAAAGAAAAGATTTATTATTAGAAAGAATATTGCGCACCCATACAGCACACGCAATGCTATCTGCTCTATCTTGTTCATGCGGTTCAGGTAGACAAACGTGAAGTGTAAGAAAAATACCGGAATCATTATTGCGCCAGCATGAGTCAGCTGGCAAAAAAAATAAGAAAGCTGGTAGTTATACACAGAAGTACAAATAAATAAGCTAAGTGACCAAACAAAAAGGGAGAGGTAATACAGAACGAAACGAAATCTTAAATACTTGTCGACGGCTTTCCTGTGGACTAATACGACAAGGGATAAACTTGCGAGAGCAGTTAAAAATCCTGAAAATTGATAGTGATGGGCCGGTAATATGTCCATCAACTTATCGTTTCAATAATTGTGTGGGGAACAGCATGCCGACTCCCCGTTTATATTCTGCATACTTGTCTCCAAACCTCCTTAGCGAAGCCCTCTCTTCAGTCCAGGCTCTTACAATTACCAATGGCGCACAGACCAAAATCGCAAAAATTAGAGCGTAGTAGGCGTTCGCGATAAGCGGATAACCCAATTCCTCGAGCACAATGCCCAGATAAATTGGATGTCTGATATATTTGTACGGTCCGATTTTAATAACCCTGACCTTTTTTATCTTCTGGGCACCAACAGCGTGAACCGCCCATTGCTTACCTAGCGCTGCCATACCCCAAAATCTCAATCTAAAAGAAGCCGCTAATATTAAAAATCCTAAGATGGTTAGATAGCTATTCAAATTCTCGACCCTCACATAAAACTCCGTAATCAAAGAAAAGAATAAAATTAAGTACGTTCCGGTGACAAGCGCCAGCGTCCAATCGCCGTGAAATTCCTCTCTTCGATGTTCCTTGGTAGTTTTGAATGTCTCCCATGCTCTTTCAATAATCATAAGGCTTATTAAAATTGCGAATAATGCCCCCTCCAATGTTTGTTTGAATAGATAAAACATCAAAAAAGCATAGAGAGGAACAAGGATGTTACCGGCAAACGTAAAAAATTTTATCAGTGTGATTTTCTTGCCCATTATCAAAAAGTTGTTACGTTAATTCCTCATACTTAACAACCGCATCTCTGATCTCCCCAGGAATATTCGTAAATTTTTGTGTGGCTGAATCGACAAAAACAAGAGTATGATTTGTTTCACAGACGATTCTCTCTAAACGTTTATTAAAGAACCGGATGGTAACATCAAGGCTAACTTTTTTAATTCGGGACGTCGTGAAACGAGCTTCTATCGAGTCACCAAACCTGCTATTCCCTCTCAGTTCGGCATGAATCTTCGCCGTCATCATCTTAATTGGGCTATCCAGCACGGAGCGGAAATTACCGCACATTTGAGAGAAAAATGCCTCCCTAACATAGCTTGTCCATTCAAAAAAATTATAGGGGTGCACATATCCATAATAATCAGTGTGCTTAAAAAATACTTCGAACTTGTCATAGATAAAAACGTTGGATTTGGTTTTTTCCATCGGATCAGTATTTATACAGCAAATTTTCTTCCTCAACTTGAATCGGACCCAATAAGCTTCGGATATTATCTGAAAGTCTTTGGACCTCTTCGTTTTTACGGCTAACGATTCTGTAGGTTTGATGTCCTAATCCTACCAGTTCTGCAGTCCCCTCGATTACAAAAGTAAACAGAAGAGAGAAAGAGGAAACGTCAATTTGCGAAGAATTGATTTTGATTAAAATATTATCTCCGGCCACTGTTTGTTTCTTGAACTGCATCCGTGCATTTTCGAGCTTTAACCGGTTCGTGGATAAAAAGGCCGCATCATAACATGATACAAACAGGGCATCAGCTGCGAGGAACATTAACTTCAAATAATTTGCGAAGCTCATATGCTCGAACTGATCTGTATCGCTGAGCATCACAACATACTTGTAAACAAACGCCTTTTGAGAATAGGCGAAATACTCCATGTCAATTCCCGATGTTCCTTTTCACACAGTTTAAAAAATCCCGCAAATCAAATGGTTTGTACAAATAATCTGCGACTTTTAATGTCTCGGCTTCCCGAGTAGCAGCTTCGTCCGCATAACCGGTTATTAGAATCTCAGGTGGCGGTTGGCGGCCCTGAACTGTGAAATACTCACGTATCTTTTTTACGGTTTGAACGCCGTCAAGGCTCGGCATGCGAATATCACAAACAATTAAATCAAACTTTGCCTTTTTGATCTCGCTAACAGCATCGGCGCCACTCCTGCAAACGGTGACATCGTAGCCTTCCCTGTTCAGTAATTTACTGATTGACTTTATGACAAGCTCTTCATCGTCAATCACAAGTATTTTTTTTGACACGTTTAGTCTCCTACTCTATTCGGACAAGGAACCGCATAAGGAGGGAAATCCGAATCCAAATTCAGGAAGCTTGATCTTTAGGAGATCAAATAATTCCTTTACGGCTTTTTTCTTCTTGGGAGTCTTTGTCCCTTTTTCATCAATTCCGCAGGAGCAGCGCTCAAAATATTCACATGGCAGCACTCTTATTTCTTCGGTCGATAAAGAAGCCGTCTTTTTCCAACGATAACCTTCTTTCTCGGCGTGTTCTGTAAAACACCATGTGGTCCCTTCACATTCCAGACATCGCACAATTTTATCGTTCGGAAAAAAAGCAAGGCGGATGTTGCAGTGACAGAACTTTAGGAGCTCAATTGGAATTTTCTCAAAAACTTCCGACGGGATTTCAGTCATGTGAATATGATTCTGGTCTAGGAATTTCTCAAGCCAATATTCAAAGACGTATTCTGCGCCCCGGCAATGAACACAGTCTGAAGCCATGCTTACTCTCTCCTTTTATTAAATTGGCTCAGCATTATTTAACTTCCCTCTTCTGCAAATATTTAAGAACATCGCCGACTGTCTGCATCCTCTCCGCATCCTCATCGGGGATTTCAAAATTGAATTCCTCTTCAAATCCCATCACCAGTTCCACCGTGTCAAGAGAATCAGCACCTAAATCGTCAACAAAACTGGCTTCTGGGGTAACTTGCTCAGGCTTTACGCCAAGTTGTTCAACGATGATTTTTCTGATTCGATCTTCAACATCGGATTCCATCGTAAAGCACCTCCAGATTTATTGTAAATCGGCTACTTCAATGTCAACGGAACCTAATCTGCTCCTACTCGATATTTCGGTCTTTTTTTCACTTTCTTGCGTCCATCATTCTCTTTACACTGGTTTTTCAAAAGCCACAGATCAACGAGCTCTCTTTTGAAACGCCATTCCTTCCCAAATTTTGAGGCAGGCATCTTGCCCCGTTGAGCAAGTTTGTAGATTTTCTCCTTAGAGGCTTGAAGGTATCTTGCGATTTGCTTTATGTCGAGCCATTTATCGGTCATTTTGATGTGTCCAGATGATGCTAGATTATACTAAAAAGGATGGGGATGGGGTAAACTAATTTGGATTAAACTGATAAACGAAAGTGGGCAGCAGTAATTGAAATCATTAACTCTTCCTTTGCTTTTCCCCTAACCTTCCCGGGCCGTTCTCTTGTATCTCTCCTTGCCATAATCCAATAGGCAACGGCTGTTGCCCAGCCATAGAGGCTGCCTCACCCCTTGAGAGGCCCATCTTACGCCCCGTAGCTTTTAAGGTCCCGAGGTGGTCATACTTTACCCCGGGAAGAAGTTGCTTCACCCGAATCAAAAAGTCGCTGCCAAGCTGCCCCTTGATATTGTAGTCCAGCACAATAACATCTGGACTATCACTAAGTGCAGCTCGCAATCCATCTGGCATACTGTGAGCAACGGACACCTTATATCCTTTTGACGAAAAATGCTCGGCAAAAAGATTGCAGATCTCTGCTTCATCATCGACGATAAGTAATTCTTTAGAGTGTGTCATACAAGTCGATTTCCCGCGGTCCTGAATTTTGACTTCTCTCATTTGTTCGTCTTCTTCATTTTTAATCTTTTTCCTTCCGAATCGGTTTGTCCAAAGTATCAAACACTATGGAAAGAATTTCCCAATCAAACCACACTTTAAAAAACTTCCAGCTCAAATCCTTCGGAAACAGAGTTTCATCGGTATAACAGCTGTAAAGCTGGTGCCAGAAGATTTCTTCGCAGTTTTCCTCCAGGTATTTTTGCTGTTCCTCAGGCTCTTCGATTTCCGGGAGGAGATAAACTTCGGGTTCTTCCCGGATTTCCTCGATTGTCATTGGACGCTCAGGGTCGAAGAAGTTGACCCAATCCAGGAAAGGCTGTTTGGGCCGCAGGATCAGAGCATAGCGATTAATGCATTTCATATCACTTCATTGCAAGCAGGAATGTCTTTTCCGACTCGTTAATTTTTCAATCGAGGTCGAATGCCCGCATGAGGTTGGCGGTTTTTCCTTTAAGATAAGTTGAGAGCGGTCCGATTTCCGGTTGGCGCCGGATAACATGCTGGTACAGCCCTTCCCAGGTGCAGAACGTGAAGTGGTCTTGGTATCCCGAGTTGAGGTACTCGCGTACAGCTGGCGCAGGGTCGGTGAAATCATATCCCATCGGTCGGCGAGATGACTGTTTTCCCCACTGCGTGGAACTCACCAAGTTCACCACATGCCAGTCCTTTTTTCCCTTTTCAGCCATCCAGCTCGCGAAGATTGTGTTCCGGAAAAGCTGCGAGTGCAGGGGTGCGCTCTCAAGCGCAGTGCGCTTGAGATACCGCGTTGACTCCGGCCAGCGCTCGGCGTATCTCGCAATAAGGCCCGCCCGGCTCTTTGGTTTGTCGCCCGCATCGGCCGTTTCCATTTCTAGGGCCAGGGGATTCCCCGATGTGAACTTCGCCTCAATGCACATGACCATGCTGTCCGTAATGAGCATGATGTCTGGCTCAGTCGGAAATCGCCTGACTTCTTTTTTGGGTTCAAAAATCTTCCGGGCGTCATCCAGGAGCCCAAACAGGTCAAAGCGATTGGCTCGGATGTCCACCCGCCCTCCCCATAAGTAGAGCTGCGGCTCCTGCGTGATGGAGCTCGGGTGCCCCGACAGAAACCATTGCATAGTATCTGCCAACCGTCCGGCTTCCAGGAGAGGCACGAACACGTTCCAGCTGAGCGCATCCTCACTGTTCTCGTATCCCAGGCGGTGGGTCTCAGCTTTCTTGTGATTATTGAGGACGTGGTGTTCGACGAATGACTGTTCGCATCGGAAATTGCGCAGCCGCGCGCGATTCTTGCTCTCCAGATCCTCCCCGTTG
>Ga0209515_10003824_pt1 | contig 20933 bp, 19 predicted proteins | sample Subgroupgradi54m_FD_187454 | JGI IMG/M metagenome (GOLD analysis project Ga0209515, IMG submission 187454) | Subsurface groundwater microbial communities from S. Glens Falls, New York, USA - GMW60B uncontaminated upgradient, 5.4 m (SPAdes)... ...
CCTTTCATAAACCTTAATCAAAGGCCACTCTACAGTATCAACTGGCCTTTGGCTAATTAAGACAGCAATGATTTACCCTTCAACACAAAATCATTTATGGCAAAGCCAAAAAATCAATTTCCAGACCTTGCAGTCTTTCCGGCTAAAGAGTAGAATGTGGCCAATGAAAAATCGAAACACCAGAACCATTCTGACTTACCTATTCGTCGGCGTCGTGGCGGGGGGGATCGGATTGTATTTCCGGCTTTACCCGCTTTTCTTTTATACCGGCTCCGATGCCTCGGAAAAGGCGACGCTACTGGTCATTTCTCAGCTTAAAAAGACCGCCGCGCAAGAGGTGGCCGAAAACCTGCAGCCCATTTCCCCTTACGAAAAAAACAGCCTCATCAAAAAAAGGTTCGACGAACTTCTGCACAACGAACGCGACAAGGTCCGAAAAACCATCGACCGCCTGGCCAAGCAACTTGAAGAGGAATCCTCCTCAAAACACCCACCCTATTTACTCGAATCCGATTCTTATAATTATCTTAATCTTACGGAAAATATTATCCGAACGGGAAAAATCAGCGACGAAATTAAAGGAAGCAAATATTTCAATAAACTCATGATTGCCCCGATCGGCTATTACGAACCCTTGAATCTGCATCCGTACGTCGGATACATCGTTTACCGAGTCGCCCAATTTTTGAATCCCGATATTCCTCTCATGACGGCCCTGGCATTTACATCGCTTGTGATAACTGTCCTGGCCTTAACGGCTTTTATTTTGGTGTGCGCGGCCCTTCGATGTTCTCCTTTCATCACATTCATTTCCTCTCTATTCTTTCTTCTGGCGCCGATCTTCATTAAACGAAGCTGTTTTGGATGGTACGATGATGATCCTTACAATATTTTCTTCCCCTTGATGATTTTATTCGTTCTTTTCTTCGGGTTGGAACAAAAATCTTTCAAAAGAAAAACCATCTTCGCGTCACTGACGGGACTTCTCATGCTTGCTTACGCGTTTTTCTGGCAGGGATGGGTTTATCTTTTTACGATCGTCGTGGTTTCAGGGACGGCCATTATTTTTTATAACCATGTTATTCTTAAAAAATTTTCCGAGACGAAAAATATTGCTGTCTACTTCCTCACCTTTCTTTTGGCAACGTCTCTGTTCGTGGGATTGACTTTTGGAATCGAAGATTTCTTTATCTTATTTCAGGAAGGATGGAAAGCCCTGCGGGAATTTCTAGCACCGCCTCTCTCTTTGTGGCCCGACATGTATGTGAGTGTCGGCGAACTACGAAAGGCCAACTGGTCGGATATTTTGGAATTCACCGGTGGAATCTTTTTCTTAGGAGTGGCCGGATTGGGACTGATCAATTATGGAATTCAATGCCTCCGTCGGCCTTCATTGATATTTGATCCATTCAAAACAATCGTGATCGCCGCGTTTTTTTCCTCCTCGCTCCTTCTAACACTCGGCGCCCAGCGCTTTGCTCTACTTCTTCTCATCCCTTTGAGTTTGATGTTTGCCTTAGGGATGCAGGCGTCCTTCGATTTTCTGATGGCTCATATAGAGAAGAGAGCGTTTTTTCTTAAATCGAAAGCTGTTTATCTCAAATGGGCGATCATCCTGATCTTTCTTTCCTCAATCTTCCTTCCACTCCGTAACGCCCAAAACACAACCCTTAGTTTATTGGACCGCATCTTTAACGAAACCTGGGAAAAGGTTTTGAAAAAAATTGATCAACAAACCCCTCCCGAAAGCATCGTAAACTCCTGGTGGCCGCCGGGACATTTCATCAAGGCGATCGCCCACCGACGAGTTACCTTTGACGGCGCCACCATCAACAAACCCCAGGCCTATTGGATGGCGAATGTTTTTTTAAATTCCGACGAACGAAAAGCCTTAGGGATCCTGCGTATGCTTAACGACAGCGCGAATCTAGCGACCGACTATCTCCAGTCTTTGAACATTGATTTATCCAAAGTCGTGGATAAACTCAAAGAGACTACACCCCTTAATAAGGAAGAGGCTAGGAAAAAATTGGACGGGTTTCTTAAGCCCGAGCAAATCGATCATCTGCTGGGACTAACTCACAAAACTCCACCCCCCTCTTATCTTCTGATCTACAACGAACTGGTCGAGAAAAATCTGGTTTTAAGTTTTGTTGACCGCTGGAATTTCAAAAAGATTGAACAAATCAATCGAAATCCACAAGAACGAAAACTCACGCCACACCGAAAATCTCCGGAATACATTAAATTCCTTTGGAATATCGCCGGCGGCCCGCTCAATTACAGCGAAGTCTTAACTCAATTGGGCCGACAAAACAATACGCTTATTTTCGAACAGGATATTCAAATTGATCTCGATCGCATGATCTGCCGGATCAATTCAAAAAAATTTGGCAAAGGAATTCCTAAAAGCCTGGTTTTTCTTAAAGATGGTGAAGTTGTCGACCAGAAATTAGACGGAGGAAGACTTCCTTTCAGCGTTGTCCTCTTTGAAGAAAACGGCCACACCAACTGCATGGTCATGGATGAACGCCTGGCCAATTCCATTTTGATCAAACTCTATTTCTTCGATGGAAAAGGTCTTAAATATTTCCGCCCTTTTACCCAAGAAGCGGACTTAACCAAGCGGACTCAGATTTATGTTTATGGAGTGAACTGGAAAGAATTTTTGGAGGATATCGGAGAATCTAAATCTCAATAATTCGTCGGACTCGTTGGTTGTGTTGGCGGATGGCCTCCTGTGGAAATGGTCCTGGCCCTTAAATTTTTAATCCGCTCAATCGAAGATGTTGAGGAAGAAGAATCTTCTAAAACGCCCAAAGGTTTCGTGCTGGGAGTGGTCGGGGTCGGAGGCTTCGCAGCGCTTTCTTGCGATGGAACACTAAACATCTTTCCCTTCAGACGTACCCGCATCATGGAAGCCTTTTCATCCTTTGAAGCGGCTGGCCGCCCCACGGCGGGAGAACGGGAAATAAGCGTGGATTCTATGTTTCTCGGTTGAGTATTCACAAGCGGCGTTCCCTTCTCTTGCCCGGCGTAATTCCCCTGCCTGACCATATTTTCTAATTGCAAAGCTAAATCTTCTCTTTCCATGGATCGTAAAATGGTAATCATCTCTAAAACGTTAATACGGTCTCCACTCATGAAATAGGCCATCCCCAAACCAAAATAGGCGTAAGGAATTTTATTGTTTTTCAAAACCTCTTTAAAATAAGTGACGGCTTCCTGGGGCTGGGATTTTCCTAAAAGATAAATCCATCCCAGAGATAACTCTGCGCTTGGAAGATTGGGAGAAATAGCTAAAGCTTTCAGACAACTTTGTTCGGCACGGTCAAAATCACCCAACCCATAATAAGCTTTCCCTAAATTGTCATACGCCTGCGCATAATTGGGGTCAATCTCGGTTGCGGTTTTAAATAACCAAGCCATCTCTGATAAATCGGTGTTGATCTCTCTATGCGCCAGGCCCAATGCATTGTACGCCGGGGCGAAATTGGGATCGAGATCAACGGCTTTTTCATACAATTCAATGGCCGTCTTGTAATCACCCTGATTATAAGCCTGCTGACCTTGCTCATAAAAATTTTTAACCGTCTCTCCTTGCGCGCAAGGATAAAAAAAGAGTTGTAACACAATCAATAAAAACCCCGCCCGCTTCAGTTGAGCTATTGGGATTTTCATTTCCCCCCTTCTGATTCTGAAAAATTCGGCTTTAACATGACCGGTTTTTCATTTTTTTCGATCATTTCCGATTCTACAATGATTTTTGAAACGGTCATGGAAACAGTGATCTCATCCGAACCGACTTTCTTGGCGCTCATGTTCAACTTACCTACTTTCATCAACTCCTCAGAGGTGTCAATAGCGTGCATAAAGGTCAGAATATCTTTTAATTTCCCCATGCATTCTAAATTCGCGAAATACTCCGTGTAGTCTTTTTTCTTTTCTCCTTCGGAAGGCGTAACCCGGATGGAGCTGATGTTCGCCGCGTGGGCCAGCATCTCAATTTTATTTAAAAAAATTTCTTTGATCTCTCCGGGAGTTAACTGCTTTTCGGTATAATATTTTTCAAGAATATTCTGCTCTTTTGAAATTTGATCTCTGTAAGAAAGGAAACGCAAATACCGCTTTAGGCTATTTTCTTTATCCTGAATATCTTCTTGCAAAGATTTTAAATGCTCAAGAGCCGGACCGAAAAAAAATCGATCCACGAAAACCAGCAATAAAACAAACGCAGTCAAGGCGAGAATTTTCTTTTCATTTGCAGAAAGTTTCGAGATGAACTGCTGAATCATTCTCGTCCCCCGGCTTTTTTTGAGGTATCTTTTTCTCCTTTGGAGGTTGTGTTCTTATCCAAAGTTTTATTTTTATCCTTTTCTTCTTTAGCGGTCTTGAGCTTAAAATCTATTTCAAACGCCGTCATCTCTTTTCCCCGCTCTTGTTTCGAGGACGTGGATTTTGTTTCTACACTCTTAAAAAAAGACGAGCCCTCCAGAGCCGTTTGTAAAGAAAAAACCAAAGACATCGATTCGCTGGTCCCGCGGATCATGATGGCAGCTTTATCATCCAGATCTATCGTTTCTAAATAAACCCCTTCCGGTAAAATTTTGTACAACTCGTTAATCAACTCGAGCGGCGTCATTCGTGAATTTAAATAATCTTTGATGATCTGGGTCTTATTGGAAAAGTCTTCCAACACCTGTGCCTCCTGGCGCTTTTGGGAATAATCTTGGGTGAGTTTATCTTTGAATGTCGTCTTGAAATAAAGCTTATCAAAGAAAACGGCAAAAACCAGAATGAGAATCAAGACGGCCAAAACTCCTGCCTTGATGATCTCCCGGCTTTGCGCTTCAATGGTTTTCTGTAACCTCATTTCCTCCGGCATCAAATCAACTTGCGTTTCTTGGGCCACCCCTGCCGGGGCAATGACATCCAGAAATGAATCGCCGTTATATTCACCGGCTATTTTAAACAAAACGGGTGGGGGGGCTTGCATCTGGTTGAGATAAGGAACAATTTTGATATCGGCACTCAGTTTTTCTTTTAAGATGGGCTGCAGTTCTTTCATTTGCGCGTCGTCGCTGGTCAAAATAAATGTCGCGGGGGCTTTATCAATATCTTCACTTTGATAAGACTCGATGGATTTAGCCAGTTCCATAACCAGTTTATCGCGGGCATCTTTGCCTTGAGTCATCAAATGTTTGAGGCCGATGGGGATACTGCGATTGGCAATAACCGTTCCATGAAACGCGATAATAAAATCGGTTGACTGACTCGTGATATCAATGATCCCCACCGGAACATCTTCGCGCGTTAAATCTAAAGCCTTGGAATAAAACCGGGCGATCCCCTCCGGAGCAAAAAGGATCTTATCGATTTTAAGTCCAGCTTTTTCTAAAATGGTTATTTGTCTCTTGACCACATTACGGTTCATGATGACCAGCAAAACTTTGGTATAATTCGTCTGATAAACTCCAATGTTGATATAGCTGATCAAGATTTCTTCTCTGGAATAGGGGGTGTGCCGTCCTGCCTGCAGGTTAATGATCGATTTGATTTCAACCGGGTCACGGGAAGGGATTTCAATGTTTTTGGTTGTGGCCTGATTGGAGGGAATAACCACAATGGCCCGCGCGCGACGGACGTTCATCGACGCTAAAAGAGATTGCACGGCTTTGGGAAGATCGGTCTCCGATAGGCCATGAAGATCCCGTTTGACCACATGGCTCAATTTTGAAGAAGAGCTGGTGACCTCAAGATAAGCAATCTTGATCACCTCATCTCCTAAATAAATGCTTATATAGTCGCTATTTTGGGCGGACATAATTGGAAGAATTATATCTTAAATACAATGCAAAGACTATGACTATTGGTCTTCTTTCCAGTACTCGACTTTACTTTCTTGAGTGTTAAAGACACAAGTGATGATTGTAGAAGAAGCCGAGTTATTCAATTTTCCTTTGGCACGGATCGAATAATGCAGGGAGTTCGTATTAAGCTTTTCCTGTTGATTTAACCGGTCAATAATTGCAACTTCCGAATCACTTAAGGCTACAAATCCTTTTAACTCACTCGCAATATCATAAGTTTTCTGAAAAACATGATCATCCACCGTTGATTCAATTCCGTCTTTTCCTGCCCGGACATATAAAACTTTATCCGCGAGTTCTCCTCCCAAGCCTAAGGCCATCAAGACCGGACGCGAAGCGGTATTAATATTGACCCGTCCATCCCCATACACCGTCAGATATGGACTTAAACGCTTAAATGTCGGCATGTCGATACCCTTGACTAACAAAAGCTCATCGATGATTTCAAAATTTGCCTTTTTAATCGGATAGGGGTCTTCTAAATTTTCATAATACGATCCACTGTAAAAATCTTTTATCTCACCTCCCGGGGACTCGCGCCAATCCACCAGGGCCTGGGCAAGATCGTGTGCCCGGGTATCATCTAAACCCAATATGGTTTTGATTAAACTTCTTAAAACTATTTCTGTGGCCGTATTTACGTTGATCTTGCTTTCTTCATCCACCACTCCGGATCTTTTCATCGGGAGATATCCTGGACCATCACTGTATTCATAACTCACCTCAGCGGTTCCGTCTCTTAAGTTCATCAACGCAAATTCTTTCTCATTATTAAATCGAAAGGCCTTGACCTCAGATGTAAATTGGGCTTCGCTACGCTCGATATCCTGATTTAAAATGACAATCGCTTTTCTAATTCCTGATTCAGCGATCAATTGCAGTTTGTCTCTGGATTCCAATCGGTCAAGAAGCGTGATTCGCTGACGAACCCCCACTCCTAAACTTGCCGCCAACAGACTTAAAAAACTTAAAGTCCACAAGACCATAATTAAGATTGAACCTGTTTTATTGTATTTTGTGTCATTATTCATTTTATTCTCTTGATGATTGATCATTGGTTATTGATACTCTTGGCTTCAGCGGGCAGGTTGATCAACTTGCGCAAACTCCTTTTTTCCCGGCCATCAAGGAACTCAACTTCAACGGCAACCCCGCGAGGCATCGCTGTATCTATTTCCCTTTTTAAAACAGACTTATTTCCCTCTAAAAAATAATAAGCGAAATGGACCGATTCAACCGAATGTAACAAAAGCCTTTCTTTCCCGGGATCATTTCTTAAGGCCTGTCCATAACTTAATTGGCGGCGAAAAAGACTTTTTTTATTGGGATCGAAATAATATTCCACTTTTCCTATCCCCTCAAAAATCTCTTCGTTCTGTGAACGGAAAACTTTAATGCGTGTTGGAAACCGTATAAAATTTTCTTTTCCCGCAAAAGACATTTTGGAATAAAAAAAAGAGTTTCGAAGATCCTGCCCAATTTTATCAAAAAAAATAGCAATATCCTCTTCGACAACAAACTTACGGCTGCGCTCCCAGATGTTTAGACCGCTGGACAAGGTATGAAATAAAATCAAACTCATCATCGACAAAATCGAGATCACCAAAAGCATCTCAATTAAGGTGTAAGAATTCTGTTTTAACTTCATATGATTAATTTGGGGGAGGAGAGATAAACTTCTCTCGAGAGATGAATCCGCCGATTTCCTTCCATCCAATTGATTGAGATATTCAGCAAAAAAAGTCCTTTCAAATTTTCAACACTACGGAAATCAAGCGTGTACTGAAAATTGACAGGCTTGTTGCCAATGATCAGACGATCGATGGCGAGCGGCGGAACCAAAGTCAATTGGTTTTGATCCTGCAGAAGTCGATCCAGAGTACTGATCTTTTCATCTAAAAGGATATTCGCCTGTAAACGGCAGGTTAAATGATTCGTATAATCCAGCGCGGTCAAAAAAGATTTATAGATGAGCACAAGACCACCGGATAAAACCATGACCGCGACCATCACTTCCAGAAAGGAAAATCCTTTTTTTTCATTTTTCCGGCGATCATTTCCAATTGGTGATATCATCATCGTCTTTTTTTTCATCCTTGCCCTTGGAGTAAAGATCATAATCACCGCGATGATCGCCGGGAGAAACATAAATATACAAGTGGCCCCAGGGATCGATGGGTTCCTTCTCAATATAAGGTCCGTTCCAGTTGGCGGGAACCGGGCTGGTCGTCGGCTTGACTCGCAACGCTTCCAGTCCCTGGCTGGTGGTGGGGAAATAGCCATTATCCAATTCATATAATTTTAAAGCTGTTGCCAAATGCGCCTCAATGTCTGCCTGGGCTGCGGCCCGTTTGGCCTGATCCGAGCGGCCGACCAGACGAGGGATAACCATGGCCGACAAAGCCCCGATAATGATGACCACCAGCATAATTTCAATTAAGGTAAAACCCACAATGTTCTTTTTGTCACTGATCTTCATATCTCCTCCATTATTGCTTTTGCATATACTTCACCCATTGTTCCTGCAGGGAAACGATCGAATCAATAGAACCGCTGTAGGCCCCGCGTATGGCATCTTCGATGTCTTTACCGTCTTTGAGACCGCGGCACAAATCTCCGAAGGCGCTATGGCCGTATTCTTTAATCAAAAAATCAACGACCGAAACACTTTCCAGATAAAACCGGATAGCCTTTTTGGAATCCGTTTCCTGGCGAATATCCCGGGTTGTTAGAACTTCAAATGGAATAAACTGATTCTGCTTCACTAATTTCTTCATCAGTGTGTCTGCCAAAATTTTTTTATTTGCTTCATTCAGCTGAGCCACCCCTTCATCAAACCATAAGGGGATCTGTCGGTCAAATCCAATGAAATCCCGTAAAATCAAATGGCTGATTTCATGCGGCAAAAGTCCATCGATAAAATCATTCTCCTGATGGTAAGTCACAATGACCCTGGATTTAAAAAGCTGGGAATCGCGGTTGGAATATCCCGTTGACCACTTTGGCTGGCCGGTTTTTTGTAAGTAAGTTTTCTGATCCGCAAAAATAATAATCTTGACCCGATCTTCCCATGTCCAGAAATTCGAATACCGTGAATAACCGATCTCCAAAGCGATTCGGTCATAATATTCTTCTGCCTTCTGTAAAAGAACACGGGCCCACGACTCATCCTCAGACATCGTATAATAAACCACAAAATGTTTATCCTTAAACTCTGACCAATCCTCACCGGTGGAATGATTCGACAAACAAATCTGAAGAAGCAAAAAAATAAAAAGAAAGCTTCTCATCAAAATTTTTTTCGAAATTTTTCCCCCTTTAGCGAACCAAGGCATCGATTTGAAATACCGGTAACAACATGGCAAAGACAATAAAACCAACCACCGAACCCACAATCAAAATCATAACCGGTTCCATCAGTGTCGTCATCACCTTGATGGTTTCTTTAGTCTCCTCCTCGTAGGTTTCGGCGATTTCATGAAAGATCTCCGTCAATGAACCCGTCTCCTCCGCCACCACGACCAAATCGCTGACGACCACCGGAATCAAAGGAGATTGGCGAAGACTGAGTCCCAAAGAATTTCCTTTGGCCAAATCTGCTTGGGAACGAGAAAAAGCTTCTTTAATGAGTTCATTATTTAAGACCGGAGTCGCAATTTGCAGAGCCCTTAAGATCGGAATTCCGCTTTTTAATAAAAGTTCCAAGGTTCTTGCCATACGTCCTAATTCTACCTTTAAAGTAAAAGGCCCCAATCCGGGCAAACGTAATCTAAGCTGACTTAAGAGGGTTTTTCCCCTCGGTGAATTGATAAACCGCGAACTTAAAAACCAGATGAAAATACCGCCGAGGATGATCCAATACCATCCGATTTTAAGAAATTGACTGATGTTGAGCAAAATAACCGTGGGCAAAGGCAAATTTTCTTGCAGTGAACTAAAAAGCCCCAGAATGCGAGGGAGAACAAAGGTCAAAATGAAAATAACGGTCAATAATCCCACACCCCCCATAAAAAGCGGATAAATCAAAGCGCTTTTCAATTTCGATAAAATTTCTTCTTGGCTGCGCTGATATTCGGTAATATCCAACAAAACTTCTTTGAGCTTCCCGCTCTCTTCTCCGACTCTGATGAGATTGATATAAAAAGGTGAAAAAATTCTGCGATAATCGCTTAAGGCATCGGAAAAAGACCGGCCATCTCTGATTTCAGCGCCAAGTGTGGTTATGATCGCCTTAAAATTTGGATTTCTGGTTTGAGATCCGACAATTTCCAAGGCCCGCAGGATCGTAACTCCGGCTTTGAGCAAATTGACCAGCTGCCGGCTAAACACATAAACTTCACGACGGCGAACAGATCTTTGCAATGTTTCAACTTTAGAGGAAACAGTCGACCGGCTTTCGACCGAGACCGGGACCAATCCCATTTGATTGATCAATTCAACGGCTTCCTCCGGATCCTGGGCGGAAATTTGGCCTAAAACCGTCTCGGCATTTTCTTTTTTGGCTTTATAATAAAAGGTGGGCATAAAATTTATTTCATCCTCGTTTTAATAAAATAATTAAGCTTGGCCCGGTCAGCGCTGGTGATATCCAGGTAATAAACCATGATATTAAATTTTGGAACATCATGATCTTCTTCCCCCCGGCAAACTTTCGCCAGACAGCTGATGCTGCGTTCATTTTTTTCCAGATGAATCTTCAACCCCAGAATGTCTCCAACGGCAAGACGGCTGCTCGCGGCAAACGCTAATCCGCCGGCACTGATGTCATGGGTGAAAGCCGTATGTTCCATATTTTCTGGTTTCAAAAGATTGGGATCTGCCGGATCAACGTGTAAAAGGCTGTAACGGATCTCGATCTTTTCATTGATGCGAGGGTAGATCCTTGATTCATATTCGTTGGGTGCTGCAAAGATTTCCTGAGAAACTATTTTGTACGGCTTGGGCTCGAGGGATGATTCCTCTTTCGTTGTGACATTCATCACCTCGAGCGGCGTTGTGACCCCGGAAAGAACTTTGCGCCAGCCGTCTTGCCGCAGCGTCATCATTCCCTGTTTGACGGCAATCTGCTTAATGTAATTCGCACGGGATTTTTCAAGAATGGCGCTGCGGATTTCTTCATTGATCACTAAAATTTCATAGACGGCGCTGCGGCCATAAAAGCCGGTGTGATTACAATGATCGCATCCTTTCCCTTGGAAGATTTTGATCTGATCGACTGAATCGATTTTTAATGCCGCCCTCATCTCCTCTTTGATCTCAAGGTGAGGGCTTTTCACTTCTTCTTTACAATGATCACAAATGATCCTAACCAACCTCTGCGCGACAAAGGCCTCAACGCTTGAGGCTACCAGAAAAGGCTCAAGCCCCATTTCAATCAAACGCGTGATCCCGCTCGCCGCGTCATTGGTGTGAAGCGTTGAAAAAACGAGATGTCCCGTCATGGCCGTACGGATCGCGATCTCGGCGGTCTCTAAATCCCTGACCTCCCCGACCATCAAGATGTCCGGGTCGTGCCGCAGGATACTGCGTAACCCTGCTGAGAAAGTGAGATTAACACGCGAGTTCACCTGGATCTGGGTGATTCCTTCCATCTCATATTCAATGGGGTCTTCGATGGTGATGATTTTTCGTTCCGAGGAATTCAATTCTTTTAAACAGGCGTACAAGGTGGTTGTCTTGCCGCTTCCGGTGGGACCGGTCACAAAAATAATCCCGTGCGGTTTTTTGACAAGTTCTCGAAAGGTCTTCACGTGGGCCGGCTCTAACCCTAATTTTTCCAAACTAAAAAGCATCACCTTGGTCGGCAAAATCCGGATCACCATACTTTCCCCTCGGGGCGTTGGAATCGTTGAAACCCTTAAATCAAGATCCTGATCTTTGGTTTTAACGACGGCACTGCCATCCTGCGGAAGTCTTTTTTCCACAATGCTTAAATTCGCCATGATTTTGATCCGGGAAAGGATCGGTAAAATAAAATGCTTCACCTCGGAGGGGAGATTGGCATCCACTAAAATTCCGTCGATACGATAACGCACCCGCACTTTGTTTCGATAAGGTTCAATGTGGATATCGGTCGCTCTTTTTTGATAGGCCTCCAGAATGATTTGATTGACCAGGTGGGTAACTGAGGCGTCCTCTGATTTTTTCTCGACATCTTCCACCCATGAACCGGCATCAGGCTCCAGAACCGTTTTCTTGCCTTCCTTCGCGAGGATCCGGTCAATAGTCTCGGCGGCCAGACCATAATATTTTTTTATGGCCTCAATGATTTCCTTTTCTTTGGCAATGACAATTTTGGGTTCTAACCCCAAATAGATCCGAATTTCATCTTGGACTTTGACATCCAAAGGAGCCGAGACAGCCAGTGTCAGGATCTTCCCTTCAATTTTAATTGGAAGAAACCGGTAGTAAGCCACAAATTTTATAGGAACCTTCTCAATGACTTCTTTTTCAATATGAATGTCCTTAAGATGAACCACATCCAGGTTCAGTTGAGAAGAAATGATCCCGATGATTTGGTCTTCCGAAATATTTCCTTGACGTAAAAGATAACTGTTGAGACTTTCTGTGGTATTCTGCGACTCAAGTAAAAATTTATTGATATCCTCCGGAGTCAGAAGACCATTCTTAACTAAGATATCCGATAAAAGTTTGTCGCTCTGCTTGACCATAATCCCCTGTCTTGTTAAATCCTCGGAACTTTTCCAATCATATAAAAATCTTCTGTTTTTAATTTATCGAAATCACCGTTTAAGATCCTCTCGCATCCCGCCACGTTGTCTTCAATAGAAACGTACTCGCCTTTTTTGCCGGTAAAGACCTCGCTGACGGTAAAGGGCTGTGTCATATAATTGAATAATTTTTCCGCCCGTTTATACGTCAACTGATCCTCTTTATTTAATTCTTCCACCCCCATAATCGTGACAATGAGTCTTAAGGAATTATACTTGCTGATATGCGTCTGGACCCGTCGGGCCACATCATAATGCCGGCGTCCCACAATCACGGGATCAAGATTCGTACAAGAACTGGAAAGCGGTTCGATGGCCGGGTACATCCCCTTTTGCACCAGCTGACGGGAAAGAACGATACAACCGTCCAGATAACTAAAGATCGCCACAACCGCCGGATCCGTCATATCATCCGCCGGAACATAAACCGCTTGAAGCGCGGTCACCGATCCTCCGCCTTCGATGGAACGGATGCGCTCCTGAACGGCGCTTACTTCAGAAGCCAGCGTCGGTTGATAACCAGTTTCCGCCGGAACTCTTCCTAAAAGGGTTGAAACTTCCTGCCCTCCTTGAATAAATCTATACAAATTATCCATAAAAAGAAGAACGTCTTTATTTTTAGATTGTAAATATTCCGCCAAAGTAATCCCCGTATTCACAACTTCTGCCCGGGCGCCGGGAGGTTGATCCATCTGTCCGAAAGCCAGCATAACCTTCGGAAGAAGGTTGTGTTCGGCTAACTCGTGATAGAGTTCATTTCCCTCTCGAATTCGTTCTCCGATACCGGCAAACACGCACGCGCCGCCATGGGCCTTGACAATATTATTGATCAACTCCAAGATAACGACCGTCTTGCCGCATCCGGCTCCTCCTAGAATTCCTGTTTTACTTCCCTTAACCAACGGAAAAAGAAGATCGATATATTTCATCCCGGTTTCCAGCACTTCCGGTTTTTTGCCTTTCTTGCTTTTTAAATCGAACGCGACTTGTTTCATCATTTTTTTAATCGGCGTCTTCAAGACCGTCATAATCTCACCCCCATTATCCAGCGGCTGGCCGGTTGCGTCCATAACGCGTCCAAAACATTCATCACCCGTGGGGATAGAGATTGGTTCGAAAGTATTACGGCAGGGGGAATTCAATTGAAGATTCAAGGTATCCATCAAAGACATACAGCGAACCACGTTCGTATTTAAATGCTCGGCGCACTGTAAAATAATCCTTCTTTTGTCAAAAGTAAAACCTTCAATCACATCATAAAGAGCGGGAATATCTATGAGGTTCTCAAAATAAACATCCACGACCGGTCCTTGTACGGCAATGATCCGCCCCAGACCTCGTTGAGGAGGAGCAGGATCTTCTTTGATGGGCTGTACCGCGCCTTGAGGCGGCAATTGAGTTTGATCTTCCTTCACGGCGGAAAGACCGGCAATCTTTTCCAGAGCTTTGGCGTGTTCTTCTTTATTCATTATTTTTTCCCACTCCTTTTGGTCATCATTCGGGAGGAGAAGACTTCGCGCATGCTGTTATCGATGTCCGATTTCTGGGCCACCCGATATTTTAGTTGAATGGTTTTCTTTTCTTTTTTCATTTTTTCGAGACCGCTTTCCAGCTGCTGGGCCTGCGCGGCCGAAGACGCAATCTGCATATCATAAAGCATCTCATAAGTCCGGCAGGAAAGCCACATATCCGCTAAGTAACCAATAATATCATAGGGATTGGACTCCTCAAGGACTCTTTCAAAGGTATCCGCCGTTTCACCTTCTTCCATCACCAACTCATCGCAAGGAAGCAATTTAATTATTCGTGGCTTTAGGACATTGAAATTTTTAGGCCAGGGATAAATGGCAACCACGGCCCCGAACCGCTTTGCCATGACCTCGCTGATCAGATAATCCTTAATTTGCATAGAGGAATCATACATATTGGAATCTGTATTTTCAAAAATCTTTTCTATCTTCATCGAAGAGCCGATCATGGCTGGACCCTTTTTGCCGACCGTCACCAGAATTGAATTGGGATATTTTGCTTTTTCCTCTAAAGTTGCACGAACAACTTTGGTATTAATATCTCCTAAGAAGCTGCCTTCGGAAGTGACCATAAGAATACAAACAGTAGGATAATCATTGCTCAGCAATGGATGTTCCACCGGAAATAAGTTCACCAACCGGAAAAAATCCAGGAAGGATTCCCCAAATCGGACAAAACGATCCTTTTGTCCAGCTAACATATGAAACTTATTGTCCGCCATGTCTTTGAGGACCTGGATCAGCGCAACCAATTCCATGATCTCATCCCGGATCCCTCTGATTTTACTTGCTTTCCCCATAGATAATCTTTATTCGCTCTCTGTCTTTTGTTTACATTTGATGGCTTCTTCTTTGATCCGTTTCTGAAGACTGCCGTCCAAGGCCAGGTTTCCAAACTTTAACATGACACCGCCGACGATTTGCGGATCCTGAAGAAAATCGACTTTGATGGTTCGGTTGAGTTTCTCAAGGAGTAATTTAGTCAATTGTTCTTTATCTCGATCTTCCAATGGCCCCGCGGTGATAACCTCAGCGCTGCCGACCTCCGGCCCAATGCGGCTCATATCCACTTTTTTCAATCCCTCGAAAAATTCCGCAAATAAATGGCTGCTTAGAACTTTTTGAATGTCTTGACTCAAGATGAGCGTCAAAATCTGGAGGGCATAATCGACGGCCTTTAAATGCATTTCTTTTTCAAGGTCTTTACGAATATGATCTTTTGTCCCTTGGGCTTTGGTGATGATTTCCTCACCTTCTGCCCGGGCACGAGTGATCATCTTTTCTCGTTCTAACCCAGCTTTCTCCTCGGCCTCGGCAATCATCTTGTTGGCCAACTCATTCGCCTCGGCTTTTCGTTTCGCGAGTTCTTCGTCGGCCTCTTTGATCTTTTGATTGAGTTCGGCTTGTTTGCTTCTGTTTTCTTCTACTTCTGTATTAAGCCGCCGCACCGCTCCTTCGGTGCTGTTTAAAAGCGCCCAGCGCAAAAGCAAAATAAGCGGCACACAAACAACGGCCATAAGAATGACAAATTTCACAATCGACGACCCAAAGTCCATAATGCTCTACTCCTTTTTTGTACATCCATTATCCCGTCCAGCAAAGTGTAAAAAAAAGATAAATCATCCCGAAAGAAAAGGCCTCGATGAGCAACAATTTCAGCCAAATACTCATTTGAATCTCCGGAGTCTTGCTTGGATATTGTCCCAGTTTAGTGATCATGCGGTATCCAATGATCCCCACACTGACACAGGGAATGATCATCAAAAGAAAAAATCCAATGACCAGCCAAATCCCTGCATCCCAGTAATCATAGCGCATCGTTTTTCCTACTTTGGCCCAAACAATTGAAAAATAACTAAAATTGCCATAATGGAAATCGCTTCCACAAAAATCAAAAGCACAAGCATGCCCATAAAAATTTTGAAAGCCGCCGAAGGATTCCGGCTGAGAGCCTTAATCACCGCATACCCCAAAACCGCAATGACGACCGATGGGCCCATCACGGCAATGAACATGATGGCAACAAGGATGACCGTTTCTGCTATTTGCATGTGGAGATAACCTTTTAGGACATATCCCTTAAACTACTCTTTACTCAACAGGTGGTGCCGGTTTATTTTTATGTTCTTCTTCCTCTACCAAAATGATACACTCGTTGGCAGCAAACTTAACAATCCCCGCTTTAATCGGGATACTCTCTTTCCAATTGATCACGACACTACCTTTTTTTAGAATCCCTATAGTTGGATAATGATAAGCCAGAATTTCGTATTCTCCTCGGTCGCCAGTTAAGAATACGCTGGATACTTCATTTTCATAAATCAAGGCCCGGGGACTCATGATGACACACTTGAATGTTGCTTGAGAGGCCATACCTTTTATTTCTTTTGTGCTTTCTCTGACTTGCCGACAGCCTTCTTCATGAGGTCGACGCCAACGTTTGGAACCTCGTCCTCTTTATCTGCTTCTTCTTTGGGCCTTTTGGCCTGAATTTCTTTCAAATATTCTGCAAAAATTTCATCCATCCATTTCTCAATCTCCGGATCAAGTTTTCTTTTCTCCCTGAGGATCTTGAGCAGATCGGGATTCCTTTTTTTGGTATATTCAAAAATATTTAACTGAAATTCATTGACTTCGGGAATCGTCATTTCATGAAGGATTTTCTTTTTAAGCGCGTAAAAAATCATCACCTGGGCTTCTGAAGAAACGGGAGAATCTTTATCCTGCTTGATCACCTCTGTCATAATGTCGCCGCTTTTTATTTTCTGAAGCTGTTCGTCGGTTTGCCCGGTTGTTTTGAGTTTCGAGATACGCTGTAATTCTCGATACTGTAAATATTCCAAACGTAGTGGACCGCTCAAATTCTTGACCGCCGGCCATTGAACTTTACTTCCCACCCGAGAAACTGATAACCCCAAATCCAAAGCCGGCCGCTGCCCCTCGGCAAAAAGGGCAGAACTTAAATAGATCTGTCCATCCGTCATCGAAACGAGATTCGATGGAACAAACGCGGTCAAATCTCCTTCCAGAATTTCTACGATCGGGAAAAATGTAATCGAACCGCCTCCATGCGCTTTGTCCATGAAACACGCCCGTTCGATCATTTTCGAATGCAGATAAAAAATATCCCCTGGATAAGAATCCCGTCCAGGCGGACGGCCTAAAAGAAGGGAAATTTCTCGGTAGCACCAAGCATGTTTGGTGAAATCATCAAATCCGATGAAAACATCCTTTCCTTGATGCAAAAAATATTCCGCAATGGCGCAAGCCACATAAATAGAAAGATACTGCTGCCCCGGAGGACTCGAGGCAGCCGCAGCCACGATCAGGCTGTATTGGAAACACTCATGATCTTGAAAAAGCTGAACCACCCGTGAGAGAGCTGAACGGGCTTTTCCTATACAACAATAAATACAAATGATTCCCGTATTTTTTTGATTTAAGATGGTGTCCGTTACTACGGTTGTTTTCCCCGTCATCTTATCGCCTAAAATCAATTCCCGCTGTCCCAGTCCGATCGGAATCATGGCATCCAAAACTTTTATCCCGGTTTCCAAAGTTTTGCAAAGCGGCTCCCGGGTTAAAATAGCCGGGGCATCACGGAAGATCGGATACATGCCATCGGCCTCGACTGGTCCTAAACCGTCCAATGGTTCGATCAAAGGATTAACGATGCGCCCAATCAATTTATTTCCAACCGGGGTATTGAAAGGTTCGAGGGAAGCAATGGCCCGATCACCGGTTCTGATCTTTTCATTTTCTCTAACAATCAAGATCTGCGCTTCGTCTTGATCAAACCCCACAATCATGCCGACCGTCCCATAACCAAATTTGATCAACTGTCCGTTAAGACAGTTTTTAAAACCCGTGACAATCACGATACAACCGCGGATACAACGGACAACACCAAATTCGGTATATTGTAAATCAGTCATTTAACTACCTCTTTCACTTTGCCCGCAATGACACAAGCCAAAGCGTTTACTTTATTTTTATTTCAGCTTCCTTTACTTCTTCAATTTCTTTGACCGCACTCGTTTTAGATGCTTGAGATCGCTGCCACCAGATGAAAAAATGAATGCTCGTAAAAATCGCGATGAACGAGATCATCATCCAGATGAATCGCCAGGTATTTCCAACATTTGGTTTTTGTCCGAACAACGCTTTCGAGATCGCTTCAATTCCTTTGAAAGACTCTAGTTTCTGTAAAATATTTTTGACCCTGCTGTTTTCCAATTCTTCCAAACGCTTTTGCCTCACCAAAGCCAGAATGTCCTCAAGCTTTCTTATGTTCTCTTGGGTTTGTTCCAAACGTTTTTGGTTGAGACGATAGGTGCCGATATGCTGCCTGACCGTCTTTTTTTCTTCCTGTGATTTTTCAATTTCTCCTAAGGTTTCCTCAACGTCTTTAACCAGGATTTGGATATTGTTCAAATATTCTTCCCCAAAACTGTATTTCTCAATCTCCTTAGACGTTTCCTGGGTATGTTCTATCAAAGACTTTTGTATGGATTTAGGAATATTCCAGACATCTTTAATCTCGATTTCATAACGCTTTTTTTCGCCGGGCTGAAATTCTTCTTCTTTGACCAAATAAGACTGATTTTTCTCAGCATCATATCTAACTTCAAATCCCTTGGTGTCTATGATGTCTTCGGACTTGACCTCGGGGGGTAAATAATGTTGATGTTTAATTGGTTTTGTCCCATTATCTTGAGGATTTTCTACCTCAAGGATCATTTTAATTGTTTTTCCTTGATTTTGGGACTCAAGTTCGGAAAGTTCAAGCTGAGCCTTTTTCCCTTCCCAATATTCAACCGAAGAAATTTTGTCCTTGATCTTTTTAAGCTGATCCACATTCGAGCGGTAAGTTTCGATTCGGCGTTCGGTATCTCCGGAAAAACTTTCTTGCTGTGCCACAATATTATCAAGCTGTTGTATCAGAGTATTCTTCAAAACTTTTCCTGTTTCATAATTGGAAGTGTTTTGTATACGCTTGAGGTTTTCATCAATCTGTTTTTTAAAAGATTCCACTTCCTCCTTGGAAACTTTCCAAACGTCTTTGACTTCGATTTTAATGGTCTTGGACTCTTTAGAAGCAAGGTTTATTGTGCCGCTCACATAATAAGCTTGTTTGTCTGTATCATAATCAAGATTTAATCCAGCAGGATCAAGGATATCCTCAGATTTTAATTCTTTGGGAAGATAATACTTCACAGTATAATCTTTACTTTCATCTTCTGCCGCATTGACCACCACCAGATTGATTTTTATACCGGCGCAAGCTTGTTTGACGGGTAAGAAAACAAAAATAAACCCTAGGCTCAATTTCATGAAATTCGAAAAGAAATTACGCCCAAAATTCATTTTTATTCTCCGTTTTCAAAGTAACTCTTGACCACCACATGACCAGTTTCAACAGATTCTTTGATGGCTGATACTATAGTTTTGATTTCATTCAGTTTTTCATCAACCTTATTCATATTGTCGGCCTCCTTCGCGGAAAGGTCTTCAAGATGTACACCGGTTTCTAGACCAACGGCGCGAGCGCTATTGTTGACAGAATCAGTCAATATCTTCAAAATCTCTTGCGCAAGACTGCTTTGATTAATTTGATTCTTACCGATTTCTTCCGATGCTTTTTTCAAATCTTGTATTAACCCTTCTAAACTAACAAGTCTCCTGTAAAGATCCGGGGTTTGTCCACGAGCACCCAATTCGTCCCGAATTCCTTTAGCCTCCCCGAGAGCCGCCTCAGCGCTGCCTTTGGCCTTATCTAATTGTTTTTTGAGTTCTGGCAAACTCGACAACTGGCCAAAAATCGTCTTGGGATCAGTATCTGTGGAAAGTCCAATGGAAGTTTCCAGGGTATCAACGAAATCTTTGACAGCTTTTAAATTACCAAATACCGTCGCGGTTGTGGCAGAGTCAGCTGTAGTTCCTAACGTTGTCTGAACAGTTGTAACATATTCTTGGGTTTTCTTAACGCTGCCAAATAAAGATGTAGCTGATGCTGAATCCGCCGAGGTGCCTAATGCGGATTTAATGGCCGCCACATCACTGCCTAAGGTTGCTGTTCCCCCGATAGAGGCAATTCTTCCAAACAGAGTATTATCGGAAGAAGTATCCGAGCTGGTTCCTATTTTGGTATTTAAGGAATTGACCGTCGACAAGATGGAGGAAACATTACTGACCAGTGTTTGAGCGTTATCGGCGAGATACGCGATATTACTCCAATTGATATTGGCACGACTTAATCTTGAAATATCACTCCAGTTAACTCCGGCATTTGTGGAACTCCCCATGTCTGCCCAGTTGATACCATTTCCAGACATGTAGGATACATCCGCCCAGTTGATCCCGCTATTAGACATATCCCCAATACTAATCCAATTGACTCCGGCAGTACTCATGGCATTAAGGTCTGACCAATTCACACCTATATCACTAAGAATATCTAAATCCATCCAGTTGATCCCAGCATCGCTTAAAATATCTAAATCCGCCCAATTGATCCCCGCATCACTTAACACATCCACATCCGCCCAATTGATCCCCGCATCACTTAACACATCCACATCCGCCCAATTGATCCCCGTATTCGATAAATCTCCGACATTCGACCAATTCACCCCCATTATACTCATCACATTCATATCCACCCAGTTTATTCCCGCATTTGATAAATCTCCGACACTCGCCCAATTCACTCCCATTGTACTCAGCGCATTCATATCCACCCAGTTTATTCCCGCATTTGATAAATCTCCGACACTCGCCCAATTCACTCCCATTGTACTCAG
>Ga0209515_10003825_pt1 | contig 20932 bp, 13 predicted proteins | sample Subgroupgradi54m_FD_187454 | JGI IMG/M metagenome (GOLD analysis project Ga0209515, IMG submission 187454) | Subsurface groundwater microbial communities from S. Glens Falls, New York, USA - GMW60B uncontaminated upgradient, 5.4 m (SPAdes)... ...
GAGGGGTCGAACGAGAACGTTCCGCCTGGAATCGCCGAAGCCCCCGCGTCCGTCGCTCGTGGCCAAGAGCTCCTTGAGCGCATTCATCAAACGGAACCACCGGCGGGTGGTGAAGGGTACGGCGGCGACCAAAACACCGGGTACAGTTACGGGGGATATGGAAACGAGCGCGAGCCGGCCCCGCCCCCACTGAATATGCCCCCGAGTTCCCAGCCCCCCACAGGTGTTGAACCTGTTGTAACGCCACCCCCGGTGGTCGAGCCCCCTGTGGTCGCACCCCCGGTGACCGTCGAGGAACCGCCCGCCTCGGCTCCCGTGGCCGCGCCGGTCGTCGCACCCGTCGAACCCCTGCCGCCCCCGGTCGTGAGCGACCCACCCGCGGCTCCGATCACTGCACCACCGGTGCCCGTGACCCCACCGGCCGCGGCGCCTCCGCCAGAGCCGACACCCCCTCCGCTGGCGGTCGTTGAGCCACCACCGGCCGTGAGCGCGCCGCCTACGGTCGTAACTCCGCCGGTACCCGAACTACCTCCGGCTGAGCCACCGCCTGCGTCTACGCCGATGCCCAACCCCGGGGCGCCGCCGGCCATCCAGCCCCCGCCGGTCGTTGCGCCAACCCCGCCGGATGCGCCACCAGGGCCCAGTGCCCCAGCGCAGGCCAATACCCCCGCGCCGGCCCAACCCCTCCTCCGTATTGAGCGATCAGCCACCGGCACTCGGCTGACCATCCACGGCGGCCCGGAGGGGACGAAGAGCTATCAGATCCTTGCCGCCGACGCGGTCACCGGCCCCTGGACGCCAGTGGACCAGGTGGCGGCCGATCCCTCGGGGACCACCATCTGGAGCGATCCGCAGGCGACCAGTCCACGCTTCTACAAGGTGGAGGCGTTGGCTACTCCGATCACGCAGACGTTTCTCCTTCCAGATTCAGGCAAGGTGTTGGCTGATCTCTCCAAGAAAACAGGGGATCTGCTGGCCGCAGACGGCACCGTCGTGGGGCCATACTATGCTCTCAAGGTTGTTGACGACCAGGGTGCGCCATGGCACCTGGTCTTGCTGGTGAAGAGCGGGACTGGCGGTTATTACTACCTCGTGGAAGACCGTCGTGGGGAGCCCATCCATCTTGGAAGCGCCCCCCAAGTTATGGCCTTCCTGGATATTCAGGGAAACTCAGTAATTGATGAAGCCCCCGTGAAAGTTCTGATCAGATTTTTGAAAAATCCGCTCGCCCCGTATTCCTACGAGGAACGCCGTAGGGTGTTCGGGTTTATGCAGCGGAGCCTCAGCGCTTCGATGAGCACCAACGACGAATACATCCCCCTCATTCTCAACCGATACCTTACCGCCCTGGCCGGTTCCCCGGACTTCGATTTTACGGCTGATAACACTCAATTGACTGGGTTGGGAGAGAACTTGCCAGCTGGAATTGTATACGATTCTGTGAGGCCAGACCACAAGCAGCAAATTGCCGAACGGCTTGAACAAGTGTGGAACACCCTCTCGCTCAGCGCCAAGGCGACGTTTCTAGCCGGTCTCAGTACTGAAAGCACCGCTGCGGCGAGCACGTTGGGTGGCTTGCTCGTCCGCTATCTCGGTGATTTGGCGAAGGCGTATCCGGACCCCTCTGATTTTTGGCGAGGGTTTTGGCTCAGCAGGATTCTGGTGGCGGAATATCCGTTGCTGCGGAGTCTCGAGCTGGATCGCCCCCTCAGGACTCGCATGATCCATGAGACTCTCGGTGCGTTACAACCGGTCCCGAATGTACCGTTCGCCATGCAGAAACTCCGGTACCTTTACAAAATCCTGACTCGTGGGGATGGCATCACGGTGGATAGTGCAACGTATCGGCTTGAAGCGTCCGCCATCGTCAGGCAGGTCGTGTCTGAGCGGAACGAAGACCCGGGACTCGTGGCGTTTGCGATGCGTTACCTCTCGGCCTTTGTGGACGCGGATACCTTGCAGCGCGTTGAACAACAGGTCTCCACGTGGATGGCACAGTATGACGGCAGCGCACCCAGTGCCCGCCGGCTCCTCTCAGCGCTGGATTGGCCCATCGCTCCGGAGGTAAAGCGAAGGATTGAAGAGCGCGTGGTGATGCAAGACCTCAACGGTTGGGATTTCCGGGTGCTGTTTGGATCGGATAACGCCGTGGTCGTGCAATCCCTGCAAGGGCTCTCTCCGCAGGGCAGAACCATACTTTTGGGCAAGATAGTCGCGCTCGCGGTTTCGCAGGTTCAGCGCTTGGATGAGTGGACGTTGGTTCGATTCATCCACTGCGTGAAGGAGAGCCCCTCGTTCGAACTTGATGCCGCGTTGCTCTTTCCTTTGCTGACGGCGCTCAACCCCCAACCGGGAGAAGAGCCAGACAGCCAGTATCAGGCGCACCTAGCCCGGCTCCAGGCCCTCTGGGTTCGAGGCATCTTCCTCTACAACGCATCCGGCAAGAGCTATCCCGCCTTTTTGCTGGACGTCCTCGACGATTATCAGAAAAATCATCCAGGGTGGATCACAACGGCGGTCATCCCAGCCCCTGGGGGTGGGGTGAATGTTGACTCCGGCAGTAACCTCATGGCCTTAGATTGGACGCAGTATCCGTCTCCCAGCGCATTTGCCAGCACCTTGTTACATGAAGGCGCTCACGCGTTGCATGTGCGGCTTGAACCCCCTAACGTCTTAGCGCAACTGGTTGACTACTGGTTCGAAAACTCTAGCAACCCAAGGGATTATGTGCCGGACTACGCGTACTATTCGAAGACGAATCGGCAGGAATACTTCGCAGAGTTTTGTCGCGTATGGTTCTCCGACACCAAATCGTGGTTGACGACGGCTCTCGCCAACTATCGCGACAACCGCCCGGCCATGCTGAACATGTTCCTGGCGATCTGGAATCTCTCGAAGCCGAGCGACGCGCCGCCCGGCGACGTCCTCCCGCTCTTCAAGCTCCAGGACACCGGCCTCCTCGCCCGCGAGTGGATCCCCGGCGGCTGGACCCGCGGCGACATGAAAGATGGCGTCTTCACGTTCACCCTCGACGGCACGACGTACACCGTGACCTACCAAGGGTATCAGATCACGGATCTCGCGTCGGCCCCGGCGCCCGTGAGCCCGCCACCCCCGACCGCGCCCGTCCAGGCCACCGCCCCAGCGGCCGGGTTGCCCGAAGGGGCCGCCGCTCCTGCCGCGCCGTCGGCGACCCCACCCCCCGCGCCGCCGGTCGCACCTCCGGCGGAGGCCCCCCCGGCGGGCCTGAGCGCTCCAACCGTACCCCCGCCACCGGTGGAAGGGCAGGGCCCGGTTGAGAGACCACCGGTGTCGGCCCCCGCGCCCGCGGACTCGCCAGCGCTGTCGAGCGCGGTGACCGCCCCGCCCGCGACGCCGCCGATCGCACCACCCGCCGCCCCGGCGGCCCCTGCACCATCGGCCACTCCACCACCAGCGGCCCCCGCGGAGACTGCCGCGGGCCCGACCCCGGCGGCCCCGTCGGTGAGTGAATCCCCAGTTCCAGCAGTACCGCTCCCGTTACCGGTCCCGACGGCTACAGAACCGCCGATCCCAGCGCCATCGAGCCCTCCGCCCAGCGTGCCGTCCCAAGCTAATTCTCCGGCGGCTACTGCTCCTGCGCCGCCGGCCGCACCGCCCGCGGTCGACTCGTCGGAGGCCCCCGCGTCCCCGGTTGTGGTGGTGACAGAGCCCTCGACGGTCCTCCCCACGCCATGGTCCTCGGCGCTTGACGCCTCACCGGCCCCGATGGCCGCGGCTTCCACGGAGCCGACGCCAGGTCCCCAGGAAGCGTTAACGACGCCGAGTGTGAGTCTCCCGCCGGTCACGAAGCCGCCAGCTGAACCACCAACCGCTTCATCACTGCCAGCTCCTGCGACTGTCGCGCCGCCGTCGGTGATCGAACCCCCACCCGAGGCCACGCCAGGGATCTCAGTAACGCCGCCGGAGGCCCCACCACTGGAGCCAACGCTGCTCACCGCGAACATTCCCGACGGGGTGCCAGCGGTCGCCGTTGAGACGTCTCCCCCGGTCCCCAATGGCCTCCCGACCTTCGTCCCCCAGACGGTGGCCTCGTCTCCGCCCCCACTGGTGTCCTCGGTCGAGTCCTCAACGACGCTTCCGGCACCGTGGCCCATAGAAGAAGGCGCAGACACGCCTAAGGGATCTCGTGGCGACGCCCCGGCCTCCACGCCGGCCGCCGACGTGCTGGAGCCCACCCCAGTGCCCTCCCCGGCCACGCCTAGTCCAACTGCGCAAGTCTTCGTGCCGCCCCCGCCGCCTCCGGCCCCGGTGCTCACACCCACTTTGCCCAACAGCGCTGCGCGGCCTGTTGACTGGCCAGTGCCGGGGGCGGACGCGTCCCCCGCGCCTGTTGTGACCACGGTCGTGGAGGCACCGCCCGCGACGGAGACCGAGCCCACGCCTGAGGCGATCACGCCCGTCGTCGAGCCGACGATAGAAGCCCCGGCGGCGACTCCCGTCGTGATGGCTCCCGAGACCCCAATTTCTCTTGTCGGATCCCCGGCGGAGGCACCCCCGTCGGTCGTGAGCGCGCCGGCGGTGACCCCGTCGCCAGCAGGCGCACAGGGCCCGGTCGAGATGCCATCATCCGTCGCGGCCCCCGCGCCCGCGGACTCGCCAGCGCTGTCGGGCGCGGGCGCCCCACCTGCTTTGCCGTCTCCGGCGCCCTCGGGCCCGCCATCGTCGGCCGCGCCACCGCCATCACTCCCCCGGCCGGCCACCACCGAGGCGTTGACGCCGGTTACACCGCCGACCGATGTGCTGAAAGCCAACCCCACCGCTTCTGCCGCGCCCGCCCAGCCCCTCCTTGGTATTGAGCAATCCCCCACCGGCACCCGGCTGACCATCCATGGGGGCCCCGACGGGACGAAGAGCTATCGGATCTACGTCGCGGACGAGGTTACCGGCCCGTGGAAGCCGGTGGATCAAGTGGCCGTGAATCCCGCGGGTGTCACCATCTGGACCGATCCGCAGGCGGCCAGTCCACGCTTCTACAAGGTGGAGGCGTTGTCAACGACGCTGCCGGCCAGCTCGACCAAAGGTCTCCACCTCACACTGGAAGATCCGCTCTATGGTGTTGAGCTCTTGTCGGCATACGCACAAGATGTGCTCGTCGATGCCTCAAAAGACCAGGGCGATGTCGTACTCGCCAACAACCAGAAGGTCGGGCGGTACGCGTTTTACGCGGTCGGTGAGGCCAAAGAATCATCGCCGTACATCCTGAAGGTGACGTACTGGGTGAGCCAGAAGGATGACCCATCGTCCAACACAGCCCATCTCTTCATGGTCAACCATGACCGCACGCAGTTCCAGGTCATCGGGAGCAGCCGCTTCTACCAGGCGCCGGTTGAGGCCACCAAGCCGTTTTACCAAACCCTCGCCAGATTTTTCGACGATCCCTTGGCGTTATCCCAATCGGACTACGCCCTCCTCATTTCTCGGAGCGGGCAAGGGGATTTGCTGGTAGACCGGGCCTTCATCGCCGAATTCCTCCCGCGCTATCTCGATCGGTTGGTGACCGCCCTCACTCAACGGCCGGGTTATCAATTCGCGGGCGGTACGGATCCGCTCAATGGCATCAATCGACTCTATGATTACAGTGTCAGCTCGGGCGCCAAGCAGGTGATTCTGCGTCACGTTGAGCAGGCGTGGCAACAGCTCTCGTTGAGCACGAAGGCGATGGTACTGACCCACCTCCAGACGGGGAATGCGGAGACCGCAACGGTGCTGAGCAATCTCCTGATCCAATATCTTGATGAGAAAGCGAGCGCGGCGTCCAGCCCGGCGTCACGGGGTATCCCTGACGAGATGCTCCCGGCCATCCAGAATATCTTGATGACGTTCGAGGTGGGTCTGTCCGTCCGAGATCGCCTCATCAAGCGGACACTCGCGGAGTTCAGCGCGGTCCTGCGCCTTCAGGATTACGAGGCACTTAGCGCTGCGAATTTCATATACGAAGCGGTCGTGAAAAACGATGGCATCACACTGGACGCCGGAGCCTATCGTCAAGCCCTGTCCCAACTCCTGGGAACCATACTGCGGAACGCAGGATATTCGATAGACTATCCCGCGACGCGGAGAATCCTGACGAGCTTGTCGCAGTACGTGACCGCTGACGCGATCCAGCGAGTGGACGCCGAACTCAAGGCGGAGCTGGCCGCGTACCAGGGCAGCCCGTTCACTGCGCGGATCTTCACGGCCGCCCTGGGGTGGCCGCTCAGCTCGGATACCAAACAGGCGGTCGAGACCGCCATCCGGAACACCGACCTGTCTCAATGGTCATTGACCGAACTCAATATGGTGCTTGCCGAGGATGGGGTGTTACAGATGTCCCCATCGGGCTTGGAGGCGTTATTCGAGAAGGTCGCCAGCACGCTGTCTTCGAAGCTCAATGCCATGGAGCTGGCGGCCTCCCCGCTTGCGGACGCAGCGTCTGCTAAACGAGTGCTGGCCCGGAGTGTGGATCTCATGATGCAAGCGGGGGCGCTCCCGAGGGACCGCCACTATTTCGAGGACGTCGTGGCGCGGCTTAACCCTCGGCAACCAAATGAGTCTGAAACGGCGTATCAGGCGCGGCAGCAGCAGATCCTGGAGATCTTGAGTAACGGCGTGGTGATTTCTGACACGTGGATTAATCCGTATTCCGATGTGCCGTATCTCGGGGGGATCCTTGAGGTGATCAAAAATCGCCCCGGTTGGACGAACATGGTGTTGCTCGACCCGACCAACTCGGCCGGGGTCGCCATCCCCGGCATTCTGGCGATTGGGACGACCCGGCCCACGCCAGGAGGAACCCGGGTCCCAGAGTCAGTCTTTACAGTGCTCGACACGATAACTCACGAGATCACCCATGCGTTGGTCGAGCGAAAGCGGCCAGCGACGCAGTTCTTGGAGGTTGTGGCGTACAATGCCTATCACAACTACATAACGAGAACTCGGCAGGACTTCGACTTCGGCAACGTCTATGGTTTAACGAATACCGACGAGTACACGCCTGAGTTCGACAAGTATTGGTTTGAAGACTCCAAAAGTTATCTCACCACGGCCCTCACCAACTACCGCGCCGGCCACCCGGCGATGCTGAACATGTTCCTGGCTATCTGGAACCTCTCGAAGCCGAGCGACGCCCCGGCCGGCGACGGCCTCCCCCTCTTTAAACTTCAGGACACCGGCCTGCTCGCCCGCGAGTGGATCCCCGGCGGCTGGACCCGCGGCGACATGAAGGACGGCGTCTTCACGTTCACCTTGGATGGCACGAAGTATACCGTGACCTACCAGGGCTACAAGATCGTCAGCGTCTCCTGACTCAATCCCGGTGGGTGGTTAGAGGCCGAGGTCCTTCAACAAGACTTGCCAGGGGAACACGTCCACGCCGTGGATGACCTTGCGGGTGTTGCCAAGGTAGGCGATCACGGCCCGATGCGGTTTCGCGTAGTATTCGGCGAAGCTCCGAAACCCTCGAAGATCGGATGAGCCGATCGTCGTCGACGCCTTGACCTCGACGGCGGTGACCGTCCCCTCGAGCTCCACGATGAAATCCACCTCCGCACCGTGTTCCGTCCGATAGGATGAGATCCGGATGTCCCGATCCTTCGCCAGGGCCCCGGAGGCCAGTTGCGTAAAGATGAGGTGTTCGAACAAGGTGCCGATCCGATCAGGGGAGGCGACGAAATTCCCCACGAGCCCGTTCAGCACGCCAACGTCAAAGAAGAAGAATCGAGGGCTTTGGGTTAATCGCCGCCTCGGGGATTTCCGGAACGCCTCGCATCGGGTGAGAAGCAGGGTGTCTTCGAGGATCTCGAAATAGCGCATGGCCGACTGACGCGGGACCCCGGCCTCCGCCGCCAGTTTGGAGAGGTCGAGGAATTTGCCGGCCTCCGCCGCAACGACGAAGAGGAACCGCGAAAACCCCTCGAGATTTTTGGTCAGCGCCTCGGCCTGGACTTCTTCCTTGAGGTAGGTCGCCGCGTAGGACCGCAGGGTTTTGATTCGCTCCGTCTCGTCCGGCTCCGTCCAAATTCCCGGCAGCGTGCCGGTGGCCAGCGCCCGTCGGGTGTCCATCCGGTGCGCCAGTTCGGCGCACGTGAGGGGGCCGAGATGGTACGTATGGATCCTCCCGGGCAGGAGGTTGGCCCGCCCGCGCCGAAGCTTTCTCGCGCTGGACCCCGTCAGGTAGAATTTCGGAGGATGCGGCCAGCCATCCAGGATGGCTTGGATGGTATTCAGGAGGGTGGGGAGTCGTTGGACTTCGTCAATGAACACGGTGCGGGCCGGCGCGGCGGCGAGGCGCTGGGTGAGCTCTTCAGGGTTTCTGGCGAACTCGAGATACGTGGATTCCAGGGCCAGCGTGATCGTCGCATCGGGCGACAGACTCTGGATCAACGTGGATTTTCCGGTCTGCCGAGGTCCCAGGAGCAGCACGCTCTTCTTCGAGCGTTGCAGGCATAGCCCCAGACTCCGAGGAATCATCGAATGTACCATCACGGTGTTTTTACGCGGTATTCTCACCGAAGTCAATCCTTATCACCAAGCCCCTTTGAGAAGCGTTCGTAGGGCTTGACAGGGTAAAGGCCTCGCCGTAAACTACATTCCTCAGGCACCGGTTCTGCATTTCTCCTCCTGATTTCTTGATGATGCGCGTCGCTCTCGGGCAACTCAACGTGGCGGTCGGCGATCTGGCCGGCAATGTCCGCCGGATCACGGCGGCCATGGCCCGGGCCCGCGCGGCCGGGTGCGCCGTGGCGGTCTTCCCGGAGCTGGCGATCCCGGGCTATCCGCCGGAAGACCTCCTCTTTAAGCCGTCGTTCATCGCCGCGAACTTGCGAGGGTTGCGCGACGTGGTCGCCGCCGCGCGCGGGATCGCGGTGATCGTCGGGTTCGTGGACCGCGGCCGGGATGGGCGGTTGTTCAACGCGGCGGCGGTGGCGGAGCGGGGCCGGGTGACGGCGCGGTACGACAAGCAGGCGCTCCCGAACTACGGCGTCTTCGACGAGCGGCGCTATTTCACGCCGGGGACGCGGCCGTGCGTGACGATGGTGGCTGGGACGCGCGTCGGCCTGAGCATTTGCGAGGACCTCTGGGCCGACGACGGGCCGGTCGTCGCCGAGGCGCGAGCCGGGGCGCAGGTGTTGATCAACCTGTCGGCATCGCCGTACCACGCCGGGAAACTCAAGGCCCGCGAGCAACTGCTGGCCCGGCGGGCCCGGCAGACGCGCCGGCCGTTCTTGTACGTGAACCTGGTCGGCGGCCAGGACGAGCTGGTGTTCGACGGGGCCTCGCTGGTGGTGGACGCGGGCGGCCGGGTGCGGGCGCGCGCGGCGCAGTTCCGCGAGGACCTGCTGATCATAGAGCTACCCCTGAGGGGGTCTGACCCCAAAGGGTCAGACCCCAAACCGGCGCTGCCGTTGATGGAGGAGGTCTACGAAGCCCTCGTCCTCGGGACCCGCGACTACGTGCGGAAGAACGGGTTCTCCGATGTGGTCGTCGGCATGAGCGGCGGGATTGATTCGGCGCTCACGGCGGCGATCGCGGTCGAGGCGCTGGGGTCGCAGCACGTGACGGCGGTCTCCATGCCGTCGCCGTACAGCTCGGCGGCGACGCAGCAGGATGCGCGCGCCGTGGCCCGGCGGCTCGGGATCCGGTTCCTGACGTTGCCGATTACGCCCGTGCTCCGGACGTACTTGGCGGCCCTGCGCGGGGTGTTTCGCGGCCGCCGGCCCGACACGACGGAAGAGAACCTGCAGGCCCGCATCCGCGGGACCCTGCTGATGGCGCTGTCGAACAAATTCGGCTGGCTGGTGCTCTCGACGGGAAACAAGAGCGAGCTGTCCACCGGCTACTGCACGTTGTACGGCGACATGGTGGGGGGATTTGCGGTGTTGAAGGACGTGCCGAAGACCTGGGTCTACCGGGTGGCGCGCGTGGCGAACGCGCGGCAGGGTGGGGCGATCCCGGCGCGGGTGTTCCGGCGCGCCCCGACGGCGGAGCTGAGGCCGCGCCAGACCGACCAGGACACCCTGCCGCCCTACCCGGTGCTCGACCGGCTGGTCACGGCCTACGTCGAGCAGGACCGTCCGGCCTCGGCCCTGCGGCGGCTGGCTCCGGCCTCGGTCGTCGAGCGGGTCGTGCGGATGGTGGACGCCGCCGAGTACAAGCGCCGGCAGGCCCCGCCGGGGATCAAGATTACGCCGCGGGCGTTCGGCCGCGATCGCCGGATGCCGATCACGAACCAATTCCGGGAGGTCTAGGGCGTCGCCATGGATCGGATCGCCGTGGTGACCCAGGATGACACCCTGCGCAAACTGCTGAAGCAGGCGTTGGGGAGGGCCGGCTTCGGCCTCGCGGTCACGACCGCCGCCGAGTTGACGAAGGAGGGGTTCCAGGGCGACCGGTGCGCGGCGTTGATCGTGGACGCCGCGGGGGCGAATTCCAGCGCCGCCGACCTGGTCCGCCGCGTCCGCAAAGAGCCGAAGCTCCAGGAGGTCCCGCTGTTGATGATCATCGGCGCCGGGCAGGCGGCGTTGCTGGAGCAGGGGGATATTGACGATTTCGTGACGGCCCCGGTCAGCCCGGAGCTGCTGGAGCAGCGGCTGAAGTTCCTCCTGCGCCGGCTCGGGCGCGGGACCCCGCAGGAGCGGATCGTGCTCGGCGCGCTCACGATGGACTTCGCCAAGTACGAAGTCACGCTCCACCACGAGCCGCTGGACCTCACCTATAAGGAGTTCGAGCTGCTGAAGTTCCTCGTCACCCATCCGGACCGGGTCTACAGCCGGGAACAGCTCCTCAACCAGGTCTGGGGCTACGACTACCTCGGCGGCACCCGGACCGTGGACGTCCATATCCGGCGCCTGCGGGCCAAGCTTGGCCCCCGCCACAGCGCCCTCATCGACACCATCCGCAACGTCGGCTACAAGTTCACCGCACACGTTACCCCCATTTAACCTCGCCGTAATCTGCCCGTAACGCGCGGGCGTATACTGCGTGTCTGTACCGTCGGTATCCGGGTAGATCAGCCATCAGTACCTTCCACCACTATGAGGAATCCGTCATGCGGACAGCGCGTCTCTGGGTGATCGGCGCCCTTATCGCGGGTGCGGTGTGGAGTCGGCCGGCGGTGAGCGTCGCGGCGGAGGTCAACGGGATCTGGACCGATACCTCGACGAAGGATCTCGGGGAATGGACGGGCGTCCCGTGGCTGAAGAAGGTCAAGGTTCGCGGTTGGTTGGAAAGCTACTTCGTCCACAACATGAACGATCCATCGAGACGGATCGTCAACGCGAATCAGGGATCGTCGGTCGTCAAGGCGACGAACACCACGATTGAAGGGCGGACCTTCGATCTCCACGACGACGCGGTGAGGATTTCACTGGCGGAGATCGAGCTGGAGAAGGTCCCCACGCGCGGCGAGTGGGGCGGCGCCGGCTTCAAGCTCGATCTCAACTGGGGCGATACCCCCGAGATCATCTACAGCACGATCCAGGGGGCGACCGGCAAGGGGGTGCTCCACCACGCCGACAAAGCGATCCAGCATGCGACGATCGGATGGATGTCGCCGATCGGCAAGGGGCTGCGGGTGGATGCCGGAAAATTCGTGACGCACATCGGTCAGGAGACGATCGAGGGGATCAAGAACAACAACCTCTCGCACGGACTCCTGTATACCTACGCGATTCCCTTCCAGGATACGGGCGTCCGATTCAACTATCCGTGGAGCGACAAATTGTACACAGAGCTGTACGTGCTCCGCGGGTGGAATGTGAATACCGGCGACAACAACCGTGGCGAGACGATCGGTCCCAGCGTTGGGTGGACACCGACGTCCTGGTTCAATCTGTTTTTCAACTACCTCGTGGGTCCTGAACAGCGGAACGATACCAAGAACCTGCGCCACCTCGTTGACTTCCAGGTCGCCCTCAATAATCCGATCCCGAAGCTCAACCTCGCGGGTTTCGGTGACGTGGGATATGAGGAAGGCGCGTTGAATGCCGGCACGAAGAACGCGCACTGGCATGGGCTGGGACTCGTGGCCCGGTACCAAGTGACGGACCACTTGGAGCCGGCCCTCCGATTGGAATATCTCCATGACCGGGACGGGTTCGCCACCGGCGTGGGGCAGAATCTCTACGAGATGACGGCCACGTTGAACTACAAGATGCCGTTGAAGAAAGGGGTCAGCGTCCTGATTCGGCCGGAATACCGGTTCGATAAGACATCAGAGAGATTTTTCAGCAGCCACAGCAAGTTTCAATCGAAGACGACGGAGCACACGATTGGGGCAGGCGCGTACGTCTATTTCTAGAGGCCGGCGGAGCGGCGTTGTAACGCCCATTTAACCTGGAAGAAATCTCCTCGTAATACTGGGAAGGGAGACTAGCTCCCTCACCGCTGATCATACTCAAGGATCATTCAGGAGGCAGACCCAGATGGCACGCACGGCAACCGTTGAAAGGGTGAAGGACACCATGGCAAAAGCACGAGGGCGCACGGCCTCAGTGACCAGCACCGGCGGGGCTGCGGGGGCGATCAAGCCCAGCACGACCGCGATCGAGCGCGTCAACAAAATCATCAAGGACCACAAGCTCCAGATCGTGGACTTCAAGTTCAACGATCTGCCGGGCCTGTGGCAGCATTTCTCGATCCCCACGCAGGAGTTGACGGACTACAGCGACATCCAGAAGTCCATCTGGGTGGACGGCATCGGGTTCGACGGCTCCTCAATCCGGGGGTTCCAGAAGATCCACGAGTCGGACATGATCCTGATCCCCGACCCGAGCACGGCGGTCGTGGACCCGATCTGCCAGGTCCCGACGCTGTCGGTCATCTGCGACATCTACGACCCACTCACGCGCAAGCCGTACAGCCGCGACCCGCGCTTCATCGCCAAGAAAGCGGAGGCGTATCTCAAGACCACCGGCATCGCCGACACGGTCTACTTCGGGCCCGAGGCGGAGTTCTTCCTGTTCAACGACGTCCGCTTCGACCAGAACGAGAACAGCGGCTACTACTATATTGACTCGGTCGAGGGGGATTGGAACACCGGCAAGGACGAGAAGCCCAATTTGGGCTACAAGTCCCGCTACAAGGAAGGGTACTTCCCGGTGCCGCCGCACGACACGCTGCAGGACATCCGCAGCGAGATCATCCTGACGATGATCAAGACCGGGATCCCGATCGAGGTGCACCACCATGAGGTGGCCACCGCCGGCCAGTGCGAGATTGACATGCGGTTTGATTCGCTGACGAACATGGCGGACAAACTGCTGATGTACAAGTACATCATCAAGAACATCGCCCGCCGGCACAACATGGTGGCGACGTTCATGCCCAAGCCGTTGTTCGCGGACAACGGGTCCGGGATGCACTGCCACCAGTCGCTGTGGAAGGACGGCGATCCCCTGTTCTACGACGCCAAGGGGTACGCGCTGATCTCCCAGCTTTGCAAGTGGTACATCGGCGGGCTCATCAAGCACGGCCGGGCGCTCATGGCGATCTGCGCCCCAACGACCAACTCCTACAAGCGGCTGGTCCCGGGCTACGAGGCGCCGGTGAACCTGGTCTACAGCATGCGGAACCGCTCGGCGGCTTGCCGCATCCCGACCTACTCGGCCAGCCCGAAGGCGCGGCGCGTCGAGTTCCGGTCGCCGGACCCGTCGTGCAACCCGTACCTGGCGTTCTCGGCGCTGATGATGGCCGGCCTCGACGGGATCCAGAACAGGATTGATCCGGGTCAGCCGGTGGACGAGGACTTGTTCGAGATGTCGAAGGAGCGGTTGGCGAAGATCCCGACCGTCCCGGCGTCGCTCGGTGAGGCCTTGGAGTGCCTGGAAGCCGACCACGAGTTCCTGCTCAAGGGTGGGGTCTTCACGAAGGACGTGCTGGACGTGTTCATTGACTACAAGCGGACCCGGGAGCTCGATCCGGTCCGGCTCCGGCCGCACCCCTGGGAGTTCTACCTGTATTTTGACGTGTAAGTGAGTTGACGGCCACTGGCCCGCGCCCGGTGAGCGTTCCGGGCGCGGGCTTTTTCACCTCATGACGGTCACGGAGCATGCCGACGACACACGCCCCACATATGAAAGATAACGCGTACGTCCTGAAGATCGCCCAGGACCTGAACGTCAAGTTCATCCGGCTCTGGTTCACCGATATCCTCGGGCTGCTGAAGTCGGTGGCGATCACCATCGAAGAGTTGGAGGAGGCGCTCGAGGAGGGGGTTGGGTTCGACGGCTCCGCCATCGAGGGATTCGCCCGGATTGACGAGTCGGACATGGTGGCGATGCCGGACCCGAACACCTTCACGGTGCTGCCGTGGCGGCCCGAGGAGAATGCGGTGGCCCGGATGTTCTGCGACATCCGCCTGCCGGGTGGCCGGCCGTTCGAGGGGGACCCGCGCTATGTCCTGAAGCGCAACCTGAAGGCGGCGGCGGAGCTCGGCTACACCTTCTACATCGGTCCGGAGGTGGAGTATTTCTATTTCCGGTCGGCCGAGGACCCGAAGCCGCTCGACGCCGGCGGCTACTTCGACCTGACCCCGCTGGACATGGCCAGCGACCTGCGGCGGGAGACGATCCTCGCGATGGAGCAGATGGGGATCGGCGTCGAGTTCAGCCACCACGAGGCGGCCCCCTCCCAGCACGAGATTGACTTCCGCTACACCGACGCGCTGACGATGGCCGACGGCATCATGACGTTCCGGCTGGTGGCCAAGGAGATCGCCCTCAAGCACGGCGTCTACGCGACCTTCATGCCGAAGCCGATGAGCGGGGCCAATGGGTCGGGGATGCACGTCAACATGTCCCTCTTTCAGGGGGAACGCAACGCCTTCTTCGACGCGAAGGCCACACTGCACTTGTCGAAGACCGGCCGGCACTTCCTGGCGGGCATCCTGAAGCACGCGCGGGAGTTCACCGTCGTCACCAACCAGTGGGGGAACTCCTACAAGCGGCTGGTGCCCGGCTACGAGGCGCCGGTCTACGTCTCCTGGGCGGCGAAGAACCGCTCCGACCTCGTGCGGATCCCCGCGTACAAGCCGGGGCACGAGGCATCCATGCGGGTCGAGCTGCGCTCGCCCGACGCGGCGTGCAACCCCTACCTCGTCTTCAGCGTCCTGCTGGCGGCGGGGCTGGAGGGGGTGCGCAAAGGGCTGGAGCCGCCGGAGCCGGTGACCGAGAACGTCTTCACGATGAGCGACGAGGAGCGGGCGCGGCGGGGAATCGAGCAGCTGCCGACCGATTTCCACGAGGCGCTGCGCGCGGCGGGCGGGAGCGCGCTGGTCCGCCAGGCGCTGGGCCCCCACGTCTTTGAGTCCTTCCTGCAGAACAAGCGGCTCGAGTGGGAGCGCTACCGCGCCGCCGTCACCGACTACGACCTGAAGACCTACCTGCCATTGTTGTAAGCACCGCCTCGGCGGCGCGGCGGCTGGCGCCGGGGTGGCCCAGCGACGCCCGCACCGTCTGAAACCCTGCCTGCATCTGCCGCCGTACCGCGTCTGACCGTAGAATCCCCAGCGCCGCGTCGGCGATCGCCGCCGGTGTGGCGCCGCCCTGCAGACATTCCGGCACGAGCCGGCGGCCCGCCACCACGTTCACCAAGCCAATGTACGGGAGCCGCACGAGCCGTTTGCCAATCCACCAGGTGATCGGGTTGGTCCGGTAGACGATCACCATCGGCAGGTTCAACAGGGCGCACTGCAGGGTGGCGGTACCCGACGCCACGAGGGCGAGGTCGCAGGCGGCTAGGAGGTGGTTATCCCACTCCGGCACGAGCGTCAACGCGGCGTTCGTGCCTCGACCATGCTCGGCACGAATGGCCGTGCGGTAGAGGGCGGCATCCACGCCGGGGGCCTGCAGGACGAGGAAGCGGACGCCGCGGAGCTGACCGCCGAGCCGCTCGGCGGCCCCGGCGAGGATCGGCAGCAGCCGCTGGATTTCCTGGACGCGGGAGCCGGGCAGGAGGGCGACGACCGGCTGGTCACTGCGCAGCCCGTACTGTTGGAGCACCTGCGCGCGCGGCTGGGCGGCCGGCGCGGCGTCGAGGAGGGGATGCCCCACCCAGGTGACCGGGATGCCGGCGTCGGCGTAGAGCGATTCCTCGAAGGAGAAAAAGACGAGCATCCGGTCCACGAGCCGCCGGATGGTGCGCAGGCGGCCGGCCCCCCACGCCCAGATTTGCGGGCTGACGTAGTAGATGACCGGGATGCCGCGGCGCTTGGCCTCGCGGGCGAACCGGAGGTTGAAGCCGGGGTAGTCCACGAGGACGACGGCGTCGGGCCGCTGGGCGTCGAGAGCGTCGACCGCCTGGCGGAACAGCCGGCGCAGGGTGCCCAGATGCCGCAGCACTTCGACGATGCCGACGACGGCGTGCTGGGTGAGATCGGCCACGAGCTCGACGCCGGCGGCGCCCATCTGCGGCCCGCCCAGACCGGTGCAGGCGAGCGACGGCTCCAGCCGATGGAGCTCCCGGACGAGCGCGGCGGCGTGCCGGTCGCCGGAGGTCTCCCCGGCGACGAGGAACAGGCGCATCATGGGGTCAGGCCCCTTTAATGCCCAAAGGGGTCTGACCCCTTCTGGATTTTCCGGGTGATGGCCAGCGCCACGCGCAGCGCCTCGCGGGCGTCGTCGCCCGTGACCACCGGGCGGTGCCCGTGCTGCACCGCCTCGAGGAAGGCGGCCAGCTCGGCCTTCAACGGTTCTTCGCGCTGGATTGGCAGCTCCTGGTGGGCGATCGCCCCGTCGCGCTTTTGGAACACCTTGACCGTCTGCGCGGCGTAGTCCACCGAGATATAGGTGTCGGACTGGAAGAGCCGGATCTTGCGCAGCGTCTCCGGCGTCACCCGGCTGGCGGTGAGATTGGCGACGGTGCCGTTGGCGAACGTCAGCCGCGCGTTGGCGATGTCCTCCGACGGCGACAGCACGCTCACCCCGACGGCATCAATCCGCCGCACCGGCTGGCCGACGAGCCAGAGGACGATGTCAATGTCGTGGATCATCAGGTCGAGGACGACGCCGACGTCGGTGCCGCGCTGGGTGTAGGGGCCGAGGCGGTGGCACTCGATGAACCGGGGATGTTTGAGGATGGCGGCGATCCCCTGGAAGGCGCTGTTGAACCGCTCGACGTGGCCCACCTGGAGCGTGACGCGGTGGCGGCGGGCCAGGGCCAGCAGAGCGTCGGCCTGGGCCAGCGTCCGAGTGATCGGCTTTTCGAGGAGGATGTGGACGCCGGCGGCCAGGCAGATCTTGGCCACGGCGTGATGGGCGGCGGTCGGCACGGCGATGGAGACCGCCTGCACGCGAGGCAGAAGCTCCCGCAGGTCACTGTACGGCGTCGTCCCGTGGGCCTGCGCGACGGCGCGCGCCTGTTCCGGACGGACGTCGCACACGCCAACCAGTTGCGCGGTGGGCAGTTGCGAGTAGATCCGGGCGTGGATCGCCCCCAAGTGCCCGACGCCGACGACGCCGATGGGAATGCGTGACATGCGTGGTATTATATCATGGACATGAAACCCTCGACGGCATACCGGCGACTCCTCCCATTCCTGAAGCCGCACCTGCCGCGGTTCGTGACCGGCTGTGTCTTCATGATGGTGACGGAGGTGTTCAACGGCCTCTCGCTGGGGATGGTCGTCCCCCTCGTGGACCGGGTCTTCACCCACGCGCTGATCCCGATCCGTCCCGGCTGGCCGCCGACCCTTCAGACGCTGGCCGCCTGGCTGAACCGCCAGGACCCGGGCGCGCTACTGGTCGGGATCGCCATGGCGGCCCTGCTGGCGCTGCTGGGCAAGGCCCTCGGCGAGTTCTTCCAGAATTGGTTCATGAACGACGTGGCCCTCGGGGTCCTGCGCGACATCCGCGACACGCTCTACCGGCACCTCATGGGGCTGTCGCTCGACTACTTCACCGAGCAGCGCGCCGGCATGCTCGTTTCGCGGGTCACCTACGACGTCAGCGTCATCCAGAATTCGCTGACCGGCGGGCTGGCCGATTTCGTCCGGCAGTTGACGAAGGTCGCCATCATGACGATGGTCTTGTTCACGCTGGACTGGAAGCTGGCGCTCATCACCCTCCTCCTGTTCCCCGCCATCGCGTTCCCGATCGTCCGGCTCGGCCAGATCCTGCGCAAAATCGGCGTCGAGGTGCAGGAACGGATGGCGGAGATCAACGCCACGCTCGTCGAGAGCTTCTCCGGGATCGGCGTCATCAAGGCGTTCCTCCTGGAGCCGCGAAAGCTCGAGACCTTCCGACAGCAGAACTTCGCCTACTATAAGGCCAATGTGCGGACGGTCAAGCGGATGTCGGCGCTGGGCGGCATCACCGAGGTCGTCGCGGCCGCCGGCGGCCTGGGGATGCTGGTGGTGGGCGGCCGGCAAGTATTGAGCGGGCAATTGTCGGCGGGATTTTTCACCCTCTTCCTGGCGGCGCTGGTCAGCCTGGTCCAGCCGTTCAAGCGGCTGAGCCAGCTCCACGCCGTCAACCAGCAGGCGGCGGGGGCGGCCCAGCGGGTGCTGGAGGTCCTCGAGACGCAGCCGACCGTGCAGGAGTCGCCGGGGGCCACGCCGCTGCCGCGGCTGGCGCGCGGCGTGACATTTGACCGCGTGGGCTTCCGATACCCGACCTCGACGGCGCCGGTCCTCAGCGAGATCACGCTCGAGGCGGCCCGGGGCGAGCTGGTGGCGATCGTCGGCCCCAGCGGGGCGGGGAAGACGACGCTGGTCAATCTTCTGCCGCGATTCTACGACCCGACGAGCGGGCGGGTGCTGATGGACGGGGTGGATGTGCGGACGGTGACGCTGGCGTCGCTCAGGGCGCAGATCGGGATCGTCACGCAGGAGACCTTCTTGTTTCACGACACCGTGCGCGCGAACATCGCCTTCGGCGCCCCGGAGGCCGGCGAGGCGGCGATCATCGCCGCCGCGAAAGCGGCCAACGCCCATGACTTTATCAGCCGGTTGTCGCACGGGTACGACACCGTGATTGGGGAGCGGGGGGTCAAGCTGTCCGGCGGCGAGCGCCAGCGGTTGGCCATCGCCCGGGCGATCCTCCGCAACCCGACCATCCTCATCCTCGACGAGGCGACCTCCCAGCTGGACACGGCATCGGAGCGGCTGGTGCAGGAGGCGTTGGAGCGGCTGACCGAGGGGCGGACGGCGTTCGTGATCGCCCACCGGCTCTCGACGGTGCGCCGGGCCCACCGCATCCTCGTGCTGGAAGGGGGGCGGATCATCGAGCAGGGCCGGCACGAGGCGTTGATCCAGCGCGGCGGCCTCTACCACCGCCTCTGCGAGCTGCAGTTCGCCTGAGGACTTTCCTCGTTGCCGGTGCCAGGGCTTGCCCTGGCACCGCCGGTTGTGATACAATACTCGGTTACTATGCCTACCACACTCGTCAAAGGGTTTCTGGAAGCCGGGGTCCACTTTGGGCATCAGACCCATCGGTGGAACCCCAAGATGCGCCGGTTTATCTTCGGGGCGCGGAACGGGATCTACATCATTGACCTCGAGAAGACCGCCCAAGGGCTGGGGGCGGCATGCGAGTTCCTGCGGTCGGTCGCGGCCCAGGGCGGCCGCGTCCTCTTCGTCGGGACGAAGCGCCAGGCCCAGACGATCATCGCCGACGAGGCGGCCCGCTGCGGCATGTTCTTCGTCACCCAGCGCTGGCTCGGCGGCATGCTCACCAACTTCGCGACCATCCGCAAGTCGGTGGCGCGGCTGAAGGCGCTGCGCGAGATGCGCGAGTCCGGCGCCCTCCTCCAGCGGCCCAAGAAGGAAGCGGCCCAGCTCGAGAAACAGCTCGCCAAGCTCGAGCAGAACTTGAGCGGCATTCTGACGATGGAGCACCTGCCGCGGGCGGTCTTCGTCGTGGACTCCAAGCGGGAGGAGACGGCGGTCCGCGAGGCCAACCGGCTCAGCATCCCCGTCGTCGGGCTCGTGGACACCAACTGCGACCCCGATCTCATCCAGTACGTCATCCCCGGCAACGACGACGCGCTCCGCTCCATCAAGCTGGTGGCCGGGGCGCTGGCCGACGCCATCCTCGAAGGCCGGCAGGCGTTCGCCGAGGGCCAGGCGGCCACCGCGGCGGCGGAAGCGGCGGCGCTGCTGCCGGACGTCTCCACCGAGCAAGTGCTCGGCGACGAGGAAGTCGTCGAGCCGGGCGCCACGCTGGAGGCGGCCAAGGTCGAGCCGATCGGGTCGAAGAAGAAACGGGCGTTGAAGGCGCGGCCGGCCAAAGACTCGGCGCCGGGGAAGGCATGAGCCTGATGGCGACGATTGATCCGGCGCTCATCAAACGGTTGCGTGAGCAGACCAGCGCCGGCGTCATGGACTGCCGGCAGGCCCTCGAGCAGGCCGGCGGCCAATATGATGAGGCGGCGCGCCTGCTGAAGATCAAAGGGGCGGCGATCGCCGCCAAGAAGCATGACCGGATCACGACGGCCGGGGCCATCTCCGCCTACATCCACGGTGGGCGGATCGGCGTGCTGGTCGAGGTCAACAGCGAGACCGATTTCGTCGCCCGCAACGAGAAATTCCAGGATTTCGTCCACCAGCTCTTGCTCCACATCGCGGCGATGAACCCGACCTATGTGAGCCAGGACGACGTGCCGTCGGAGCTCGTGGCGCGGGAGATCGAGCAGCTCCAGGAACAGCTGGTCGGGGCCGACGGCGACGCGTTCGTCAGCGCGCAGAAGTCCCACATGGAAAAGTTCTACGCCGGGCTCTGTCTCCTGAACCAGCCGTTCGTGAAGGACGAGTCCAGGACGATCCAGGACCTGTTGACGGAGCTGATTGCCATCACCGGCGAGAACATCGTCATCCGGCGGTTCACGCGGTACCAGCTGGGAGATGTTGCGTAAGCCGGTCTACACACGGATCCTCCTGAAACTCGGCGGTGAAGCGCTCGCCGCCCCGCGCGGCGCC
>Ga0209515_10003826_pt1 | contig 20932 bp, 24 predicted proteins | sample Subgroupgradi54m_FD_187454 | JGI IMG/M metagenome (GOLD analysis project Ga0209515, IMG submission 187454) | Subsurface groundwater microbial communities from S. Glens Falls, New York, USA - GMW60B uncontaminated upgradient, 5.4 m (SPAdes)... ...
CCCGCTCCAGCAGGAGATTCTCGACATCGGCGAGCGCATGCAGCAGCGGATCTTCAGCTTCGCGAACGGTCCACCGATCTGCTGGTGCCGCTCAAGTAGAGATTCACTCCGCAGAACCGCACCAGGACAATCCTTCGGCGCAGTGTACGGTCCGCATGGCGATCATGCCCAAAGCTGCCGATCCAAGCTCCGATACTGGATCGCCTCGGCGACGTGGTCAGGGTAAATCGTTGACTGCTCCGCGAGATCGGCGATGGTGCGCGCGATCTTGAGGGTCTTCGCGTAGGAGCGTGCTGACAGTTCGAGTTCTTGCATCGCCATACGCAGTAGCTTCATTGCATCTAGCGCGAGTTGGCAGTGAACCTTCAGGTCCTTCGCCGACAGCTGGGCGTTGGGCTGTTGTTGTCCCCGTTGCATCCGCCACGCGATCGCACGCTGCACGCGCGTCCGAATCGTCGACGACGATTCGCCGTTCGGCCCCTGGGTCAGCGTCTCGAACGGCTGCGCGGGCACTTCGATGTGCAAGTCGATCCGATCCAGCAGCGGCCCGGAGACCTTCGACAGATACCGCTGCACCTGCGTCGAGCTGGAGTTATGCTCGAATGTGGTGGGTGGAGAGGAACGAACAGGCGTATCCTTGGTTGAATCGGTGGAAGCTCGGCGGGCTGGCCGCACGCCACAACCAGGAGGATACGCCCCTGCAGCAGGATACCGGATCATCGAGGGCTCGTCCAGACCGCAGTCTGCCACTGGTGCCGGTGGATGAGGTGGTGCGTCGGGGCGCGCAGGCGTTGCTTCAGCAGGCGGTCGAGGTGGAGGTCACCCTGTTCGTCGAGCGGGACCAATATCTCATGGACGATCGCGGGCAGCGTCAGGTCGTGCGCAACGGCTATCGACCGACGCGCCGCCTCGTGACCGGGGCCGGGCCGCTCACCGTCACGACGCCGCGCGGCGATGATCGTGTCCTCACCCAGCACGAGGAGCCCCGCTTCACCAGTGCGTTGATCCCGCCGTACCTGCGCCGCACTCCGCACATCGAGGCGCTGCTGCCCGTCTTGTACCTGACGGGGATCTCCACCGGCGACTTCCACGAGGCGCTGCACGCGCTCCTGGGGCCGGACGTCATCGGCCTCTCCGCCGAGACCCTCGTGCGGCTCACGCAGGTCTGGCAGCGCGAATACGAGCCGTGGCGGCGCCGCGACCGCTCGAGGAGCCGCTCCGTCTATTGGTGGGTCGATGGGATCGCCTTCACCGTGCGCCTGGAGACGGGGCGGCAGTGTCTGCTGGTCGTCATCGGGGCGCGTCCCGACGGGACCAAGGAGCTCGTCACCATCGACGACGGCTTCCGCGAGTCGGCGGAGAGTTGGCGCAGCCGCTTGCGGGAGCTTGAAACGCCGCGGCCTCACGCAGGGGCCCGCCGTGGCGACGGGCGACGGCGCCCTGGGCTTCTGGCGGGCGCTGGCCGAGGAGTTCCCACAGCCGCAGCCCCAGCTCTGCTGGGTCCACAAGCCGGCGAACGTGCTGGAGCAGCTGCCCAGCAGCCTCCCGACGTGCTCAACGGGATCGTGTTCCACGATGGCGTGCGAGTCGACGCCGCGCATCAGCAACTGCAACTGCCAGAGCCGGCCGGGGTGTGACATCATGGCACCAAGGAACGCCGAGCCATCCACAACATTTGACAGTATCTCAACGGGAGGCGTTCCAAATAGTACCGTCTAAGTTAGCCTTGGCACTATTGGAACGCCTCCTGATAAATCTGTGCGAAGGTTCGCACAAAACAATAATGGCTCCCCAAGCTGGCTAAAAGACAGAACCTTTACCGTAGTCTTTGAATTCGTCTAACCCGTAATCAAAGTGGCTCTCTAGGAATACGCTATGAAATCGGTCTGGCTTCTCTCGTGGGTAAGGACTGCCCCGTAGGGACGGAAATCCGTCTATCCAAGAGCCTTACCAGCCTTCCCAGCGAAGCCTGACCTGCTGGCACCAGCACCTCAATGAACGAATTCCGCGTGAGATGCCCGCTCCAGTATTTTCTAGCGCGGTCCCTCATTTGATTAATTTCAGTGAGCGGGTCTGCCTGAGTATTAGCGCCTTCGTTTACCAAAATTTGGTCTGCCCGCAACACTAGCTCTGCATCCGACACGCTCACCTCGTAGATGTAAGGTCGCGGGGGATACTTAAGCGCAAATTCCACCGCATCCGCCTCCAACTCGAAAAGATGCACGGAATCCCATCGGCTTGGTCTACCAGCAAACTCCGCTAAACGGACATCCTCGAAGACTACCTCGATCACCAGCACAGGGTTTAAATCTTGAACTCCGCTGCCCTGGTCAATCGCAAGTTGTGGCGTGGGGCCAAGGAGCAAAGGACGCACTTGCGCAATTTGGGGCTGGCATTGTGTACCAAACCCCCAAGGACGAATCTGTTGACCAAGAAGGATGGGGCTTCTTGAGGCGTAGAAATATTTCATGCTAGATATGAGTCTTGTCCTGAACTAACCTCCGAAAGGAGAGCGGTGATCTAAGAGACTTTGGCCGCCTCGCGCCGTATGTGTAAATCTGCTGGAATACTTTATACGGCACAAAAGCTTCGCTGCGACTCCGCAGTGCTTCTCGCGTTTGATAATGAGTCTCTCGCTCACCCCAGACTGCCCAAACAAGAGTCATCTGCTTATCCCTAAGGAAGCGGTCTAACAGGTCTCGCCTCAGGAACACCAACTTTTGCCGGTCTCCCCACTTATCTCCCCAATCAATGCAAACCGTCGCTCTTCGCCCGGCCTTGTCCCTCATATCCCATGTCGGAAGATTCAGCCATAAACCAAGCGCTTCAGCGATCTCTCGTGCCGGGACGTAACTATTCTGGCCAGGGTTTACCCCACTGTGGAATGATTCCCACGCGTTAATGCAGACCGGAAGCGCTACGGGCACATCTACGGTTGGCACTTGCGTTTCTTGCTCTCCGGGGCGCTCTGAATTACCGATCTTGAGACTATCTGTCTTAAACTGAAGAGTCGCGGTGCCGTTTGGTGTGAACGTTTCCGCCCACGGCATCTCGCCAGCAAAGATGTAGTGGTATTCAGGAATTTCGGGCAGCCATCTGCCCCCAAGATTCTGAGACTCAAGATTCCTAAGAAGAGCCTGGCAAAGACTATTCTGGACCAGAAGTCCTCTGAGAAAGATAAAGCAGCTACGACCAATGTCCTCGGCTGCCTGCCTTACATAACCGTCAAGCAAGACCCAAGGACCATCCTCTCTATCGACTCTCTTGATCAGCAAGTGCGGTGAGAGATCGGGCAGGGTCCCATTCTCTACCCAGTTCTGAAGGGATTGTGACCGATCTCCGAGAAAATCGGTATCAATGAGTTTGACTTTATGCGGTTCGTCTGGAAAGCTGGGGTCGATATCAACGTCATGGGGACGCTCATCTTCACCGCTATACCATTCTCTTTTCAAGAGTCCTTTGTCTGTCCGGTAACCGAACATCTCATAGTAGGCAATCCATGCATATTTCTTTCCATAACGGTCAACTCGCGTAGCGTTAGCTTCGTTGCGGTCCAAAGAAGACCTGTCCGAGATTAATTGATCAACTTGATCAAAAGTCAGGAGACTATACCCGAGATTGTAGATTCTCCACCATATATTCGACAGGACCTTCTGATATTCAGGGTGTTTCTCCTCGTAATTATCTCGATCTGGGACAAGCCAACCTACGGTGTAATTTCTAAAATCCATCCCCAGAGGATAGTTGCCGTTTTTGTATTCCCCCTTATTCCGATCTCTGCTTCGGCCCCATTTTCGTATCCCGCCGAACCGATATGGCGGTCTGAGCAATCTCTTTTCACTATCATTCAAGGTGTCTGGCTTGATTGTCACGGCAAGCTCGACAGTATGTCTCGCAAAATCCCTTATCAACGCATGTGTCGTAGCATGTGGGGCTCCACGTCGGAATATCTTCTCGAAAATTTCTCTCGCATATTTAGGGAGAATCTCCTTAGAAAACATTGACTGGGCTGGATCAGCATGAAGAGCCATTGCGACCCCGTAAGAAGCCGCAAGCATCCGCTCGGGAACGTAGGGGTCGTTCAACGTTAAGGCGTCCAATGATGCAGTGCCTATGAGGGAGGGGTATGTCTTCCCGACGCAATACAGACACCTAGTTGCTCTATCCCGTAACAGTCGGTTTGTTGAGGTTAGGAACCATTTAAGGATGGTGATATACGTCCTAGCTTGTCGCTCACTTAGCTGGGTGGTGTTAAACGCTTCCAACCATGAAAGAATTCGATAAGCCGAGCCACCCTCATGTTGCTTTCTCAAGAATTCTGACCACAACAAGTCGCGACTCACCATAGAAAATGATGCGAGAAACCGATCCAATTTGCCAGCGTTACAGGGATGATCGGGTTTGGTAGACACTGCGAGCAGTAAATCCAGAACCCTGTCCTGAATTTCCTGATGTTTGAGCAGCGTATTTATCCAGCCAAGGGTCGATTTATTAAAAAGGGCCGGCTTCCGCCAATACAGGCCGCGCACAAATAGTTCCGCCGCACTGCCCGGCATTTTCCTCTCCGGAAGATAATCAAAAAGCTCCCCTGCATTATCCACTCGTTGGGGCAATTCAATAATGAGCGCTTCGGCGATACCCGCATCGTTTGCCACTGCCGCATCATCCCGAAAGAGCTTCCCTAACGGCTGATCAGGAGCGAAAGCAGCGGCTGGGGCTTTCTTGTCAAAGAATCGCTTTAGTAGGTGCCTTGCGATGAGATGATCACTGAACTTCTGATAGGGAAACCGGATTGCCTCTATCGCCTTGTTTATCACCGGATCGAATATCACGTCCTCGGAAAGCAGTCCCTCATGGATCAGATTCTTCAGGAGTATCTGCCGTCTTCTGCTGCGTCGCTCATATTTGGTGAGAATCTGCAACACCTCAGCCAGCGGTATCGAGTCCCGGTGCTTATCAACCATGCTCGCTGCCACGTCTTCCTTGAGAAGGCGCCAGATAGCAACTCGATCCCAACCGAAAGCTCGCGCTACTCGACTGCTTCGCTCCTTGACGTAGGCTTCAAAAATGTTCAGCATCCCAGTTTGGCCTGAAGCAATATCTCGTATCTGCCGATGCTGGCGTTTTATCACGGCATGCTCAAGCGTTTCGCAGAATAGCTTAAGGAAATAAGGATTGCTGAACTCGGGGGTAAGGAGAGGCACTTCTGGGAGTGGAAGGCCATACCGTTTGAAATAAGTGCGTTGAGCATCAAGCTCGTGTTCGTGAAATCCTTCGTGAAACACCCGGACCACCTTTGCCCGTACTGGAACCATTACTCTCTCAAATGGAGTTCGACAGCTTAGAGCAATGCCAACCCCTGGATACTTCGCCACCTCAGCCATGAGCGCACCAAAATGACGCTTCCAAGACCGTCGGTCACTTTCATTGATTGCATCAACAAATATCAAAACCCGTGAACACTTTCTTCTTGCCAGAACATTAAGACGGCGCAGAAATCGAGACCTGTCAATGCCGATCCCAAGCCTCCCCATAATTGCATTCATAGGGTCTTTGGCATTCGGCAGTTGCTGACCTAGGACCAATATGGTGGGCCGCCCCTTCGCAACTCTGGCCTTCGCCACATCACACAGTAGATGGGTCTTCCCGATCCCAGGACCACCAAGGATTAGTAATGCCGGCACGTTGGATAGTTGAGCAGCGGGGCTACTGATAAGGCTATCGACTTCTCGCAATAGCTCCTGCAACTGCCTTATTTGATAGAGAAGGTCACGAATTGACGGCTTGTCCGCAGCTTTTTCAGACGCCTCCTTCACCTCTGACGCCCGTCGTTTCCTCTCAATCTCTAGCTTCCAGAGAGTCTCGGAAATCGGGCCGATGATTTTGGAGTTCTGCCGGATGATTCGCTTCATAGCTTCGTAATCTACAGGCTCAAATGGGCTTCTTGGCGCACTCTCCAACCTCTGTCCCAAATCAAGAAAACCGGCCGATACTCGACCGAGCATCTTTGCCGATGAGACGCCGTAACTTTTCACCCCTACAGCCAACCCATCAAGGCGCTGTTTTTCCAGGCACTCCTTCGAGAGGGAAGCAAAAGCGACAAAAAATTCGGTCGTCTTCCCTAGGCCATCAAAAGCAGTAGCAATAGGTAAAGCAACGTTCGCTTCTGGCGTGTAGCGGGTATCAGCTTGGGAGATGGCAGCCTGTAGCTGATTAATGAACCAGTTCTCTGTAAACAATCGAATTCTTCTTTTCATGTCCCACACTTAAACCACCTTAGCAAACAATCGTCAATTGTTCAGCACCGCGCGGATTCTACAAATAAAAGAGGCCCTCAGGCTTCCTGAGGGCCTCAAAGTGTTTTTTCGCAGTGAGCTGGTTACTTATGCAGTTCCTTCGCCCATTTAAAGGCGTCTTCCAAGATTACCACCCCCAACCGAAGCTCCCGTTCAGAACGCCTCCTCAACAGACCGAGCAGGCGTTTCTGTAAAGCCGTTCTGATAGGAGGGTTCTTTTCCGCAATCTTGAAGTCAAACAGGGCCTTTGGATCAATTCCAAATCCGGCTGCAAGCTTCTCTACAGTTTCAAGCGAAGGGCTTTGTTCTCCCCGTTCAATGGCCCCAATGTAGGTCGGATGAAGCTCCGCTCGCTCTCCAACCTCTTCTTGTGTAAGCCTCTGTGATTTTCGAAGCTCACGGATTTTTCTTCCGAAGTTTTGTGACAAGCTCGCCATTCGGCACCCTTGCCGTTACGATAGGCGAAAGCCTGCCCAATGTGAACAGACACTTGTCTTCTATGTACTTACAGTCTATAGTATTTATACATACGAAGACCACTGACTGTGATCCTTTCAAGATTTCTCGTAACCGCCTTCTTCCAGGATTGAGAAGGTTGCATACCCATGAAGAAATATTCGTGCCCGGTTTGCCGTACTCCCCTAAGCAAACAGAAATACGAGCGCGCTCTTGGAATAGTTCAAGCGCAGCAAGCCCACATTCAACATCTCAAGAGAACGCTCAAATCTCAGAAAGCAGCAGCCGCCAATCAGGCCAAGCTTGCGGAACGCCGCAGGGTCGAACGACTAATGGCAGGACAGCGACAAACGATCAAGCGTCTTGAAGAAAGGATTAGACAGCTTGAGCAAGGCACTACCCCTCAATCAGAGGGTTTGGCCTATGAAACAACATTAACCAAGGCTTTACGAAACGCCTTTCCAGAAGACGTCATACAACATGCTGGTAAGGGTGGCGATGTGCTCCATGAGGTGCAATACGGTAGGCAGTCTACCGGCCTGATCGTTTATGAATGCAAAAGAGAGCGCCGACTATCTGCCTCGCACGTTGAGCAGACCTATAGAGCCAAAGTGACACGTTCGGCCGAATTCGGGGTATTGGTCACTACTGGCAAGAATCGAAAATTCGATGGTCTTGCAAACATTGGCGGAGTGATCGTTGTCGCCCCAAACAGCGTGTTACCTTTGGCAGACTTGCTTCGGGCCAAGCTGATCGAGCTTGCCAAAGCCAAGATTGCAAAGACCAAGAGAATGGCCATCGCGCAACGAGTAACACGTTACATCACAAGCCCCCAATTCAAAAATCCCATTCAGGATGTGGCGGTAAGAACCGAGCAGTTGCAGGACGCGATCAAAGAAGAGGCGAAGCAGCACGTCAGACAGTGGGAACAGCGATGGGTTCACTATCAGCGAATTCATTGGGACTCCTGCTTCATACAAGAGAGTCTGGAGTTATTGCTTCACGGAAAATCTATAAAGTCAGTGGCACCGCCCAGACCAATACCACTAGCCCTTCCGACACCGAAGAGTCAGCGCTGAGCGTGAAGCCACGCCGAGACTAATCCCCGAATAACCGCAGCAGGACGCCGACCCTGGGCGCGCGCACGCCGCACCAGCTCCAAATAATCAGCAAGCGGTAGACGGAAGCTATAGGTTTTCGCTTTCCTCCGCTCATACCGGAGCCGGCTGAAATCTACAAGAACTGCCACTTTCTACCTCGGTATTTGAAAGAGAGTACATTTTGTCGGACAATTCGCATTACAATCGGCAGCAACTCTTGTTCTCGGGTCCAGACCTGCTCAATCACTAGAGAACCCGCCATTGCTCCAGAGGGACCGAGAAGCGCTACGTCTCCACTGGCCCCCGTTAATAAGACATTCCGCCCAGCGGCCCATACCATCATCTCGCAGCGATAGCGATAGCAGGTCACTGAGACGCCCGGCAAACTCCCATTCCTCGCTGCCACAGCCCGGACACCGTAGCACCCACTCATCGGGCTTGGTTTGTCCGTAGAGTACCTTGCCGAAAGTCTGCACCAGGCGTTGGCCCCGGACCGCTTCGCAGTATTCCGCCACTGCGTCCGGCTCATTCACGAAATCGGCGACCTTCGTGATGTACTTCAGGACGTACTGCAACCCTCTGGGGTCGGCCTTTTCGATCCAAACAATCCGACTCCCGCCTGTGATCTTCTCCCAGACATGCGACAGCTCCTGCACGGGAATGTAGGCGCAATCGAGGATGGCGTGGATATGCACGTGCCACCCGCGCCCCTTTCGGGTGGTTTCGATTGAGTAAAAGCCACCTCGACAGGAGCGGAACAGCTTGCGACGAATCAACCGCCCGAAGCATCGGCGAATATGCGTGAACGTCTCAGATTCAATCCGCTCGACGTTCTTGAGGGTTAATACCAGATGAACGGGAAACCGCATGGCACGCATTACAGGCTCGTACTGCTTGCCGAGCTTCTTCGAGCGAGTCCGCGCACAGCGGGGACACAGCCGGTGTTTGCAGCGAACGGTGACCCGCTCAGGCCGCGCACAGCCCTTGCAAACCACGATCACCTCATCCTCTCCGCAGTAGTTGATCTGGTAGCCGTCATCGGGCAAGCCCCCGGCAAACAGGGCTGTTGCGATTCGGCCCTGAAGTGACTGCGGCTGTTGTGAAGTTGTTTCTTGAGAATCAAGTAAACCCGTACCGTCGGAAGCGCCTTGATCGTCCAATGGTGACAATGGATTAGCGGGCTGAAATTGACTCGGATATGAGACAAGGGTAAAGTGATTCATGCCTAAGATGCTCCTTAGGTGTGGTGAGAAATCTCCGTCACCACGTTCTGGCCCCGTGGGTGTGCAAGACCCACGGGGCTTTCTGTTGCTCAACTAGGGCTAGTTCGTCATCTGCATTTGAAGGGGCTTTATCGCTTTGCCCCAGGGCATGGGAAGAACAGCGGGGGCCAGATGCCCCGGTCGCAGAGCGCTCAGGTCGTCAGCCCCAAGACGTAGCCCTATCCTCTCTGCTGCTCCTGGCCCCCGCGTCTCAGTCGTCTTCCGCTGTTTCTTCGTCGTCTGTCTCGTCGTCTTCAGTTTCGTCTTGCTCGGTCTCCGCGGCTTCCTCAAGCGCTTCTAGGAGCGTGGAGATGTGCTGGTTCTCACCCATGCTGTTCTCCTCGATGAACTCCTGAAGGAACTCCAGCACTTCGTCAGTCTCCAGATGGGACACCATCATGCTCCCTCCCTTCATGATTTTGTTTCCGTTCATCCTCAGACCTGTCTTCGGCCGCCCCACAGCGACCGAAATGTCGAAGGCTTCTGAGTACGAGTCGATTCAATGAAATCTCGTGCTCCTCAGCCAGCCGCCGCATCCGTTCGTACGATTCCGACGGCAATCGTAGTTGTATAAGCACCACCTCGCGCCCCATTTACTGACCTCCGTGACCCGTCGAACTTGAAGACTACTTCACCAATCGAAGTAAGGCGGCATAAAGCCGAATAGCACCAGGCAGACTGCCGGATTCTCGATGACATATGGAGAGAGGCTGTTCTCCATGAAGCTCGTGATGCCAAGCCACGGCTTCAACAACCAGATCAAGTAGTCAGAGAGATGTGGTGAATGAATCCGGTTCGCCAAGTGTTGCCGAGCAATGATCCGCGCCAAGACGCGCAGTCCCTTTTCTCGACTCGATGGATGCTCATGCTGGCCCATTGGAGCGTCCTTTCGATGCCAGCACTAACTGGTCGTGCGATTGTGGAAATTTCTTCGTCAATCCTGCGATGATTCTTGGTGTGGCAGGACGCTTGCCGCTCAAGAGCATCGACATGTAGCTCTTCGAGATGCCCAACTCATAAGCAAGTCCCTTCAGACCAAGTTTGTGACTTTGGCCCATTTTCAGAACGGCCCGCTTGTTCAGGTAGCTGCGTCGCATTGACTGTTCACAGATGTCGTGTTACTGTTTGCTATGGAGAACATCAGTATTATCACTAGGCATATGTTCTTATTCAAATACATAGTGTTCACAACTGGAAACGCTAAAGAATGACCTTCGGCAGCTACCTGCGGCAACTTCGAGAAGAAAAAGAGCTATCACTCCGGGAACTGGCGAGACGGGCCGAAGTTTCGGTCAGCTACCTCTCGCACGTAGAGAGTGGAAAGCGTGAGCCGCCAGCGCCGGCCATCTTAAAGCGCGTTGCTTCGGCGCTTGAAGTCACGACGCGAGAACTCATGGCCAAGGCAGGCCATCTTCAAGAAGGGGTAGTGCTAGAGACAGAAAAAGACGCCATCGAGCAGGCCGTGGAATTCTTGCTGCATCACCCGCGCCTCCGCGACAAGACGTATTTCAAGAAACTGCCGCTCCGCGCTCAGAAGGCCCTCATAGAACTGTACGAAGCCCTCACCGGACAACCACTCCTCTATCCCCCAAGGCTTTTGGAGGCTGCATTAGAAAAGCTGCGGCAGCAGCCGCAGGATCAAGAAGCTTGGGGAGAATCCGATTGGCCACCGATTACGGAAGTGACGATTCCTGGACAAGGAACCGTGACCCTTCAGGATAAGCTCCTCGACCTCAGTCAGGCGGTCGAGTACCTAGGCACCACGGAAGCGCACACAAAGAAGCTCGCTCAGCAAGGTCAACTTCCATATGTCGCCAAGATCGATGAAGGGTTCGTCTTTTCTGAGAGAGCGCTAGCAGCCTGGGTGCAGGGGCGGGGTGACGCGAAAAGGAAATGAACGTCGCACTATACGCTCGGGTTTCCTCAGAAAAGCAGGCCGAGAAGGACCTGTCGATCCCAGCCCAGTTGCAGGCGCTTCGGGACTACGCATCGAAGCGTGGCTGGTCGGTCGTACACGAGTACGTGGACGAGGCGGAGAGTGCACGAACCGCTGACCGTCCTAAGTTCCAAGAAATGATCGCAACCGCCCGCAACAAGCAACATCCCTTCCAAGCCATCCTCGTGTGGAAGCTGTCACGCTTCGCTCGAAACCGAGAGGACAGCATTGTCTATAAGTCGCTGCTTCGAAAATATGGCGTTCAGGTCATTTCTATCAATGAGCCTGTTGATAAGTCCCCTGCCGGACAAATGTTCGAGGGGATGATCGAGGTTATTGATGAGTTCTACTCGGCCAATCTCGCCCAAGATACGATACGGGGCATGAAGGAGAACGCCAGACGTGGTTTCCTCAACGGCGGTATGACGCCCTACGGGTATCGCCGCGCTCATATCCAGGATGGCAGTGTGCAGCGTTCGAGATTAACGATTGACGCAGCCGAGGCTTCCATCGTCCGACGAGTGTTTCAGCTCTGCGTCCAAGGGATGGGAGCAAAAGACATCGTGAAGACCCTCAACCGCGAAGGCTTGACCACCCGAGCCGGGAAGAAGTGGGGGAAGTCCACGATCTATTACCTGCTGACAAATGAAACCTACACTGGTGTCCTGATCTTCAATCGGATTAAGAAACGGGCGGGACAGGGACTACTGACCCCATCGGAGCATGTGATTCGGGTCGAAAATGCCCATCCGGTCATCGTCGATTTGGATACTTTCCAGAAGGTCCAACAACTCCTTAAGGAGCGCGCCCCAAAACTCACTGCGCCGAGAGGATTGGGCAGCGACCATCTGTTGAGTAGTTTGGTGTTCTGCGGCAAGTGTGGGGCGCGGATGACCGCCTGTTCCGCCAAATCGGGGAAGCATCACTACTACGCTTGCAACAACTACCTGAAACGCGGCAAGGATGTATGTAACGCCAAGTTGATTCGCGTCGAGAAGCTAGAGGCATTCGTTGTTGAACGCCTCAAGCAGAACATCTTGACCGAAGCCAATCTTCTCGAACTGGTCCAGATGGTGAATGAGGAAATCGGGGAGTGTAAAACTGACGTCGAAGAGCGTGTCCGTGAAATTGAGACTCAAATCCAGGACCATCGCACACGGGTAGATCGGCTCTACGACGCCCTCGAAACCGGCAAGCTCAAGATGGACGAGCTTGGTCCTCGGATTCGGGAACACCTCTTGCAACTCGATCAGCTCGAAAAGCGTAAGGCAGACGTAGAGTGCGAACTACTGTGGGAAGAGATCGAGGCGAGCTTAGCTGAGGTTAGGTACTACGTGGAGGCGCTTCACGATCTGCTCGATCACGCCACGATCTGGGAGCGAAAGAATTGCCTTCGCTCGTTTATTAAGCGCATTGAAGTCAGCCTGCCGACCGTCACCGTTGTTTACACCTTCCCCATAACGACAGAACTTCCCCACCCGATGGACAGGGAAGTTCTGTCTTTCGTCCAAAATGGCTCCCACTCTATGACGAGTTTCGCACGTTCCTCGCCTCGCCTGAGGTAGAGCTAATCGCGCAAAATCTCTCTGAGCTAGTTCCCGCTTAAGTCTGCTGCCTTGCTGATTTGCTCAGCCACGCTGTCCTGCTTTCTAGCGAATGTAAAAGCCTTGCCATCCCATCTGTAAAATTCCTTGTATCGATGTCCAGAAACGTAGTCGGGTTCATAATCAGATTGTTCGAGAATAATTGTCGGCGCATCTTCAATCACACGGAACTCGGTGTTTGGGGTATTCGAGAAGCCCTCAAAGATAGAGAGCGGTTTGCCGTCCACAAACTTGAACACCTGCGCCCAGCTTCCATGAGCGCCAGCCGGATAGGTTGCGACGAATTCTTGCTGACCGTCGGAGTCCAAATCAATCTCGTCGATATGCGCCCCATCACTTGCACTCTGCATATTCTCATCGCCAATTAGACTCTTGATGACACCGAGCTGTTGGTTGGTAGCGCAGCCTGAGAGCAAGAACACAAGAAGAATAAGTCCTGATATTTCCTTTTTCGTAACGCAAGAATTCAAGAGCATCATTACCCATCCTCTTGCACGAGCGTCCAAATACCCTTCAACGGTCTTCAGAGGTTCTTTACGACGAGGCGTGCTTACGTTGCCAGCCCACGAGTCCGAGTAGGCCAGCGCCGAACAGGAGGAGTGAGGATGGCTCCGGTACCGGTGCAAGATCCCCAGTAACGGTGTATTGGACTTCCAAGAATTCATTCTCAAAAGCCGACGCTGGTGCATAGCCCAAAACAATCTCGCGACCATTTGCAACAAAGCTGGAATGGTCTGTGACCCCTGGTGCAGTGACGATGTTGAGTGGTGCCGCCGATGTCCAGCCTCCTGAGCCACGGCCAGGGGAAGCGACGGTCAGATAGTAGGTAGCGGGTGGTAAATCCAACCCTGAGAACAGAGGAACCCAGTTCGCTGGGAAATTCACTTCCAAGAAATCAGCAGCCGCGATCTGGTCAGCAATAGTAGTGCCGGCTCCTATCCTGGTCGTGAGATAGGCAGTACCGGCAAAGGAACCGCAGCACAACTTTGCCGAAATATTCACATTTGAGTAACTGTTATCCGCAATCCACGATGCCACGATATCCTGCTGGTCTCCACTTTCAAGCACACCAACAGCCCAGTTTGTGGAGTCTGGCCCAGTTTCGGAGATGATCGTATCCGCCGAGACTGGGCTAAGTCCCGGTAGTAATACTACGCCTACCAATACCACAATGACCCACAATGCTCTTTTCATCTCCTGTTTTCTCCTCGTTCTCTGAAAACGTAAAGCAGGCCGCTGGTAACGAGAATCACGACCAAGCTGCGCTGCATGACCCAATCCCAATCGATCCTTGGCGACATATGCTCGAACCGAGTCGTATCGTGAAGCCTGAAGTACCCACCAGGGCTTGGGACTTGCACGTATCTAGGCGCAAGCATGACAATCCCGCATAGTATCGCGAGTGCGAGGCTCAAAGCAATTGTCTGCCGTTGTCGGACGATGCTCCTCCAAACGCGGGCAAGACGTTCACGCTTGTCCGCTGGAGACAGTACGTCCGATGGCTTTGTTCCTTGATCTTCGACGGTCAGCAGTTTCCGATCCGCGTATTCATAGACTCTTTGCAACAATATGTAGACGGCGATCCAGAACACCGCCCACAGAACGCCACCAACGCCAAAGTCTTTGTCCCTGATCCACAGGAAAACGCGAGATGAAAGGTCGATTGCAATAATGATCTTCGTCGTCTTAGCGAGACTCATCGACTTCCTAATTCATTGATACTGGTGGGTGGCCCCACTCCTCAACAGTCTTGCTGCGACGCAAAGGCGAGCGGATTCAATAGTACCACCTTACCCGTAATGTGTCGACCAGCTCTGGCCGATGCTACAGTCACCGCAGCATGGTCAGCGGCGAGGTTATTGCGCGGTTTTCCAAACATCTGCGTTCCCTCCGAAAGCAACGGAGGTTGAGCCAGCAGCAACTCGCCGAGTTGGCCGACATCGAGTACAAGCACGTTCAGCGGCTGGAGGGCAAGCGGCCCTGTGACGTGAAGCTCTCCACGCTGCATAAGTTGGCCCGCGCCTTCAAGATTCCGCTCTCGAAACTCCTCACCTTCTAAACCAGGTGATCGGCCTATCGCATTCCCCACACAAGAGAGGATTCCTTTTGCTTTTTCGCCCTTGGCGGCCTAAGCTAAAGGCAAGCTTTGACGTAACGTACAGCGACGAGCGACAACTCAAAGACGTGCTGTAGTCAAGGCCGAGATTCGGTCTTAGCCTGGGCGAAAGAAGCAAGCAGTAAGCTTCACTGAAGACGACCGCCGACATCGAGAGGGCACACGCCCTTTGCGGTGTCGGCATTTTTATTTCTGTGGCCCAGAGAAAGATGGAGAGATGAACGAGAACGTGAGACGTTTGCCCCGCGATCTCCTATCAGCCATCATCACTCTTGCCCGCCTCCCTGAAAGCCACGACCGATTCACGAATGAAGCCACGTTGCAGCAGCAGAATAAGCCCGCATTCCAAAGGACGGTTGCGCGACTTCGCGCAGCACGGAGAATTGACCCTGGCCGAGTCCTACAAGAAATCACTCGCCTTCAACCTGCACCCAGCGGTGTTCAGGAACGTCCCCTCGCTTTCAATGAGAAGCAGCAGAGCCAACGTCTCTCGTGGCGGCGAAAGATGACGCTGCATGGGCAACGACAGTTTTTGGATGAAGTCAAGTGGGACTCCCAAACATTGTTCTCAGATTCAGATATTGAAGATGTGCGGGACGTAATTCGGCAAGAGCGCGAGCGCACCCGATCAGCGTCAGAGGCGCGTGCTCAGTTCTACAGATGGGTAGATCAGCGCTTCACGATGGATGACATTGACCATCTGCGACGACAGTTCAGGCTTTCTAAGGCGTGGGAGTTCGCGCTCGTTGAGTACATTCTGACCGGCGAGATGTCGAAACCCGCGCCACGTTGTCGTGTCTTCATAGAGCGCGGCAAGGACAGGAGAAAATATGCGTACATTCAGGTATACGGCAACACCTCGCTTACAGACATCTGGGGGATATGGGGCATCATTTGGGAGATCAAGCGTGCGCTTACCTCTGATGGAATTGTGCGACCGCGACAGCGCTATCAAACTGCAAAGACATCCCCTCTCTCGATTCGCCACCAGACAGTCACCAGCGAGCGGGAATTGTTCCTAGAGTTCACTGCTGCACTATCGCGGGAGGATGTGCGGTGCATATGGCCTAAAGTCCAACGCGCACAGAAGACCTTGTCCGACTATGGCCCATCCGATGTTCGGAAAAAGCCAAACCTTGCCCGCGACCTTGAATGCCAGCAACTACACGATGAAGGTAAGCATGAAAAGGAAATTTATGACGCCCTGCCGGTTACTTTGAAGAATGAAATCGAGCCAGAAACCCTCCGCCAAGCCCGCCATCGCCTCAAGCTGAGACAAAAGAGCTAGCGTCACGAACAGCGTCGTCGGTTTACGCTAAAGTCTGTCGTATAGAAGGGAGTGCTCGACAGATGAAAAGCCGACGGCTGTTCCAAAGCACCAGCATCCACCTTTCCGCCGCCATCCTCGTGCAGATTCCAGGCACGACGCTCGCTAAAGTTTCCGACACTCCCTCCATCGACGGCAAGCGGTTGATTGTCCTGGACTACCCCGCAGACCAAGCCGAAGCCCTTCACCGTGTGGTCGAGCAGTTTCACGACCGGTGCCTGACACTCGCCATCTATCCCTATAACCGCGCTCTGAACATGCTACGCGACCGGCTGATGTCCGGCCAGCAGATGGCAGGCTCCAATGGCGTCTCAGGACACACCGTCCAGAGATGAAATCGCCTGGTGGAGTCAGAAATACGGCAGGCCGCTAACAGCAGCCGACGTGATCGAGATTAACAGGACTTTGGTGGAATTCATAAAGTTACTTGCTGAATGGGAGAAGAGAGAAGATGGCCGAACTGGATCAAGGCCCATCATTGGCCCCACCCAATGCTGAGGCACGCGCGCTCCTAAAACGCCCCGATCTCCTCGATTGCTTCCTGGAAACATCAGTCCGGCATGGCTGTGTTGGAGAGGACACCAATAAGAAGTTGCTCTATTTGGCGTTCACCTCACGTAAATTGAAGAAACCTATCAGTGTTGTCGTCAAGGGTGAGAGCGCCAGTGGCAAAAGTTGCCAGGCGCTTACCATCTCAAAATTCTTCCCGCCGAAGGACATGCTAGACCTGAGCGGCATGAGCGCTAAAGCGCTCCTCCACTACAAAGACCCGCTCGAACACAAGGTGCTTCTCATTATGGAGCACGCCGGAGCCGAAGCCGCAGAATACGCCATTCGGACGCTACAAAGCGAAGGCCGGCTGGATTACCTCGTCACTACGCAAGTAGCGCCAGGCCAGTTTGTCTCCGAACGGAAGCACGTTGAAGGGCCGGTAAGCTTCATCGTGACCACAAATCGTTCAGAACTCGACGGCCAAAACGAAAACCGATGCTTCACGATTTATGCGGATGAGTCGGAAGAGCAGACCAAGAGCATCCATGAAGCTCAGCGGGTAGGCTACCTGGGGACGCAGGCGGTTAATTCATCAGAACTCGATGTATGGCGCTGCGCCCAGCAGTTACTTGAGCCAAAGCCGGTTCTCATCCCGTATGCTGATCTGATTGAATTCCCGACCAAGCCCCTCCGCGTTCGGCGCGATCATCCGCGCTTTCTATCGCTTATCGAGACTAGCGCATTTCTCCATCAACACCAGCGCCACACGATCACCCTGGGCCAGACCGAATACATCGAAGCGACTGTGGACGATTACAGGACGGCGCATAACTTGGCTGTTGGCCTGCTTCCCGCGCTCATTGAAGCGTTGCCGCCCATGTCGGAGAAGCTTGTTGAACAGGCTCAAGCCAACTGCCAGGGCACAACTTTTACCGTCAAGCACCTCGAAGGCTGGCTTAAGTGGGATCGGAAAACCGTCTACAAGTACGTGGGCGAGGCTGTCAAGGCGGGACATATCGAGGTTGCCTCCTCAGGTCTTGGCGTGCCAACCCGCTATCGGCTTAACCCCGATAAGCCTTACGAGCGGGGCCGCCTGCTCTTGTTATCCCCTGAGGAACTTATGGAGAAAATTGAGCAGAGACGGTTGAGTAAGCAGTCCAGACCTGAGGAAATGGCACATGGACAAGTTAACCCATGACAGTCGAGGACGTTGGTGAAGTTGTCCCAGTTGTGGACGAGGTAAAGCGATGACCATGCGATGGCTGCTCGTCCATGTAGCACCTTGGACAGCTTAAGCTAACCAGTTGATGCATAAGAAGCAAAGTTATCCACTGTAGCTTTCCTCATGTCTGGACGGGTTGGATCGGTCAAAGAGGGATCACGCTAATGAGCACAAGACATCACAATGGCGCACACGGCCAAAATAAGCACCAGAGGCGTTCGAAGTCGCTCTCGATCAAACAGCGACGCGCTCTCGAACTGTTGCTCAACGGACTGCTCGATGGCGAGGTTGCCGCTGAGCTAGAGCTGCGGCGAGAAACGGTCAACCGCTGGCGGCATCATCACGAACTGTTCAAAGCCACCCTAGAGGAGGAGCAGGAGCGTTTGTGGTTGTTGGAGCGGGCGCAGCGGGAAATTGAGGCGGCCAAGCGCCATGCACCTGCTCCCAGCCCGCCACCCCTTGATGACCCGCACATTGAGGACGACTTACGAGGCTCACCGACGTTGCGGGCCGCGCTCCGAAAGCAGGCCCTTCTTTGGGCGCAGCACGAGAAGGCCCAACCATTGACACCGGAAGAAGAGGCGCTGCTGCTCGCCCATCCCGCGCACGTCGCCTACGCCACCCGTCACATGAAAGCCGTGTGGAACCGAACCAATACGAACGGTGAACCCGTTGGCATCATGCTCTTCTACCTGATGCTTGACCAGAATGAACAGGGTAGATGCAGCGACCTCGTTCCGTTCTGGCTCAATCAACCCCGGCAGCTTTCTGACGAAGAGAAGCAGGCGCTCAAGGAGCAAGACATGCAAGCCGCCATCGAATCGGTACGCGAGCTTCAGGCGGACGGGATGCACCATGAGGACGCGATGCGAGACGCCGCCACAGTCTACGGCGTACCACTTCCTGAGCTAGAGCATCGCCTGGCGTCCCTGTCGTCTACGCACAAGCTGCCGAAGCGAGAAATTTTCCGGGAAATTTGAGAGAGTCTAATGAGGATGTTTCCCCCGGCTGGGGGGTACGGGGGGTCTTGGTTTGGGTGTCTGCAACGCCATTGTTAGGAGACGCCGCGTATGAGACGAAAGCCCTTGATTGATATGTGTTATAATATTATAGTCTATTACAATGAAAGATAAGCTCCCGCGTCTGCTTGCAGACCTCAACCTCTATCGCCTCGAACGCGGCTTGAGCCAGGCCAAGCTCGCCGCGCAACTTGGCGTCACCTACCAGACGGTGAACCGCTGGTTCAACGGACACTTCGCGCCCAACGCGATTCAAGCGTTTCGCATCAAGAAGCTTCTCAAAGGGAAAGCCTAATGGAACCCCGCCGAAAAGCTGTCCTCTACGTCCGCGTCTCCAGCAAGGAGCAGGAGGACGGCTACTCCCTCGATGCACAAGAGCGCGAAGGCGTCCGCTACGCCGCGCAGAAGGGCTTCGAGATCGTCAGGCAGTGGCGGGTGTCCGAGTCAGCCTGGAAGGAGGAGCGCGAGGCGTTCAACGAAATGATCGCCTACGTCAAGACGCAACCTGACGTGCAGGTGGTCATCTTCGACAGCGTGGACCGCATGACCCGGAACCTGTCCGACGTACATCAGATTCTGAAGCTCACCACGCAGCATGATAAGGAAATCCACCTGTCGCGGTCGGGCAAGGTCATCAGCAAGGAGTCCGGCCCCGATGATTCGTTCATGATGGGGATTGAAGCGCTGACGGCCAAGCGATATTCCGACGATATTTCCTTCAAGGTTAAACGCGCCTTGCGCCAGAAGGCTGACCAGGGCCACTATCCGTCGGTGGCCCCGCTCGGCTATCTCAACAATCCGCAGACGAAGCTGATTGATCTTGACCCTGCACGCGCCCCGCTCCTCAAGCGGTTGTGGGAGCTGCGGGCCACGGGGTTGTATTCTCTGCGACGGCTGGAAGCCCTGGCCTATGCCGAGGGTTTTCGGACGAAGACCGGCAAGCGGTTCCATCATGCGAACCTGGACATCATGTTCAAGAATCCGTTCTACTACGGCGAATACATCTGGAACGGCCAGCGGTACCAAGGCTCTCACCCGCCGCTCATCACTAAGCACCTGTTTGAGCAGGTGCAGCGGGTTGCCAAGCAAGGCAATATCCCCAAGATCGTACGGCGGGACTTTGCGTTTGCCGGATTGTTGACGTGCGGTAAATGTGGGTGCGCCATCACGTCCGAGATGAAGAAGCGGCGATACATCTACTACCACTGCACCCACTCCAAAGGCAACTGTGAGCAGCCCTCCATCGTGGAGGAACGCCTGGACGAAAAACTGCTCGGCGTGGTGCAGCGCATTCAGCTTGCCCCCGACGTGCATAACCGCATCCTGGCCGCTCTGCGGCGAGATAAGGGCCAGCAGCACGAGTACCGCGAGGCGCAGCTTGCCAGCTTGCAGACGCGACGGGATACCCTTCAGCGACGGATTGACAAGCTGTACGAGGACAAGCTGGACGGAAAGATCGACGAGGGCTTTTGGCAGGCGAGACACAACGAATGGACGCGAGAAAAAACCGAAGCTGAGCGGGCGATCAACGGCAACGGACACTCCAACGGCGTGGCCCTGGACACCGGCGAGAGAATCTTAGAACTCACGCAACGTCTGTATCCCCTGTACGTTAAGCAACTTCTCCATGAACGGCGGCGAATGCTGCGGATTGTACTTTCGAACTGCACCCTCGTTGACGGAACTCCTTGTCCTGAATACAGAAGGCCCTTCGACATCTTCGTCAAAGGGCCTTCTTGTAGTGAATGGCTCTCCGAGAGGGACTCGAACTATCAGAGAGGTGATTAACACCCCAAGACCTCTCTGTCGGCAGGGCTGGCACGCTGGGATCGTTGCGAACCCCACCTCCAATGGCCTTGTGAGAGCGGCACGCGAGAGGTGGCTTGTGCCGTGTCTCCGGGCATGTGGGCAGGGTCGAACGAGGCATTTAACAGCTCTGAATGACTCCACCGAGAGAGTCGCATCGCGTGGAATTTCTCAACCGAGCCCCTTCACGATAAACAGGATCCTGGTCATGGCGCGTCACGCCACTGGCAGAACCGAGCCACGAGGTTAAACAGGGGTACGGGGTGCACCCTGACGATGCCCAGGCCCGCCGCCTC
>Ga0209515_10003827_pt1 | contig 20929 bp, 22 predicted proteins | sample Subgroupgradi54m_FD_187454 | JGI IMG/M metagenome (GOLD analysis project Ga0209515, IMG submission 187454) | Subsurface groundwater microbial communities from S. Glens Falls, New York, USA - GMW60B uncontaminated upgradient, 5.4 m (SPAdes)... ...
ACCCATCCTTCCAGTAGCAAGGTCAGCGGTGGGATGACCAAAGTCAATCCCAAAAACCCGATTACCACCACTGCAAACAGCCGCAATATATTTGGATCAAAAGGAATAATTTTTTCTATGTAGGAAATAGTTAAAGTAAAAACAGCAAAGCTAACCATAATTCCTAAAGTGATCCCTAAAGGTTTTTTATGCCCGCCGGAAGCAGTGGATGAAAGAATTATTGGTAATAGCGGCCAGATACAGGGTGCTAATATAGTTACCAGTCCGGATATAAAAGCAAAGATTAGCAGTATTGCCATATAGTATTAAGCTTATCACACTTCTAACCCCCGGGGTTGATTACGTACGAACCTCGGGATTTTTGTTGACTTTTTGATTAAAGTGTTCAAAATAATACTGTATGCCTTACAGGAAAGTACCATTAGTAGCGGGGGAGATCTATCATGTTTTTAACAGAAGCATTACCGGAGTACCCATATTTCCAACTTCTCAATACTTTACCCGCTTTATTGAACTAATAAATTATTATCGGTTTAAGGATACACCTGTAAGCTACTCGCAGTTTAAAAGAATAGAGAGAGATATTCGGCAGCAAATTATGGATGACTTAATAAAAGAGGACGATCGACAGGTAGAAATATTTGCTTTTTGCTTAATGGACAATCATTTTCTTTTAAAACAAACTGCCGATAATGGAATAGCTAGGTTCATTAGTAACCTACAAAATGGCTATGCTAAATACTTTAATGTAAGAACTGAAAGAAATGGCCCTTTATTCCAGCCTATGTTTAAGAATACCAGAATCATAACTGACGAACAGTTTCTTCATGTGTCACGCTATATTCACCTTAATCCATCAACAAGCTATCTTGTGAAGATTGAGGATCTGGAAAATTATAAGTGGTCGTCACTACCAGGCTACTTGTCATTAAATCAGCAGTATGCCTTTGTAAATATGAGCTTTATTTTAGACTTACTGAGTAAAAAGAAGTATAAACAATTTGTTTACGACCAGGCAGAATATCAAAGGGAACTGGGTAATATAAAACATTTGCTTATGGAATGAAAACTAAAAAAGTTTATTGAAAATACCACGAATTCCCGGGGTTGGAAGCTAGTTAACCCCTGGGGTTAGTAAACTTGACAGACTCATGAGACATGTATAAGATAAATGCATTCTTTCGGGGATAGGTGCAAGTCCTAATCGGTGGTAAACTCCACGACCCGCCAAAATTGAATATTTAGGCGGGACGAACCGGCGCAACTCCGGTAGCGGCTGTAAAGTCAGAATGAAAGAAAGAATATGCAGAAACTCAAAAATTTTGGGCCTTTATTTGTGGTGATTGCCGCTCTCCTTTGGAGTTTTGATGGCGTTTTAAGAGTAGGCCTATACACACTCCCTCCCTCAGTAGTAGTTTTTTACGAACATCTGTTAGGTATCATAGTTTTGCTATTTCTTGCTCCAAAATGGCTTCCGGATTTAAAAAAGATGACCAAAAAAGAATGGATTGCCATTACTCTGGTGGCCCTTTTTTCCGGAGCCTTAGGGACTATTTTTTATACCGCCGCTCTTGGCCAGATTAATTATATTCAGTATTCTGTGGTAGTTTTACTGCAACAGTTACAGCCAATTTGGGCTATTTCTGCTGCTGCGATTTTACTGAAGGAAAAAATCACCAAAAACTTTATTATCTGGGCCGTTCTGGCTTTAGTAGCAGCTTATTTTATAACTTTCAAAGACCTAACAGTTAATTTGCAAACCGGTGGAGGAACCATGATTGCCGGAGGCCTGGCATTGCTGGCAGGAGTACTATGGGGATCCTCAACTGCCATTAGTAAATATGTTTTAAATAAGGTTTCTTTTCTTACAGCTACTGCTTTAAGATTTTTAATTGCCCCGGTTTTTGCCCTAATGTTTATAGCTGGGTTGCATCAAACCCCGGCTCTTTTTACTTTGACTCAGCCTCAGTGGATAAGTTTGCTTATGATTACTTTTTCCACCGGAATGGTGGCCTTGGCGATTTATTATTATGGTCTGAAGAAAACCCCGGCCAGAGTTACTACAATTTGTGAGCTGGTTTGGCCCGCCTCAGCCATTTTTATAGACTATTTCTACTTTCACAAAGTTCTTTCTCCTACTCAAATTCTGGGAGTAGCCGGACTTTTGTTTGCTATCTACAAAGTCACTTCGTTCAAGAAATAAGGAGATTTTACCTTCCAAGGTCAATTTTGCGGATGCGGATGTTTTTAGGTGTTACCTCTACTAACTCGGTATCGTTAATATATTCAATAGCATTTTCCAGACTCATTAATTTAGGGGTATTAAAATGATCAGAGATACCTTCTCCGGAAGACCGATGATTGGTTTGCTGTTTTTCCTTACACACATTAATACTGATATCATCACTTCTGGAGCTGGAACCAATTACCTGACCTTTATAAACTTCAGTAGCCGGGCCAATAAATAAGGCTCCGCGGTCCTGAGCTCCGGTTAGGGCATACAGTTTAGTGCTGCCGGTTTCATGCACCACCAGAGATCCTTGCTGTCTTTCAAATTTAACTCCAGGATCCGGACGGTATTCAAAAAAGGAACTGTTTAATACTCCCAAACCTTTAGTATCAGTTACAAATTGGCTTCTGTAGCCAAAAAACTCTTTGGTAGCAATAACAAACTCCATGTAAGTAACGTTACTTTCTGTGCTCATTTCCACCAGAGTGCCATGTCTAAGCCCCATGTTTTGCATAACAGTTCCGGATAAATTTTCCGGCACCTCAATGGCTACTTTTTCATAAGGGGTCATTAACTTTCCGTTCTCAGTTTTTTCAATCACTTGCGGTTTACCGACCTGAAATTCATAACCTTCACGGCGCAGTCTTTCAATCAAAATAGCCAGATGCAGCTCTCCGCGTCCGGAAACTTTCATCTCACCGGAAGCCCCGTCTTCCACGGTTAAAGCCACATCAGCCTCAGCTGCTTTTAATAACCGATCCCTAATCTGTCTGGCTGTTTTAAACTCACCTTCACGTCCGGCAAATGGGGAAGTATTAACTCCAAAACTCATCCTGACTGTAGATTCCTCAATATCCAAAACCGGTAAAGCTATTGGAGTAACCGGGTCAGCAATTGTTTCACCAATAGTGATATCGGGAATACCGGACATGGCAATAATATCTCCGGCATGAGCTTCTGTGATATCCACTCGCTCCAAACCTTCAAAGCCCATTAAAGAAGTCAGTTTGAACTTTTTTATCAGACCATTTCTATTGATATGAGCAACTTCCTGCCCGGTTTTAATAATTCCGTTATAAACCCTGCCAATGGCTATTCTGCCCTTAAAATTATCATAAGGAGTGGAGGTGATTAAAACCTGTAAAGGTTTACTGTCATCAGACAGTGGAGCTGGAATATGTTCCACAATCGCATCAAAAACCGGAGAAATATCAGTCATTTTAGATAAATCCGGTTCTAAACCAGCCTTGCCCTGTTTTCCGGAAGAATAAATAGTAGGGAAGTAGGCTGTGGCTTCATCTGCTCCCAGCTCAATGAATAGGTCAAACACCTTATTCAGCACGTGGCTAATTCTGGCATCAGGTTTATCTATTTTATTGACTACCACAATGATTTTAAGATTCATTTCCAGAGCTTTTTTCAAAACAAATCTGGTTTGCGGCATTGGTCCTTCTTTGGCATCAATTAGAAGCAGGGCTCCGTCTGCCATTTTTAATACTCTTTCCACCTCTCCACCAAAATCCGCATGCCCGGGAGTATCAATAATATTAATTTTAGTATCTTTCCAGTGGACCGAGGCGTTTTTGGAGAAAATAGTAATTCCCCGTTCTTTTTCCAGGTCATTACTATCCATAATTAAATGGCTCTCATCAGTAAAACCCTTACCTAAATCTGTAGAAGATTGGCGAAGCAGGGCATCTACCAAAGTAGTTTTACCGTGATCAACGTGGGCTATGATTGCAACATTTCGTATATTCATATATTTGTCCCCACCAAAAAACCGCCCTCATGGCGGCACAAGCAGGTAACGTATTCTACCATTTCTACCCATAAATTGCTACAATATACATCAAAGGGTCGGTAGCTCAGCGGTAGAGCAGGACACTCTTAATGTCTTGGTCCTGGGTTCGATTCCCAGCCGGCCCACAAACATATCAAAAATATTCCTGCATTTTTGCCCATAAATCGCTGTGCCTTGATAATGCTCTGTCTTCACTAAAATAAGCCTCGCCATTAGCACCAAGAGGAACTCTTACGGAGAAGTGATCAAGCGGGTTTCCGGATAATTGAATACCTAGGTGTCCGGATTTTGTTTTCCTAGATCCAGCAGATTTATAACTCTCACAGCTCTCATACGATTTAACCGCTGAACCCTTTTTTCAGCCTTTGGGTTTCCGGCAAGTCTTTGTTCAGTTGCAATTCGCCGGTCAGATGTAAGGGCTTTTATTTCATCATATATTCTTCTACAAGCATTAACAGGTGTTTCCGGTACAAATTCATCGACCTTTCCAACCAACCGGGCCATATCTTCAGGAGACCTTTGCTGCGGATCTCTTGCAGCTCTGGCTAGTTGAAAAAGGTCTGAGTGGAATATAAATATATCTTTCCCCTGAAGCTGAGCAAAAAAATTGATGTATCTTTGGGTATATGGTTCCACATCCATGAGGTCGAGGGGTTCACCTGCCATTGTTACACCAAATCCTTGCAGGAATCCTGAATGTAACTGCCGGCTTTTTAACAGAGCTATAATTCTCAGTGATTTTTGTGCTTCCAACCTCTGTAGCATTCCTTTATTCCCTGTACTTTCTGGAGTTCTATTTCCATAAATCTCTCTAATTGCTTGAGTTGATGAAGCTATTTGAAATACAATATCCCTTCCAACAGTCATCCGAGGGAAGCCTTCCGGTTGCATAGCCATATTAGATTTTGATCTTAAATCTTTTAATGTATTTTTTGCCGGATTTTAGGGTGTAGGTAACTTCAAGTTTGGCATCTTTTATACCAACATGGTATCTACAAACTCCTTTAGAGCAAGTTCCAAATAGCAACTCCACACTTTGACTAGAAGATCCGTTTAAGATAAGCGTCCCTTGAGCACCCTCCTCCTGAGTGCTGGTTTTGTAAGTTAATAGATAGCTAACTGAGGTGGCATTTTGTAAATTGGAAAAATTAATTATTAAAGCCCGTCTGTCTGCTCTTAAATAAGGATAAATCCCAATTCCGGATGTACTTGTAGTAGGAGTTACCACTGGTTTACCTTTATGTGCCTGAGGTAAAACTTTAGCCTCGGCATTTTTACTAAAAATGAATAAAGTAAACACTAGCAGGAATAATGTTAAGATTTTTTTCATTGTTTTTAGCAGATTAACATATTATACTAAAAACTGTGAGCAAAAAAAAAGTACTTGTTCTGGGAGTAATAGTAATAATGATTATTGGCTTCCTGGTATTTAGGCCGGGCGGGCAAAAAATTGCTTCAACTTCCCCTATTGAACCAGCAAAAAAAGCCGAGCCTTCCTTAACCTTTCTGCCTTATACAGACCCATCTGGTTTTTCTTTTAATTATCCGGATAATCTTTCCATTGCTAAAAATGATACCGATGATAAAACTTATGCTGATATTACTCTTTCTTCCAAAGATGTAAACGGTAGCTTGAATTTAAAAATTACTGATAGCAAATATACGGGCCTTAATGATTGGCTAAAAGTAAGCAGTTCTTCAGCCAAAGAGGCTCCAACAGAAAAAAAGCTGGGTAGCTTAAAAGCCATGGAAATCAAAACTGAGGACCGGTTAATACTGGGAGCAATTGATCAGGGAATTTTCTTTACCATTGAAATGCCCCGCATTGAAGAAGCATTCTGGATGAAGGTCTATGCCAAAGTCCTGGCAGATTTTTCCTTTGTCTCCCCAACATCCACCACTTCTCAAGATTCAGGAAATTCTTCCAGTGGCGTGACCTTTGAAGGCGAAGATGTAGTAGAATAATTCTCATGGGAGTTGAAGCAGTAACTAACCGAATTGTTGATTTTGCAGATCATCACACTGTGCTTACTGGCTGGGCCGGCCTGCTCGTTAGAGTAGCTGTGTTAGGTACTGTGGTAGTTAGTGCTCCTGGAATTCAGAGTTCAATTTTTAAGCAGCCGGAGGCAAAAGCACCCATCCCAATTCAGGTATTACCGGAGTTTACTTTTTCCCGGGATGGTTTTAACCTTACCTTTTATACCGATAATTCACTGAGCATAGTTAATCAAGCGGGTCATTTTGAACATGAGGAGAAAGTAGATAGGCTCTATATTGATTTGGCACGCGAGTGCCAGATATCTACGTTTATGTCAGTTTATACAGGAGGTACTCCGGTTGGTTCAACTGAGCTAAAAATCAGCAATGCCGGCTTAAGTCCTGATTGCATTGTCCGTCTGATTCAAGCAGGCTAAAGTTTAATGTGCCCCTGGAAGGAATTGCACCCTCGGCCGATTCGTCCGAAGCGAAGCGCTCTATCTACTGAGCTACAGGGGCTTAAAGTTATTTTACCAGAAGTACTAGGGCTCCGTACAGTCCGGCAGAATCTCCTAAGATCCCTTTTGCCAGTGCAGGGGTTTTTGGGAAAATGGTTAAGTCTTGCTTTAGATAAAACTCTACACGATCCAGTGGTAAACTTTTACTAACACTTCCGCCCAAAACAAATATATCCGGTGACCAATGGACAGTGCTGTTAGTTAATCCAATGGCCAGATTTTTGGATATTTCATCCCAAATTTTGGGATCGGTAATTTCTTCTCCTTTTTGCTGATAAGTCCGCGGCAAGTATAACCCACCAACATAAGCCTCCAAATGTCCTTTACCTCCACATTCACACTGATTTCCATCGGGAATTATAATCTGATGCCCTGGTTCAAAGCCCAAAGTATTCTGATCAATTTTCCCGTCAACTATTCTTACACCTCCCACTCCGGTGCTAACTGTATAATAAGCTACAATATTATGATCCTTACCAGCTCCTTTGGTAGCCTCACCCAATCCACCCAGATCCGCATCATTTTCTAAATGCACATTGTTTCCAAATAGCTTTTGCAGTTCTTCTTTCAATGGTTTATTAATCCATCCACCAACATGTGGACTTTTAACCAGCATGGTTTTATCCGAATCCAGCGGCCCGGCAATTCCCCCGGCTACACCATCTATTTTTTGGCCATTAGCCAATTCATCAGCAATAGTTTTGATAGTTTGCAATCCTTGCTGAAAATCCGGGGGAGTAGGTATTATTTTTGGCTCCGGTACAGAATTACCATCAGATACGGTAATTCTGGTTTTAGTGCCCCCAATGTCAAATAAAACGTACATGATATAATCTTACCACAATGAAACAGGGGTCTTTAGGAAAGATTGGCTTTATTGGTTTAGGCAGAATGGGCAAAAATATCGTATTAAATCTGCTTGAACATGATATAAAAGTAGTGGCCTGGAATAGATCAGAAAAGCCAAGAGAAGAGTTAAGGGAAGAGGCTGATCTTCTACCGAATAGTTCAGAGCATTTAACCATTGTAGAAACCACTGGTCAATTAGTAGAAAAATTAGAAACCCCCAGAATTATTTGGTTAATGGTATCTGCCGAAGCAGTAGACGCGGTTTTAGCTGACTTGCTACCTAAACTAAGCCCCGGAGATTTAATTATTGATGGCGGCAACTCTTTTTATCAGGAGACTTTAAAAAGAGCCAAGGAATTATCAGCTAAACAGATCCATTTTATGGATGTAGGAACATCTGGTGGTGTTGAAGGAGCCAGAACCGGAGCCTGTTTAATGATTGGCGGTTCAACAGAAGACTTTGCCTTCTCCGAACCGGTTTTTAAAGCTGTGTCAGCCCCCAAGGCTTATGGAAGAATGGGTGAGGTAGGAGCCGGTCACTTTGTTAAAATGATCCATAATGGTATTGAATACGGCATGATGGAATCAATCGGAGAAGGTGCAGCGATCCTGAAGTACTCTGATTTTAACCTGGATTTGAGGGGAGTATTCCGGGTTTACAATAATAAATCCATTATTGATTCCCGGCTGGTTGATTGGACTTTAAAAGAATTAAATGAGGACCCAGAGCTTAAAACTATTTCTTCTGTAATAGGTTCAGCCGGTGGCGCAGGTAAAGGTAAAGCAGAGGCTCACTGGACTATTGAGATAGCTAACAAAATGGGTGTTGAGGTTCCAGTGATAGAAGCAGCCTTAAAGGTGCGGGAAAACTCTGATCAGGATAAAGAAGACTCTCCTTCAGGCTTTAGAAACAAAGTAGTGGCTGCCATGAGATGGCAATTCGGCAGGCATCCGGTAAAAAAGCAATGAAGATTATTTTCTTAGGTACAAATGGTTGGTATACCAATGAAAACGGCAACACCCCTTGTATTCTGATCGATAGCGCCGAAGGGTATGCTATTTTGGATGCCGGAAATGGTTTTTATAAAATAGGCGACTATATAAAAGAACCAAAGCCAATTTCCCTGTTTATCAGCCACTTTCATATTGATCATGTTTCTGGTTTACATACCTTAGGTAAATTTAATTTCTCCAAGGGGATTGATGTCTATGTGGGACCGGGAAGAGGTAAGGATTTTGAAACTTTAATCCATCCGCCATTTACTCAAGGGTTTAAACCAGGACCGGAAAATATCAATAATATGCCAACTGCAGTTAGACTACATGAATTAACTGATGGGAATCATAATATTAATTTTCCAGTTAACGTTATAGAACAATTCCATGCTTATCGGGACCATGGCTATCGCTTGACTTTGGAGGAGAAGGTTATTGCCTATTCCGGAGATTGTGGTATTACTGAAGCCAGTTATAAGCTAGCTGATAATGCAGATTTACTTATACATGAATGCTCTTTTTATGAAAATAACCCTAATGGAAAAACCTGGGGGCATGTAACTCCGGAGGAAGCCGCTCAGTTGGCCAAGGACTCAGGGGTAAAGCAGTTAATTTTAACCCACTTTGATCCGACTCAATATACGGATTTGGAGCATCGCAAGCAGGCAGAAAAGAGGGCTAAAGAAATTTTTCCGGAAACCACAGCTGCCACCGACGGCTTTACCATTGAGCTTTAACCCGTTAGGCACACAAGGCGTCCCCTTATGTGCCTAAATGCGGCAAAAGTCCATTGAAGGTTCCAGCCACTTTCTGCCATCCTTTTCCAGGAGCTCATCAGCCTCTTTTGGCCCCCAACTACCTATATTATATATGTAGGGCTTGCTACGCTTGGCTACTAGCTGATCAATAAGCGGAGCTTGTCGGCCTCGTTGAACTCGGTCGATAAAAGCCCACTGCGCCTCTACTTCTTCCGCATCATTAAAAAAGGTCTGGTCACCCTTCATAGTATCAATTAATAAATGCTCATACGGGTCAGGAACATAATGTTCATGCGGGTCAATCTTGTAGCAGAATTGCATATACTCCGGTTCCAGCTTGGTTTGATGACCCGGTACCCGGGTGAGAATTTTTAAAACAATACCCTCATTTGGCTGTATCCGGTAAATTAATACATTTGGCTGCCCGCCATATTGCAAATGTTTAAGCAACCGGTTAACCGGATTTTTAAAAACAATTGATATTTCCGCCACTGTTTGCTTTAGTTTCTTCCCGGCTCTGATATATATTGGAACATCCTTAAACCGCTCATTGTTAATATAGGTTTTCAAAGCAAAAAAAGTATCAGTCAGAGATTCAGGGTTAACATTTTTCTCCTGCCCGTAATTTTCATACTGTCCAAAGACCACATCCTCCGGTAAAGGAGCCAGATTCTGCAGGATTTTAATTCTTTCATCGGTTACTGCTTTATTACTGAATTCGCTAGGTGCGTCCATGGTAGCGAAAGCCAGCATCTGCAACAGATGGTTTTGTCCAACATCTTTTAAGGCTCCCACCACATCATAATATCCGCCTCTGGCTCCAATACCAAAATCCTCGCTGGCTGTAATTTGAATATGGTCAATATAATCTTTGTTAATTAATGGTTCAAAGATACCATTGGAGAATCTAAAAGTCAGGATATTTTTTAAGGTTTCCTTTCCTAAATAATGATCCAGCCGGAAAATCTGGTCTTCAGTAAAATATTTAGCCAGTAACTGATTTAAATCCTGGGCTGAGGCAAGGTCATGTCCGATTGGTTTTTCTATCATTAGCCTGACAAAACCTTGATCCTGTTTGTTTAAATTATTTTTCTGCAAACCCTCAAAGATATGCGGATATAACTCAGGGTAAGTGGCCAGATAAAAGATTCTATTCTCACAGTGAAAACCTTTTTTGCTTAAATCGTCCAAATAGGATTTAAGTTTTGGGTAAAAAGCCGGGTCAGACGCCTCACCGTTAATATAATGTAGCCTTTTGCTTAATTTCTCTAAAACTTCTTTTTTAATCGGGTGTTTATGATGAATATTTTCTAAATTTAAAGCCTTCTCAAAATACTCCACAAATTCCTGCGGGCTCATTTGCTTTCTGGCAATTCCAATAATGGCCATCTGTTCCGGCAGCATGCCATTTTCCGCCATGTCATACAGAACCTGGATTAAATATTTCTGCGCTAAATTACTGGTGATACCAAAAATCACTAAAGCAAATGAATCCATATTGTCATCAAAAGATACCACTTTTTGTTCCTCTTGTCACATGTTAATATATCTTAATGAATCCGCTTGACCCCAAAGACGTTTTAGGTTCTACTAATATGTTTCCCGATCAGTGTGAGCAGATTTGGCTGGTAGCAAAAGAGCTGGCTTTTCCTGAAGACTATAAAGACTGCCGGAATATTATTGTTTGCGGCATGGGAGGCTCGGCCTATGGTGGCTATGTGGTATCAGCATTGTATAAAGAAGAGCTAAAAGTTCCTATTTATTCTAATAATGATTATCATTTACCTGGCTTTGCTAATACTGATAGTTTGGTAATGCTATCCACTTATTCCGGTACCACTGAGGAAGTTCTATCCTGCAGTGAGGAAGCTAAAGATGAGAATACTAAAATCAGCGGGATTACCGGGGGAGGTCCACTTGCTGATTTCTTTAAACAGAACAGTCTTCCGGGTTTAGTTTTTGACCCCAAGTTTAATCCTTCCGGGCAACCCAGGCTAGGTACAGGCTATATGGTTTTAGGGACAATAGCTATCCTTACCAGAATGGGTTACTTGTCGGTTAGTGATGAGGAAGTTAAAACTGCCACTGCCGAGCTTAAATCAGCTTTAGAATCCATGAAGCAGCAGGCCAAGGATCTGGCTCAAAAAGTTAAAGGCTATATTCCGGTTTACTTTGCTGCAGAATTTCTCAATGGTAATATTCATGTTTTAAGAAACCAGACCAATGAAACAGCTAAAAGCTTTTCGGCTTTTTCAGAATTGTCAGAACTGAATCATCATCTAATGGAGGGTTTAAAGAATCCTGCAGATAAGAAGCTATTTATTCTGTTTATCAATTCAGATCTTTACTCGGATAAATTGAAAAAAAGAGTTGAATTAACTAAAGATGTTATTGGTAAGAATAATGTGCTATTTGATGAGTATAAGCCTGCAGGTTCATCAAAATTATCGCAGGTTTTAAATGCACTGGCCTTTGGAGGATATTTGACCTATGAACTGGCCATGCTCTATGGCCAGGATCCCAGTCTAATCCCCTGGGTTGATTACTTCAAAGAACAATTAGAGAAATAGTCACTACCTTTGTCATTCCTGCGAAAGCAGGAATCCATACAATAAAAAAGGATTATTCCTCAAAAGGATTACCGACTTTGGAAACTTTTTCCGGGTGATCAACATCAAGCGACAATTTGTTGGCAATGTTTCGAAGTAAACCCCATCCGCCGGCAAGATAGCAGTAATTTTCGAATGTTTTATTAACGGCTATTTTAATGTCTGATTGCGAAAACAACTCACCTACACCAACTATTTTTGTGCCTGTCTGGGAAGCAAATTTTTCAAAGTCTCCCATATAATCTGAGAATGCGCTTGTGTCAAATATAACAACAGACCCTTCATGTATTGCTTCAACAACTCCGTGTGCAATATGAGTATCTGGATAAAAAACAGCAAATTTTCTGGTAATTTCAAAGGCCTTTAGTGCAATCTCTTCAGCTACGCCATTTTCCAGTCCCACCATAAAAAACTGATTTGAATTTATTAGTGTACTTAAAACGTTGTCCTCAAGCTTTAAATTAGCATTGTTTTCTATAACATCCGCCGCTTTTGACAGTTCATCCTTTAGATTATTAAAGTCAACTGTCTGTCCCTGAAGCTTAGCTAGGTTAAAAATTAACGAATCATAAACCAGTCCTTGCTCAATAACGCTTTTAGTAGCAGCTACGCCTTGCTCAAATCCGCAGGTTAGAATAATTTTCTCATCCGCTCTTTGGGCCAGAACTGAATCGGAAACAGCAGTAACCGCAATACATTTTGCTCCATGCTTTTGAGCATAATCCAACAATAAAATTACTTCTTTAGTTTTGCCGGAATTGCTGCATAAAAAGATATAAGTATTAGAAAAATCCTCATATTGGAATAGATCGGAGGCAAAATATGCCTCCACTCTATTACTTATTCCCAGTTTTAGAGCCCGATTTTTAGCCTGCTTACCTGGAAAAATCAAACTACTACCCATTCCAGCAAAGATAATCGTACTGGTGCCAATTTTCTCAGCAATTTCCTTAGTTATGCTAAAATCAAAATTTAAACAAACCTGCTTTGCTTCCAGCATTTCCAGCTCAGTATGTGATAGCTCCATGTTTGTATTATACCTCTTTGGTATAATCTAGCAATGATTAAAGCAGTGATTTTTGATATGGATGGATTGATGGTGGATTCAGAACCAATTCATCAGCAGGCTTTTGATCAGGTCTTTCAAAAGTATGGGAAACATTTCACAGCAGAGGATAATATCAGGCTTTATCTGGGTAAAACTGATATGGATTGTGCTTACGATATGGTAACTCGCTATCATTTACCCATAACTGCCGAAGAATTATTTGATCAGAAGCAAGTAATCACCAGACAGCTTCTAAGCAAAATTTCTCCGCGTCCGGGGTTGATGGATTTGTTAAATAATTTAAAGCGAGCAGGTATGAAAATGGCTATTGCCTCTAGTTCGGAGCTTGTCACTATCAAAATAATTGTTAATGCACTGGATGTAAACGATTTTTTTGATGCTCTATTTTCTGCAGAACATGTGAAAAATAGTAAACCGGCTCCGGATGTCTATTTGTTAGCTGCTAAAGAAATTGGGGTAGACCCGGATGATTGTCTGATATTAGAGGATTCGCCGATTGGTGTACAGTCAGCAGTTTCAGCCGGCATGAAAGTTTATGCCATTCCTGGTGAGGAAACTAAGAATGGAGACTTTACCCGGGCCACAAAAAGATTAAATAATTTATCAGAGGTTTTTGAGGAGCTCAAAGAACAGGTGTGAACGTATTCCACCCTCCAGGTGGACTAGCTTTGCACCTGAGAGGTGTAAGCCTAATTAGTTGTTTTTGAAAGCAAAAAGGCTGGAATTGTGGCGACTATAGCCAGAAATGCACCAAGATAAAAAACTGAAGCTATTCCTGTGTGGTCTGCCACAAGCCCCATTGATATCACAGTAATTACTGCTGCTATACCAATAAACATTTCAGAAAGGGCATAGATTTTGTTGTAATGCATACTATCTGAAGTTTCGGAAAGCATTGACTGTATTACTGGTGTAGTACCCCTAGTAAAAACTCCCAGTATGAAAGTAATGAGTATTATTAATGAGAAATTAAAAAACATTATCAGTAGGATCAAACTAATAGCCATTAGGGCCTCAGATAGCATAAATACTTTTAAGTTACCCCATTTATCAACTAACCTACCCAATGCTGATTTCCCAACCAGGCTGCCTAGAGTAAAAGAAGCAATAGCAAAACCATACCCGGTTACCGGTATGCCTTTGGCAAAAAGCAGGAAAGGAATAAATATAAGCACCGGGCTGCTGGCTAATGCATCCAGGATAGCCGCAAATAGTGTTAACAGCAATCTTTTTGTTCTCAGTAATATGAGGATATTTTTAATGAAATCTGCATGATTTTCTTCGTCACCATTTTCTTTCTGGTCAGAATCCTTTTTAGGTAGAAAAAAACGCGTAAGACAAAAGATTATCAAGCCTATTATTGCAATGAATACAAATACCATTCTCCAACCAAGCAAAGGAACCAGAAAAATGGCAGTTGTCGGAATAGTCAGTCTGCCAATATCACCAATCGCAGTAAAATCACCCATATCCTTACCAACTTTACCGGAAATTTTAGCCACAATTGTGAAGCCAACTGTATGGAACATACCAAATCCTGAAGCTGCCATAAAAAAGGCCAAAGTCATAAATAGCAAATTAGGAGAAATTGAAGCTGCAAAGGCCCCAGCAGAATAAATAAGTAATAGCAATGCTAGAAAACGGAATCCCTGTAGTTTAGAAGCTAAAAATCCTGCCGGTAAAGCTAAGATACAGGCAAAAAGGGGTTGAGCAGAACCTAAAAAACCTACATTGGATAATTTCAAAGAAAGCCCTGTGGCAATAAAAGGTAGCATTGCTACAAAAGTTGAACGTACGCCGTCATTCAAAAAATGCAAAATATTTAAGCCTCTGAGTTCCCTATTCATATCTAAGTGCAGTAATTGGATCTAATCTGGAAGCACGGATAGCCGGGGCGACTCCAAAGATTACACCCACCAGCATGGAAAATCCAAAGGATAAAGCCACTGACCAAAGCGGAACCGTGGTAGTAAAGAATATTCCAATAATTAAAGATATCCCTACGCCAATGGCAATTCCCAGGATTCCGCCTAATCCGGATAAGGTTAATGCCTCAATTAAAAACTGATTTCTGATATTGTTGGGTGTGGCGCCAATGGCTTTACGCAAACCAATTTCTCTGATCCGCTCTGTTACAGACACTAACATGATATTCATAATGCCAATGCCTCCTACCAGCAGGGAAATGGCTGCTATCCCTCCCAGGGCAGCGGTTAAAACCCCGGTGATTTGGGAAATAGTAGATAAGGCCTGCTCCTGGGTCTGAATGCTAAAATCATCCTCAGTTAGCCTTTTTTTCAAAATATTGATAGCTTTAGTCTGAATTGTTTTAACATTGTTAGAATTATTAGCGGAAATATAGATGGTATTTAAGTTATCAATCCCGAACTGTCTTTGTACTGATAAAAACGGACTGTAGATGGAATTATCCGCGTCAATCCCAAAAATAGACCCTCTGGATCCCAGTACTCCGATCACAGTATATTTTTGCTTATCAACAATAATGGTCTGGCCAATAGCCCGACTTGCCCCAAACAGGTTTTCTTTAACTGTTTTGCCGATTACTACTACTTTTCTAGCAGATGTGCCTTCGGATTCTTTAAAAAACCGGCCTTCGGTAAGCTTAACCGCTGCCACGATTTTCGGATAATTGCTTTCTACCCCAAACACAGCCGTGCCTTTATCGTTTTTATTACCATATTTTGTGGTGGTATTTTTTTGAACAGCTGCAGAAACCTGGGCTTGTCCGGAGAGTTTATTTTTTAAATCCTGCGCATCCTGGTATTTTAATTTATTGGACTGGATGCCTCCGGGAGACCTGGCTCCGCCTATTCGTCCTGGGATTACAAATAGCAAATTTGACCCTAAGCCCTGGATCTGGCTGGTGATGTATGTTTGCAATCCGGTAACCAGGGAGATAAGCAGTATTACCGACATTACCCCGATTACTATTCCCAAAACGGTTAAAGACGAACGCAGTTTATTGGCCAAAATTGCAGTTATAGATAACTTAAAGGTTTCCATTTTGTTAGCTGTAAACTATTTTATAATTTCACCGTCTTTTAATCTAATAATCCGCTTGGCATTTTTGGCAATATTGACTTCATGAGTAATCATGATGATGGTTTTACCCTCATTATTTAACTTATGGAATATTTTCATGATCTCCACGCCTGATCTGGAATCCAAATTTCCGGTTGGTTCATCTGCCAGAATTATCTCCGGATCAGTGACTAAGGCTCTGGCAATGGCTACCCTTTGCTGTTGTCCTCCGGAAAGCTGGCTAGGATGAGAGTTAAGTTTATCACCTAAACCTACCTGTTCCAGAACCTCTTTTGCCCTGATTTTCCGTTCGTTGGACGTAACTTTGGCATAAACCAGGGGAAGCGCTACATTATCCAAAGCCGATGTCCTGGACAGCAGATTAAAGGATTGAAAAACAAAGCCGATTTTTTTATTCCTGATTCCGGCCAGCTTATTTTCCTTGAGATGTGATGAATCCCCACCGTCCAATTCGTATTTACCGGTAGTTGGGTGATCCAGCAAACCAATAATATTCATTAAAGTAGATTTCCCGGAACCCGAGGCTCCGATAATAGCCACGAATTCACCTCTTTTAACCTCTAAGTTGACGTCCTTCAAAGCTTGAAAAGAAACTTCTCCGGAAGAGTAAATTTTGTTGATATGGATCAGCTTAACGAAACTCATAGCTTTGAAGAGGGATTAAGTACTACTTTTTCACCTTCACTTAAACCGTTCTTGATCTCAATATCCGTATCAGAGGCAATTCCGGTTTCCACTTTTCTGGCTTCCAGCTTATTATTAACGGAAATTACCATAGTACTGTCATCTCTTACAGCCTCCTGTGGTATGGTTAAGACATTTTTATCCTCAGCTATAATAATTGAAGCCTGACCGCTTAAACCGTTAACAAAATTCAAGTCCGACTGATTAAGTTTAATTCTAACTGTCACTACTGTGGCCCCGGATGAGGTAGTTTTAGTCTGAGGAAGGATTTGGTCAACCGATCCCTTAAAAACTTTTCCCGGATAGGCATCCAGTGTAGCTTCACCGGGCTGACCAACTACCACCTTACCGATATCTGCTTCATCCACATCAGTATCAAAATAAATTTCCGCAGTATCAACTATTTGAACAATTAAATCAGAGGAGACTGTTTGTCCGGCAACCACAGGAACCTGGGTTACCAAACCGAATAGAGGTGCAACAATTACTGCATCCTGAAAAGCTCTTTGGGCAGCTTTAACACTATCATAGGCATTATCCCTGGCCACCTGGGCAGTAGTCCTGGTTTGCCTTTGGGTAAAAGATTCATCACTGCTATGATCCTTAACATCATCCAGAGTTTTATCCACAATGGCCTGTTTATCTCTTAAAGTATTTTGTGCTTGCTGCAAGGCAATGTTAAGGTCTTGAATATCCAAGCCGGCAATTACCTGGCCTGATTTGACCATGTCTCCGGCCTTAACATTGATATATCCCAGTTTTCCGGAGGATTTGAATTTTAAATTAGCGCTGCTTTTACCGGTTAGGCTACCGGAGGCAGAAACAGTAGAGCGGATATCCTGTTTTTTCACAGTAGCAAACTGTAAAACCTTTGGCTTTTGGGATTGCTTAATAAAGAAAAATAAACCAATTACCACAATAATTACTACTGCAGCCAAGGCAATTTTTTTCATAATTTATTTTAACACAGGAGTTAAGTTAACGATGCACAAACAAAACTGCATTTGGTATATTTCTTCCTGGGCCGGCCTTGTAACCACCTGACCAAAGAGCGGTTGAACCGCCTTCATCCAGATTCAAGGCCTCACCCATACCAAGGGCATGTAGAACCTTAGCCGATTCACCCATAGTAGCACCGGTTACCACACCAATATAAACTATATTACCTTTAACAGCGATAAAACTTCTGGCACCCCTAGCACCAAACTTTGGTTCATTAGGTGCTTCGGTAAAAACTATATTGCCACCGGAAACCAACAGAGGATAATTGGCAATCACTGAGTCTACCCCGGTGTCCCGGCCCCATTGCAGGGACTGACCAACAAATCTGGCTGAACCAGGAGAGAAAATTGCTGCCGGAATTGTAGAATAAACATTATTATCAGAATTAAAATAGTGTTTGTTTTTATTCATCAGTAAAGTATCAAAAGAGCCGGTTTTTCCGGCACAGGAAGGATACTCTGCCGGGCAAAAGAAAGACCCGTTGATTCCGGCAAAAGCTCCGTTTCTGGAAACATAATCAGCTAAAGGTAGCACCGGACAATTATTGGAGCAATCAGAATCAGAGGCAGTATCAACTATTACTTTAGTAGAGTTTAGGTCAGCAGCAATAATAGAAACATTAAAATTTTGACCATCGGCGCTAACAGACTGATAAGAAAAGCCGGATCCTGGTGGAGTATTAGAAGTAGGTGTCTGGGGTATAGCAGTTGGAACTATCGTGGGGCTAGGAACAAGAGTTGGTGTGGCAGAAGGTGAGGCAGTCGGAGTTGCTGAGGGTGAAGCTTCAACAGTAGTAGATACAGGTATTACTGGATCTATTTTGTCTGACCTTTGCTGATAGATAAAAAACAAGGAGCTAATGATGGTAAAAAAAACCACTATTAAAATCGGCGCAAAACCAGTTTGGTTGGCAGGTTTCATTGGCAGCTATTTCTTATTTTCAATAATTTCAACAATTTTTTCAACAGTCTCATCTAATTTTCCAGGAGCATTATCGATAACATAATCATATTTATCCTTAAATTCCTGCCAGATGGCCTGGTCATCGTGCATTCTGGTTTCGATTTCCAGCGAAGGTAGATTACGACCTTTTAGTCGCATCAAAATAACATCCTCAGAGGTAGTGATATAAAATACCATTAGATGCTCTATCAGTTGATCCGCTTGCTCCTTAGAATAAGCTCTTTTAATAAAATTCCTGGTCTCTCCTGCCCTGGATGGATCTATCCGCCAAATACAGGCCTGATGCAAAGCAGCTTCCAGCTCGGTTTTTTCCGTGCCATACAAATTACTGCCGTACTCCACATACTCCACAAAATCCCCGGATTCAATTTTTTCTTTAAACTTCTCGCGGGTATAAAAATGATAATCCACACCATCTTTTTCTCCTGGTCTGATAGCGCGGGAAGTGCTGGTAATAATTCTATGTAAATCAGGGTATTTTTGGCGAAGTTTAGCCGAGATGGTATCTTTTCCGGATGCTGTTTTGCCGGTTAATACTATTAAAAAAGAGCTGGATTCCACTTAACTATTATGGGCGATTTGAGTTAATCTTTCAAGGGAGAAATCTTTATAAATTATTTTTCTGTGCTCTTTTGGCAGAGTTAAGCCCTGAATTATACCACCTAAAAGCATGCCTTTAGTAAATAACAAATCCAAAATACCGATTGAGGTAAACAGAGAAATAACCAACAGGATGGTAAAATTCATCCAGTGATGAAAATGGATTACCCGCCCAAATAAGTTGATCCGAAGCACTGGAAAGATTTGCAGCCGCTTTACCTTAATATTAGGCAATCTTTTGCGGATTCTGGCGTTGGGATGGGTAGTGGCACGAAGTGTCAAATAACCTAAGGCAGTGGCAGGAACAAGGGACAATAATTCCATAAATTTGTACTCTAACTATATACATAAACTATTAATAAATGCAAGTTAAAGCGATAACACATTGTACCAGAATCCTACCTATTAATCAAACTATAGGACTTTTATGGTATAATTAGCCCTTATGGAAAATCCTTTGAACAGGATCCTCGAGACTCCTGTGAATGAATCAAGAAGAAAAATGTTTAAAACAGCCGCTCGCACAAGCATAGCGGTTGAACTTGCTTTGTTTGCGCCTTCCTTACTGGCTGCATGTACAAGTAATCCAGATACAGTTGTTCCTACTAAAGTTGAATCCAGGATTCCCCCGGTGCTTAGATATGAAGGTCCAATAAATCCATTTAAGGAGTTAGAATATACATCTGAAGCTTCAATTAGTAGATTAACTAACGCATTGATAGTAACTGGTCATCCTTTTTTAGATAAAGTAGCTAAGGGTATAAAGTCCCTACATGGTGTTAATATTAGACCTGATGAGTTTCCTGACTGGGTAGATGAAAGAAGTTTTCCTTTTGCCATTGTCCAGGATAATTCCAATACATTTACAACTGAATTCCAGATTTCCCAATACTCTGAGGATATAAATTATATTGTTCCCAGCTCTGGAGTAATGGAATCGCAAGAAGGAATTGATAAACTTTTAGTGGGGATAAAGCTGGGATTAAAGAATACTCCTATATTAGGTGACCCACTATTACCGGCGTTGCTACTTGCTAAAGGATATTTAACTTTATTACAAGGGATAGCTTTCAACGAAGAAATCTTTGACACAGTAAGAAACCTGTATCCTGATATGAGATTTGTCGATGCTTCCTTAAGCACAGAGTTTACCAACAGGTCTCAGCAGCAAGCGGTTGGAAGAAGATTTTTGTATAACAATCTAGAAAATGAGGGTGGTGATGTGTGGAAAATTATGGATGGTTTTCCAATCCTTATGCTAGGCCCTGTACTTCGGGATTTGGTTTCAACCGGAAAACTCAGAAACTATAAGACCCTTAGTGTAGTTGCTTTGGCTGCAAATGTATTTACACAAAGTCCTCCTGAATTGCAGCGGGATTTAAAAGATTTTATGGAGTCCTGGCGTTTAAAAGGCGGGTTTACCTTTCCTAAAGGTTCAGCAGCAAGAATTTTATCAGCGCCAATCAGTAGCACAGTAATTGATTTAGAAAACCAAATGATTCAACGTGGAATTGGCTAAAAAATCTAATCTGTATTAAACACGTTCCCACTTGACATGTGGGAGGCTTGATAGAAAGCTTGAATTGATATAGATATAATCGGTTGTTCTTTGGATAATTTTGCGGTATTATAAAAAAATGGACGAAAATAAGTTAAAAGCTATCGTTGAGGAAGCAATTAATACAGCAGTTAATCCTATTAAAACCATTCTTGAGGATCATACTAAAAGGTTTGGTAGAATTGACGATACACTTGAAGACCATACTCGAAGATTAGATAAAATTGATGATACGCTTGAGGAACACACTAA
>Ga0209515_10003830_pt1 | contig 20927 bp, 25 predicted proteins | sample Subgroupgradi54m_FD_187454 | JGI IMG/M metagenome (GOLD analysis project Ga0209515, IMG submission 187454) | Subsurface groundwater microbial communities from S. Glens Falls, New York, USA - GMW60B uncontaminated upgradient, 5.4 m (SPAdes)... ...
TATACGATGAAGAAAGAGTCCCGGATTCCGCTCCTTTCCATCGGTTCGAATATTGAACGGAAACAGTTAAAACGGGTCAAGGCATTACGGGGATCGAGAAGTAGCCAAAAGGTTCAAAAAGCTCTAGACCGCATCCGGACGGCGGCCAAAGGGAACGACAACCTGATGGACCCCCTTTTGGAAGGGGCCCGCGCGTACGCGACGTTGGGAGAAATGGTCGATGCCCTGAAGTCGGTTTATGGGGAATACCGGCCCAAACCATTTTTTAAATGAAAAAGAGAAAAATCTTACTGGCTAAACCGGGATTGGACGGACATGACAGAGGTATTCAGATTGTGGCCTCCGCCCTGCAAGACGCTGGAATGACGGTCATCTACCTGGGACTCCGCCAGACGCCGGAGAAGATTGTGGAGGAAGCGATCAAACAGAAAGCCGATGTGATCGCGGTGAGTGTCCTCACGGGATCTCATATGACCGTTTTCAGAAAAATCATGAAGTTGATGAAAGAAAAAGGAGAAGGGGGCATTCTGGTCACGGGGGGAGGCATTATCCCGGAGGAAGATCAAAAAAAATTGTCCCGGATCGGCGTCGGGAAACTTTTCGGGCCGGGGACGCCGATTGAGGAGATCGTCTCCTATATCGGAAATTGGGAAAGAGGGAAATGAGAAAAAATTTTCTGACGATCGGAACGGTCATTTCGATCGCCTGGATTTCCTTGGCGCCCCTTTCCCTTTTATTTGTCGCAAATATCGCGTCGAGCCGATACCCCGTTCAGATCAAACTCCTCGCCTTTTTTGTGACGCTTTTCTCATGGATTCTCCTCCCGCTCGGAACCGGCCTCCTTTGGAAAAAAGAATCCCGTCAGGTCCCGGCTGCCAAGAAGAATGAGGCCAAAAAATCGGTTAAGACTGAGGCAATACGCCCGGAATCTTTCCGTGAGGAAAAACCGGGTGAATTCGCAAAACTTTGCCTTCGTCTTTTTGAAAAAATGTGGAGAGGCGTCCAAACGGAAGGAAGCTTTGAGGCCGGGCCCCATAGTCTGGACCACCTCATCCGTCTTCATCAAAAAAGTTACCTGGTCCGCAGTGAAAACCGGAGAACCTTTTTTGATTCCCGGGATGTTGAAGAATTTTCCCAGGAGATCAAAAAAAGAGGGGCTCTTTCCGGTTATTTTTTTACGACAGGCCTTTTCTCGGACTCAGCCCGACAATTCGCTGAGCATGAAAATATCGAACTGATCGACGGACAGAAATTAGGAGAACTTCTCAGCACCTTGGGCGAGTTTAAAGATTTCCCGTCCGCGCAAAATTTATGCGAAAAAAGGCGCTATGCGAGAATTCCTTGTTCTATTTTTCCGTTCGAGGATCGGCCTGTCCTTTCGCTCAGTTCCATTTACCAGAGAACAGTGAAACTCAAGGCGGAGATTTCCAATATCTCCGTCGGGGGGCTCTGCCTGACCCTTCCGTCCCCTGAAAAACTCCCCACTTTTTTTCAGTTGACGCTCTCAATTCCCTCTCGTCCTGAGGGGCTCCGAATCTTGGGAGAGGTGGTCTGGCAGCGATTTCATACAGAACAGGAAAGGCAACAGTCTGGTATTTCATTCGCTTCAATGACTGAAGAGAACCGTGAGTCCCTCAATGATTTTTTAGCAAAACGAGTCTCATAGAAAAGAAAAGGAGAGAAGCGTGGAAGAAGAGAAAAAGGAAGAAAAAACTGAAACAGCCAAAGAAACGGTTGTTAAAGAAGCGGCGCCTGAAAAAACAAAGAAAAGCGAAAAACCGAAGAATTGCGCTCAATGCAATAAACCGATTAAACGGAAAAACTGGTACTATCGCAACGGGAAATATTTCTGTGGAAAAGGATGCTGGAAGCTCTCACACAAAAAAGCGGCTTAAACTGCGCTTTTTCGTGATCAAGAGCCCCTTGGGGGAACTGGGTGTCGTCGAGTGCCGGAAGGGTATCGTTGCCCTTTTGAGAGGGGAAGGGTCTTCGTTACGAGGGAAGATCCATTCTCGTTTTCCCTCTTCCGTTGAAGAAAGAGGGTTTTACAGGAAGCGGATGTCTATCTACATAGACCGTTACTTTTCCCAAAAACCGATTTCGCCGCCGCCGCTCACCCCCGTTTTATCCCCTTTCCAACGCAAGGTCCTGAATCAGGTCCGGAAGATACCCTTCGGATCTGTCCGGACATACGGATGGATCGCCCGAAAAATCGAATCTCCCCGGGCGGGAAGGGCCTGCGGTCGCGCGCTTCATAAAAATCCTATTCCTCTCTTGATCCCGTGCCACCGGGTTGTTTCCGCTTCAGGGGACCCCGGGGGTTTTCTGTGGGGCAGAAAAGTAAAGGAAAAACTTCTGCTTTTGGAAAGAAGAGGAGGGGTGCTTAAAAAATGATCGAGCGCCGTCGTGATCTCCGCATCGATAGCTCTCTCCCCATGACGCTAAAGGGGGGTCTTTTTGAATTTGTCACCGAGACAAGAAATATCAGCGCCTCGGGAGCTTACTGTCAGGTCGCGCAACTGATTCCTCCGATGATGAAACTTACCGTCTCTCTCCTCATCCCCACGCGCGAGGATGGGAAGGCGATCATTCATGAAATCCGGTGTGAAGGAGTTGTTGTTCGAAGTGAACGGTTTTCGCGGGAAAACGGAACGCCCGAAAGATTTTTTATCGCGATTTATTTTACGCGTCTGACCGGCCGCGACCAAGAAAGACTCAAGCAATGGATCGAAAACGAGCGATCATCACGTTGACAACCGACTTCGGAGGCAGAGATTCCTATGTCGCCGAGATAAAAGGGGAGATCTTGCGCCGAAATCCCGATGTCGTTTTGGTGGATATTAGCCATGAAGTGCCGCCTCATGACGTCCTTCACGCGAGTCTTTTGGTATGGCGAAGCTACCGGCATTTCCCGCTTGAAACCATTCATGTCTGCGTGGTCGATCCAGAAGTGGGCACGTCGCGAAAACTTCTTCTTGTCCGATCAGAAAAATATTTTTTTCTCGCGCCTGATAATGGGCTGTTGACGCCTCTCCTCAACCATTCCCGAAAGGCGCTTTGTTATGAAGTGTCTCCGGACCGGAGCCGAACGGATCCTCCCAGTACAACCTTTCATGGGCGGGACCTTTTGGCGCCCTGCGCCGCTTCTCTTTCCCTGGGCATTCCGCCCGGACGACTGGGAAAACGGACCCATTCCTTTGTATCGCTCCCGAAATGGCGCGTCATTTCTTCCAGTTCCCATTTGAGGGGATGTGTCCTGACGCGGGATCATTTCGGAAATGTGATTACCAACATTCAGAAAGCGGATTACCTGCGCTTCAAAGAAAAGGGTAAGGGAAAGGCGGTCTGGATCAGGGTCGGAAGACATCTTATTTATTCTCTTTCTGAAACTTATGGGGAAACACCTGGGAAATTATCTGCCCTCTTCGGGAGCTCGAACCTTTTAGAATTCGCTGTGTATCAAGGAAACGCCGCGAAACAATTTTCTTTAACGCCTCACACGCCGGTTTCATTCCTCTATGGCCAAAACTAGAATGGAAGACGCCAAACGTTACCAGCGCCAGAAACTAACCCTCTTTTTCCTCGGGTTTCTGTTATCCCTTCTTTTCCTTTATCTTTTCATCACCACAGGGGCGTCGCGCCATCTTAAGAATCTTGCCTTCAGCTGGACGGCGCTTCCGTGGCTTCGCATTCTCCTCTTTACGGGCTTCTTGTCCTTGCTGAGTTATTGCCTGGCGTTCCCCCTGACGGTTTTCGGGGGATACGTCCTGGAAAAAAAGTTCGATCTCTCAACGCTCCGTTTTCAAGAATGGTTTTACCGGGAAGTTAAAAAAGAGTCCCTTTCATTTCTTTTTTTGATCATCCTCGTCGAGGGAGGGTATGCCCTGCTGGACAGACTGGGAAGCCGGTGGTGGCTTGGATTCGGGTTTCTTTGGTTTCTACTCGGCTGGGTCCTGACACAGCTTTTCCCCGTCTGGATTGTCCCTCTTTTTTTCCGATACACGCCGGTTGAAGATACACAACTGGTGGAATTGCTCAGGTCCTTCGCGCAAAGCCAGGGGAGAGATATTCATTCGGTCCGAACGATCGACTTAAGCCGCGAGACCCGAAAGGCCAACGCGGCTGTCCTCGGTATGGGAAAACTTAAAAAAATTGTTCTGGGGGACACCCTTCTCAAACATTTTTCCCATGAGGAGATTCGAGTGGTCTTCGCCCATGAGCTTGGGCATGACAAAGAACACCACATGCTTTTTTCTCTTTTTTTCAATGCCCTGATCACCTTCGGAGGGATCTATCTTGTTCAACAAATTGTAACGCAGTCGCTCGGCCATTTCCATCTGAGCGGATTATCGGATCTGGCGGCCCTGCCTCTTTTTCTTCTTTTTCTATCGCTGTACAACTTTTTCCTGATGCCTATACAAAACGGTTTTTCAAGAATGATGGAGCACCGGGCCGATGCCTTTGCCCTCCGGACAACCGGGATGAAAGATGTTTTTATTGAAGCGATGAAAAAACTCGCCAAGCAGAACCTGGCGGATGAAACGCCCCATCCGTGGGTCGAGGTTTTCTTTTACAGCCATCCCTCCATCTCAAGGAGAATCAAGTTTGCGGAAAAATTCTGATTGAACCGGGACGCCAAAAAACGGAGAACAAAGAATGACACGCTGGTATTTCAAACAGATTGATAAGATTGACAAACTGGAACTTCTTCGCCGCCTTTCCCTTTTTTCGGGCCTTCAGGAACCGGAACTCAAACTGATCGCGAACGAAATGCGGCTTATCGAATACAAAAAGGGCGATTTTATCTACAAGGAAGGGGACCCGGCAGACTGTTTTTACGCCGTTGTCTCAGGCCGCGTCAAGGTCTTCACCCGCGAAGAGGACCATGAAAAAGTCTTTGCCTATCTCTATGAGGGGGATTACTTCGGGGAACTGTCGCTTCTCACCGATGAGCCGCATTCCGTCAACGTCGCGGTCCAAAACGATGCCCTCCTCCTTCGGCTCGGAAAAGAAAGTTTTAACCAAATTATTCAGAGTTCGCCGCAGGTGACCATCCAGATTAGCCGGGTTCTCAGTAACCGCCTGAAACGGAAAGACCGGGAAGGGGAACGGATCAAAGAATCCAAAATCATTTCGGTCACCAGCGCGGTCCCGGAAGTCGGAAAAACAGTTTTTGCCATTAATCTGGCGGCAAGCCTTGTGCTTGAAACAAAACGAAAGATTATTCTGATTGACACAAGCGGGGAAAAAAATGTGATCTCCGATCTTCTGAAGCTTGAAAAGAAAAACGGTTTCGATTTAAAAAAAATAGGGAATTCCGAAGGAGAGTTGCTCCAGCGGTATATCACAATCCATCCGAGCGGTTTCAGTGTCTTAAACCTGATTCCCTATGAATTCCGGGAAGGTGAAGAAAAAAAGATCGCGGCCCTCTTAAGCCACCTCGCCTTCACGTATGATTTCATTCTCCTGGATCTCCCCGAAAGAGACGATTTCCTCACCCAAACCATCCTGAACCAGTCGGATATCGTCTATCTTCTGACCGATGCCTATCGGGATCATCTCATTCAAACAAAAACAATGCTTGAGGGGTTCCCCAAAGATCATGAGATCCATCAAAAAATCCGTCTGATTCTGAACGAAAAAAAATCCGAGCATCGCGCGGCCCTTCTGCGAAAAGAAGAGCTTCTCGGTGAAAAATTTATCCATCTCCTTCCTTACACGCCGACGATTCAGGACTACCTTCAAATGAAAGGCATTCCCTTTGTGATCGGGAGCCCAAGCTCCCATTACAGTAAGACCATCCGCTATGTGGCCAGGGAAATAGGAGACGTCCTGATCGGTCTCGCCCTCGGAAGCGGCGCGGCCTTAGGGTTGGCGCATATCGGTGTCCTAAAAATTTTAGAAAGAGAGAAAATCCCGGTCGACGTTATCGCGGGGACTAGTATGGGCGCCATCGTGGCAGCCGCCTGGGCAGCCGGGAAAAAACCGGCTGAAATGGAAAAAATAATCGAGGACTTCGCGACGCCGATGAAGACCTTTTCCCTCCTGGCCGACTTCAATGTTTTCTGGAGCAAAGGATTTTTCAAAGGAGATAAGATCGGAAAAGTCTTAAAAGATCTCCTGGGAAATCGAACGTTTCAGGATACCTGGTTGCCGCTTAAGGTCGTCGCGGTAAACATCCAGACCCGCGAAGAACGCGTTCTGGATAAGGGGTCTCTGGTCGATGCGGTTCGCGCGAGTATGTCGATTCCCGGCATCCTCGAGCCGTTTTCTTATGAAGGAGAAAGTCTTGTTGACGGAGCCGTCCTCTCTCCCATTCCCATCGACGTCCTGCGGAGGTGCGGCGTGAATAAAATCATCGCCGTGAATGTTCTTCCAAGCCCCCAAGCGGTCCTTGAGAGAAGGCGCCGCATGGACGAAGCCGCGGAGAAAAAAAAGAGCACGGTCATCAGAAAAAACTGGTTTGTGCGTTCTGCCCATCGCTTCCGACAGAAATTCCACGACCTTTTCGTGCCGAATATCTTCGACATCATGATGCAGAGCATGCAGACGATGGAGTACGAAATTTCGGAGATTGCCTGCCGGAACGCGGATGTGGTCATTCGGCCCACCAACATCAGCGCGGGGTGGTTTGAGTTTTTTGAAGCGAAGAAATTCATCCGGCGCGGGGAAGAAGAAACGGAAAAAATGATGCCGGAAATCAAACAACTTGTGCTAGAATGAGGCGGAGGAAACGAAAGGATGACTATTTACAAAGCGGGTGTCGTCGGGGCGGGGGCGATGGGGGCGGAAATTGCCCAAACCATTTCCTACGCGGGAATTCCCGTCACCTTCAAGGACTTGAATGAGGCGATTCTCGAATCGGGTCTCAAACGAATTCGTCAAATTTATGAGCGCCGGCTGGAGAAAGGAAAGATCACGCCCGAAGAAATCGAAAAGAAAATGTCTCTGATTCATCCGACGACGACATACGCCGATTTTAAAGACGCTGACCTTGTTATTGAAGCGGCCTTTGAAAATATCGATGTCAAAAAAGAGATTTTCCGGGAGTTAGACAAAGCCTGCCCCAAAAGCGCGATCCTCGCCTCCAATACCTCCTCGCTCTCCATTTCTGAACTGGGGTCAAGTACCGTGCGTCCGGAAAAAGTGATCGGTATCCACTTTTTTTATCCCGCCCACGTCATGAAACTGGTCGAAATTATCCCGGGGCTTGACACCTCGGAAGAAACGATTTCGGATGCCACCGCTTTTTCGGAAGCCCTCAAGAAAATTCCTATCCGCGTGAATGAATGCGCCGGATTCTTGGTCAATCGCCTCTTGATGCCTTATCTCAATGAGGCGGCCTACCTCCTTCAGGAGGGAGCGGCAACGCCGCAGGAAATTGATCAAACGATGGTCGGTTTCGGATTTCCGATGGGCCCCTTCACTCTGGTCGACACCCTCGGAGTCGATGTCTGCCATCACGTCGTGAATATTCTCCTCGAAGATTACGGCGACCGGATGAAACCAGCAGAAATTTGGGAACATCTTTACACCCGGGGGCGTTATGGAATCAAGAAAGGAAAAGGATTTTATACGTACGGACAGGCAACGACAGTCGATGAAGAGGTCGCTTCCATCGTCCGCACACTTTCCCAAAAATATCCAAGAGGCCCTTTTTCCGTCGAACGGCTTCTTCTTCCGATGGTGAACGAGGCGGCACTTTGCCTTCAAGAGGAAGTAAGCCGAACGGCCGATATTGAACTGGCGATGCTGGCCGGCATCGGTTTTCCCCAAGAGAAGGGGGGGATCCTCCATTTCGCGGATACCCTCGGGATTGATCTCATCCTGCGCGAGCTCGAGGAATGGAGCCGCACGTTAGGGTCCCGATTTTATCCCGCGCCGCTTTTGCGGCGGATGGTAAAAGCGAATCATCTCGGCGTCAAAACAAAAAAGGGATTTTTTAGTTATTCTTAGGAGGAGACGATGAAGACGTTTCAATATTTTAAAATTTCAAACGAGGAAAAAGTGACCACCGTCGTTCTGGACCATCCGCCGGTGAATGCCTTGAGTCAAGAGGTCATGAAGGAACTGAACCGGCTCCTCGACGAACTCAAACAGGACCCTGAAACAAAAGTGGTCGTCTTAACAGCCCAGGGGCAGCAGGCTTTTATCGCGGGGGCCGATTTAAGGGAAGTCGTCAAAATCACTTCGCGCGCCCAAGGGGAGCAGCTCGCCGTTGAAGGACAAATGATCTTCGGAAAAATAGAGACTCTCGGGAAACCGGTCATCGCCGCCGTGAACGGTGTCTGCCTCGGCGGGGGAAACGAACTCGCCATGGCCTGTCATATCCGGATCGCGAGCGATCGGGCCCGGTTCGGTCAGCCGGAAATCAACCTCGGGATGATACCGGGATACGGCGGGACCCAACGCCTTCCGCGGATTGTAGGCCCTAGCCATGCCACAGAGATCATCTTGACCGGAGACATGATAACAGCCCAGGAAGCGCTGCGAATCGGTTTGGTTAACCATGTCGTGCCGGACCAGGACCTCCTTAAACAGGCGAATGGGCTTGCCAAAAAAATTGCATCCAAAGGGATGCCGGGGATCACGCAATGTCTTTCGATGATTGACCAGAGTCGGCGGCTCTCCCTCGAAGAAGGACTCAAAGAAGAGGCGAAGGCCTTCGGAAAGGTCTCCGAGAGCGCGGACATGAAAGAAGGTGTTTCGGCATTCCTTGAAAAAAGACAACCTCAATTTAAAGATCGGTGAGGAAACCCTCTATGGGATGCTTCGTTCCCGTGTCCTCTCCTATGGTGAGAGGCCCTGTCTCCTCTTCAAAAGAAACGGCGTTTCCCAGACGCTTTCCTGGGATGAACTCCACGAACAAATTCTGGACCTCGCGGGAACCTTCCTGTCGCTCGGCCTCCAAAAAGGGGACCGGGTGGCAATCCTTTCAGAAAACCGCCCTGAGTGGGTCATTACAGATTTTGCGATTCTTTCCATCGGCTGTGTGACCGTCCCGATTTATCACACCTTGACTCCCTCGGAAATCCAGTATCTTCTTGAAGATTCAGGAGCAAGGTGTCTCTTCGTTTCCCATCCATCGTTTTCCGAAAACCTTTCCCGGTGGAAAGGCCAGACCTTTTATTTTGAAGAACCGGGTTTTTCAAATATCCTGGGTGAAGGAAAAAGGTATCGGGAGAAAGAGCCGGAACTGTTTCGCTCTCGCGTCGAAACGGCGTCCCCTCAAGACACGGTGACTATCATTTACACCTCCGGGACAACCGGCGAGCCCAAGGGGGTGATGCTTTCCCACGAAAACTTTCTTTCAAACTGCCGTTCCTGCAGTACCGTCATTCCCGTTTCCGAAAAGGATCGTTATCTTTCTTTCCTCCCGCTCAGCCACGCCTTCGAGAGGATGGCCGGCTGTTATTTTATTCTCTTCCGCGGGGCGCGCATCATTTACGCGGAATCTCTTGAAAAAGTTTTTGAAAATATGCAGGAATTCCATCCCACCCTGATGAGCGGCGTCCCCCGTTTCTTTGAGAAATTCCAGGAAGGGATTTTGACAGCGGTATCCAAAAAATCGGCGCCTCTTCAAAAAATTTTCCTTTGGGCTATCCGCGCCGGGAGAACTTGGGCGAGAAACCGCCAGGAAAAGAAAACGCCCTGCTGGCTCGATGCCGTTCGGTACGGAATCGCTTCGCTTTTCCTTCGACCGTTACGGCATCGTATCGGAAAAAACATGAAATTTTTTATTTCGGGAAGTGCGCCCCTTTCTCTTGAATCAATAGAATTTTTCGCCGGAATCGGCTTCACCATCCTGGAGGGATACGGCCTCACCGAAACATCTCCCGTCATTAGTGCCAATACCCCCGACCGCATCCGTTGGGGAAGTGTGGGGCCCGTCATCCCCGGCGTCGAGGTGAAGACCGCGGAAGACGGAGAGATCCTCGTTCGGGGACCCAATGTCATGCAGGGATATTTCAAACGGGAAGAGGAAACCCGTAATGTCTTCCGCGAAGGATATTTTTTGACAGGCGATATCGGCCATCTGGACGAGGAGGGCTTCCTCATCCTCACCGATCGGAAAAAGGACCTGATTAAAACAAGCGGAGGAAAATTCGTTTCCCCCCAGAAAATCGAAGCCCTTTTAAAGAAGGACCCGATGATCCAGGAAGCGGTCGTTTTCGGGGACAAACGAAAATATGTGGTGGCCCTTTTGGTTCCCCGATTCGAACCTCTCAAGAAACTTGCCGCTCTTTCGCGTTCGGAGATTATTTCCTTCTTCCAAGACCGCGTGGATACCTGCCTCAAAGAGGTGTCCAGTTTTGAAAGGGTGAAACGGATCGCTCTCCTCGACAAAGAACTCACGCAAAAAGAAGGGGACCTGACTCCAACCCTAAAGATTAAACGACGCCTGGTCTACGAAAAATACAAGGATCTGATCGAAGCTCTCTATGAGGAGGTTACGCAAAATAAACATTGACAAGAGGTTCCTATTCTGATAGAATGTTTTTTTATTGAAGGGGGGTGAGCAATGATGAAACGTCAGATGAATGTCCTTATAGTAAGTTTGGCTATTTTGGCCTTGTTGGCTGTTTTTGCGACACCTACTTTTGCTGATGATGGGATGGCCTCAAAAATGGGTAATAAGCTCAAAAGAGGAATCATCAATGCAGCGACCGGATGGGTTGAACTTTTCAACCAACCGCATAAGGTCGGACAGGCGGAAGGGTTCGGCGCCGGAGCTACCAAAGGTGTCGCGCTCGGAATCGGTTGGACCATTGCCAGGGAAGTTGTCGGCGCGTGGGATGTTGCGACCTTCCTCTTCCCGATTCCTCCCGATTATAAGTCGGCTTTGGATCCAGAGTACGTTTTCTAATACAATTCGGTGACAGAAGTCTTGTTAGAGCCCTCACAAAAAGTGGGGGCTCTTTCTTTTTTGAGAATCACCGCATGGGCCACCTACGACCTGGCCAATACCATCTTCTCGATTAATATTGTCTCCCTCTATTTTCCCCTCTGGGTCATTCAAGACCATCATGGAACGGATCTCCTTTACGCCGCATTTGCCTCGGGTTCCATCTTCATCGCGAGTCTCTTCATGCCTTTTTTAGGAACGCTCTCTGACCATCTTCAAAAACGGATGGTCTTTCTCATCCCCACAACGCTTTTGTGTATCGGCGCCACGGCCTGTCTATCCCGCTCGAATTCCTTAACAGGAGGGCTCATTTTCTTCGCTATCGCCAATTGCGGTTACCAACTGGGGCTTCTTTTTTATGATTCTCTGCTTCCCGAAATTGGCTCCGAAAAAATCATGGGCAGAGTCTCGGGATTCGGCGTCACCCTGGGTTATCTGGGAACCCTGATCGGACTGGCCTTGGTGCGCCCTTTTGTCCTGGCCAAGGGCCACCAGGCCGCTTTTCTGCCGACCGCCATCTTTTTCCTCCTTTTTTCACTCCCTTGTTTTTGTTTTGTCCGCGACCGCAAAAGACCGTCTTTACCGACTGCGGGGTTTTCCCTCTATCAGGCCACTTCCGAACGGTTTCAGAAAGGCTTCTCGCATTTCAAAAAGGGGAGCCCGCTGCGGCAATTCGCCTCGGTTCATTTCTTTTCGCTTCTTGCGATCCAGCCGGTTATTCTTTTTATGTCGATTTACACCCAAAAAGTGATCGGTTTGGATGACGACCAAATGATTGTTTTCTTTTTTCTAACGACTTGTTTTGCGATCCTCGGCTCTTTTGCCGCCGGCTTTCTGACTGATCGTCTCGGGGCATGGAAAATATTTGCGTTAAGTCTTGCGGGGTGGGTGATCGGGTTTTCCTGCGCCATCGTCGCAAGAGAGAAGTGGCATTTTTGGATATCGGGAGGACTCATCGGAATGGTGCTCGGATCAACCTGGGTTTCGGGCCGCGTTCTGGTGATCCGTTTTTCACCGCCGGAACATATCGGAGAGGTTTTCGGTTGTCTCGGCCTCGTAGGTCGCCTGGCGGCGATTCTGGGCCCTCTGGGATGGGGAGCGATCATCTGGGGATTCAACGCTTTTTTCCCTTGGAACTATCGATTGGCCCTCCTATGCCTCCTTGTCTGCATGCTCATCTCGCTTTCCCTTTTCCTCAAGAAGGTTCCTAAGGACCTTTTTTAGGCGCTCTCTTGACAATTGCACCTTTTTCATGTATACTCTTTTTTGCAATTGAACCATTCGACAACCTCAGGTTCAATCCTGAGCGTTAGTCGAAGGATTGACAACTGAATAACTTTTTGAAAGACGATAAACCCTACTTCGTCAAAGCGCTTACGCCTTTGGCTTCGTAGGGCCCGACGTAGCTGAACACGAAAGTAGTTCAGCGAAGTCGGGGGCTAACTACACCGAAAGGGTAGGGCGCAAAGCCACAGGCCCGTAACAGGGCAGCTGGGTTGCCGAAAAGGAAGTTACCACTGTGCAACCGCCTTACTCTGGGAACGAGTAAGGCGGTTTTATTTTGGCAAGACAAGAAGGGAGGCGAAAGACAATGAAACCTGAAGAAAGAAACGCGCACATGATCACACATCGGGTTATTGCGCTTTTAAACCGGGAGCAGGTCGACTTCCTGGACAAACTGGGAAAGGACGCCCTTTTCACGACGGGAGGGAAGCTCTCACGGACGAAGATCATCTATGCGATGGTCAACGCTCTGAGGAGCCTCGGCATCACCGGAGACGGTATCCGTTCCAAGGAAGAATTGGAGCAGAAGATCGTGAAAGCGGCATTCGATCAGCAGCACTTTCTCGACCTGAAGGATGAGCTTCTGCGTAAAAAAGCGAGCTAAGTCAATAACAAGGAGGGTGATTCCATGAAGAAAGTTGTCGTAATCGTTCTAGCGGTACTCTTCGTTTCCTGTTTCGTTTCAACCACGTTTGCCGCGACAGCAGGAGAAGTCGGAGCGGGAATGGCGCAGAAATTAGGTCGCGGTCTCGTGAACGCGGCAAGCGGATGGATCGAACTCCCGAAGGAAATGGTCAATACGGGAAAAGAGAATCCCCTTCTTGGACTCACCTATGGTGCGGTCAAGGGAAGCGCAAAAACAGTCGTGAGAACCGGTGCGGGCGGAGTGGAAACAGGAACATTTCTTTTTCCTGCTCCCAAAAATTACAGCGAACCCCTGATACAGCCCGAGTACGTGTTCTCGAAATAGTCCGAACCGAACTCCCGAAAAAGAGGCGGAAAATCTCCGCCTCTTTTGTTTTTGGGTCCCTTTTTGATATAGTAAAATGATGAAATTCGAAATTAACGCCACCGTGGATACAACAGGGATGCTTTGTCCGATTCCGATTTATCTGACAAGCAAAAAAATGAAGGACCTGAAACAGGGAGAGGTCCTTGAACTCATCTCCGATGACCAGGGAATCTTGAGCGACATGCCGGCCTGGTGCGGAACAACAGGCCATGAAATTCTCGATTCTTCTCACACCGAAGGCCAATACCGCTTTTATATCCGCAAAAGCGAATTGTCTTGAAAATTTTTCCAATTTATAGTATAATAACAAGTTAAGATGAGTACTCAAACAAAAATTTTTTTGATGATACTCGTTTTATACTGCAGTACATCTCCTCTGAAAGCTGCCTCTTCCGAAAATTCCTTCCGGGATTACCAGGTGACCCATAAAGAGCTCTCCGACAGTTTCTTTGGTGTCCGAAGCGGTGTCGCATCGCTTGGAAAGGGACTCTGGGGACTCACCGCGAACTCCGGGAAACTCCTCTGGTACGGGACATGGGGAGGACTTACCGGAGGAGCCCGGGAAGCCAAAAATGCCGATCAGTGGCTCCAGAAAAATCTCTGGTAATCTTATCCGGCGCAAAGACGATCATCGGTCTCACCCTTCTTCCTAACTTCCTTTAGTACAAGACGATAGGATATTTTCTCAACCCATTGAAATTTCATATGTTATGTGATATACTTAGTTACAGGAGGAGTATCTTTAACACTCAGATGAATTGGTTTATCCGAAAAGAAAAAACGTTGATCGTTCTTCTCGCCTCCGGCTTTGTCGGGTTCCTATGCGAGACCAACGACCTTTCTGCCGCGGAAGTCGCTGTTTCTCACATTGAGGAAGCGCTTCTTCCCGAAACAGCTTTTTCAATACCGGTCATGCCTGAATTTCCTTCGCCCTTGATTCCATCGATCAACGAGGAAAAGGAAATTTTTTTTCAAGCGGAACAAGGAGTTTCTCTTGAAGGGGCGGATTTTCCCCCTTTCCCAACGGGGAAAGAGGTTTCTCTGCAGCGGCTTGATGAAAGATTTACGGTTGGAAAAAGAGTCTTCGGGCAGGTCTATCGGCCGGAGAGCACCTTCTCTTATCATACCGGAGGAGGGCTCCGAAACTACATGGGCTGGGACCGGTCCGTTTTCCCCCTCGATCCTATCTATACAGGACTGAGCTTTACGGAATCAACACTTGAGTCTCTTCACGCATTTTCTGTTCCTGTCGTCGGAGGTCTGCTCCAGGCCTGTCTTGAATCAGGGAAAGAAATTGCGAAAATCGACCGAAAATTTAAATCGCGATACCACCTTCATTTCCGCTTTTCCGGGAAAGCCCTCCAGGCTGCTTACAAAGACTCTTTCTAGGAAGATTGGGGACTCTTTTTCAAGTACTTTTTGATAAGGTCCTGATAACGAGGGTCCTGTCTTAAGGAGCGGAGATCCGAATCCTTCTGGAGGAATTGAAAATCGTCGTAGCCCAGGACGATCGACTGTTCTAAAGCCCGGAGCGCTTCTTCAGGCTGTTTCAATAGAGAATAACTACAGGCCAAATTATAATGGACGATCGGGTCCTTCGGGCGGAGGGCAACGAGTTGAAGATCGACGGCGAGACCTTTCTCGTGAAAACCCTCTCTGGAGTAAAGTTCCCCCAGAAGAATCATCGCCTCAATGAGAGTTGGATTTTTCTCCAAAAGTTTCTCGCAAAAAGCAATTTCAAAAGAAAGATCCTCCAACGCAACCTCCTTGTGAAGTAGCATATCATATAACCCCCTCATTGTCAACAACTTGAGGCCCTTTTTTAAAACTTTTCACTTGCTAAGTTCCTTCATTTCAAGTATAATACGTTTTTGTGCTCATCGATCAGATTGAACAGCACCTCAAAGAAGCCCTCAAGGCGAGGGACGCCCTCCGCGTCTCTACCCTCCGATTCCTGAAGGCCTCACTTCTGAATCTCTCCATTGATAAAAAGGTTGACCGGCTTGAAGACGGGGACGTTTTGGGCGTCATTCAAAAACAGATCAAACAGCACCAAGACTCTATCGAAGGATTTTCAAAAGGGAAAAGGGAAGACCTCGTTGCAAAAGAAACAAAAGAACTTGAAATCTTGAAGTCCTATTGTCCCGCGGAAGTCGATCGCGAAGAACTCATTCAGTGGATCCGAGAGGCTGTTCGGGAAAGCGACGCCAAAGGAATTGAGGACCAGGGAAAAGTGATGAAGCTAATCATGACGAAGGCGAAGGGAAGAGCGGACGGAAAACTGGTAAATGAACTGGTCCGGCAGATCCTTCAAGGAGGTTCTTGATGGAAGAAAGACGTAAATATATCCGTTTGGATACCCGGCTTAAAATCACCTATACCATTCTTCAAAGCAGTAAATCAGCTATCAAAAAATCGGAGACAAAAGACATCAGCGGCGGAGGGATCCGCATTTTTCTTGCCGAGCAGCTTCCTTTAAACACAGTGCTTCAGTTGCACATCCAGCTTCCCGAAGATCCGGCTCCGGTAACCTGCAAAGGGAAGATCGCTTGGATTGAGGAGTTTTCGATTTTGCAAGGGGACAAAAAAGAAGGTGATGTGGTCGAAGCGGGGGTGGAGTTTACAGACATCGCTTCGCAAGACCGCGACCGGGTCATTAAGCATGTCATCCTTGGATACGCGACAAGCAAAGAAGCCTAACCCAATCTGAGCCCTATACCCCATGGCGCCTAAAGCCCCCCACCTCAAGACCTCTCTCCCCGGCCCGAATGCCCAGAAAATTATCCGGCAAGATGAAGAATATACGTCCCCCTCTTACACGCGCATGTACCCGCTTGTCGTCGAACGGGCCTCCGGCATCATCATCGAAGACGTTGATGGAAATCTTTTCCTCGATTTTACCGCCGGCATCGCCGTCACCGCGACAGGCCACTGCCACCCGAATGTCGTCAGTGCCATCCATTATCAGTCTTCAAAGCTTCTCCACATGTCGGGGACCGATTTTTATTACAAACCCCAGAGTGACCTTGCGCAGAAACTGGCTGAAATTGCTCCCGGCCGGTCCAAAAAAAAGGTCCTTTTCACGAATTCCGGCGCGGAGGCTGTTGAGGCCGCTTTCAAACTCGCCCGTTACCACACCAAGCGTCAGCACATGATCGCCTTTATCGGCGCCTTTCATGGCCGTACCCTCGGCGCGCTCTCCCTGACAGGAAGTAAAATTGTCCAGGTTGAAAACTTCGCGCCTCTTGTTCCTGAAGTGACACATATCGGATACGGGTATTGCTATCGATGCCCCTACAACCTCACGTACGACAGTTGCCGCGTCGCCTGCGTCAGTTACCTGGAAGACGTTCTGTTTAAAACGATCGTTTCGCCAAAGGAAGTGGCCGCCATCATTGTCGAGCCGATTCAGGGGGAAGGAGGGTATATCGTACCGCCTCCGGAATATCATCCGATGCTGAAAAAAATTTGTGAAAAATATGGGATCCTTTACATCGCCGATGAGGTTCAGACCGGAATGGGCCGAACGGGAAAAATGTTTGCCATTGAGCATTGGGGAGTAGAGCCGGACATGATTTGTCTGGCTAAGGGAATCGCTTCCGGGATGCCGCTCGGGGCGCTTGTGGCACGGGATGATGTTATGACATGGGCGGAAGGGTCTCACGCTTCCACTTTTGGCGGAAATCCCGTCTCTTGTGTGGCGGCGCTCGAGACGATTCGCCTCCTTGAACAAGGTCTGATTCGAAACGCGGAGGAAAGAGGAAAGGAGCTTTTCGAAGCCTTAAGCGCTTTTAAAGAGAAGTATGAGTGGATCGGTGACGTACGGGGAAAAGGATTAATGATCGGTGTGGAAATCGTGAGAGACCGGGGAGGCCGGGAAAAAGCCCCGTCAAAACGAAATGCCATCATCCAAGAAGCCTTTCAGAAAGGGCTCCTTCTTCTTCCGTGCGGCGAGTCGACCGTCCGATTTTCTCCGCCGCTGGTTGTCACACGGGAGGAGATCAAAGCTGCCTGTGACATTTTTGGCCAGGTCCTCAGGACTGTGGAAAAAAAACAATGAAGTCTCTCGTGGCATTCATTTCTCTGATTCTTCTAGTGCTTTTCGTCTTTGAAAAAAGCGGGGCCCTCACCAGTGTCTCTTACACCGTACGGGAAGGAGTCATCAAAGTTCAGCGAACCCGTTTGGAGTGGCATCCCGAAAAATTGATGCCTTTTTTCCGGAATACGGTCGCCACATTGAAAATAACTTATCTCCGCCTAACACAGAAGAAAACAAGAGGGGAGTCGGAAAAGAAGGGAAAATTACACGGCCCTCAACAGATATTGGTTCTGACAAACGGGGGGATTTTACGAGGCCATGTGGCAAGAGAAACGGAAGAGGGAATTTTCTTTGAAACAGAAGATGGGGAACTTTTCTTCCGAAAAGATGAAATCGGTTCTTTGAAAGGCGAATAAGTTCAGGCCGCGATCCGATTTCTCAAAAACGGTTTTTTCTTTTTCGCCTTCAAGTTCAGGAGTGCCCCCACGAGCCGATCGACGGTTTCATCTTCTAGTCTTTCATAAGTAGCCCGAAGCGCGTCTTGCGCTTTCGGATCATAATATCCTTTCTGTATCAATTCATCCACAAATTCCCACAACCGATATAAAAAGACATGGGTCAATTCATGAAGAATCAGTTTTTCATTCCATTTCTTTCGGTCTTTCGGATTCAAAAAGATCTCCAACCGTTTTTCTCCCAGGGAAATATCAATCATCGCGGCATCATCCTTTGCGAGTCCCTTAATCTCCTTGGGGCTGCGAACGGTACACTTGACTTCATAGTTATCTAACCCAAGTATTTTCAGCCAGTTGTGTAATATTTTTTTTAACTTGGCCATCGAAATAACCTTTCTTTTCCATAATAATTTAAGTATACCATATCCTCCTTCTTATAACAGTGATTTATCAAAAACACATTTATTTATTTACAAACAAACGGGTTACAATAATCTTTTTCTTGAAAATTCTCTTACTTTTTTGTATAATTTGTATCATATGCGTACTCTACGGGAAAAGCCGTGAAAGACCATAAGACTATCTTAGTTGTTGAAGACGAAATGCTCTTGCGCAAAACCTTCCAACATCTTCTTTCCTTGTGGGGGTATTCCCCCCTCTGTGTTGAAAGCGGGGCGGCGGCGCTTGAAATCGCAACACACAACGAACTGGATCTCATCCTCCTCGATTACCTTCTCCCTGATATAAACGGATTTAAAGTACTAAAACGTCTGAAGCAGGAGTTTCTCACGGCGTACATCCCGGTCATCTTTCTGATTGAAAAAAGATCCTTCCGGCGGGACCTTCTGAAAGAAGAGGTCGGTCCTGATGATTACCTGATGAAACCGGTCGACCCTCTCGATCTGCGCCTTCGAATCGAAATGGTGCTTCATCGGACGGAGGAGCAGTTTCATGCGAACCCTCTCACGAAACTTCCCGGAAATCTCGCCATCGAGAAGGAAATTGAAAAACGCCTCAATGCCCAACAGCCCCTTTCGGTCTGTTACTTTGATATCGACCACTTTAAGGCCTTTAATGACGCGTACGGATACCACCGCGGTAACGAGATCCTTCTCCAAACAGCACGCATTATCGTTCAAACAGTAAAGGGAGAGGGAAGTGGTTCGGATTTTGTCGGACATATCGGAGGGGATGACTTCATCGTCCTGTCAACACCGGAAAAGGAAGAGGCTCTGTGCCGGAAGGCCATTCATGAATTTGACCGACTCATTCCTCTCCATTATCGCGAGGGGGACCGTAAGAAAGGAGCGCTATCCGTCACAAACCGATTGGGGAAAATGGAGCAGTTTCCTATTACGTCTCTTTCGATCGCGGTTGTGAATAATACCCGAAGAGATCTTAAAAACGCCCTTCAAATTTCCGAAGTCGCATCGGAAATAAAAAAATTTCTCAAAAACAGATATTCTTTACAAAGTATGTACTTTATCGACCGGCGCTCCGAAAGCCCCACAGGAAAGGAGTCCCGCTCGGACGCCTTCTTGCCGGAACCCGTTCTTCCGATGAGCAAAAAACTTTCCAAGCCGCTCGGTCAGCTCCTCGTCGAGTCAAAAAGGATTACCTCCGAACAGTTGGAGGAAGCCCTTTCACGACATTGGCGATCCAGCAGCCGACTGGGTCAGGTGCTTCTCGAAATGAACTTGATCGATACGGAGACGCTTTCCCGGTTCCTCTCCGACCAACTGGGAGTCCCTTATCTGAAGGTAGGCGAACAGAGCCCGACAGAAGAACTCAAGGGGGAGTTTCCCGCGGAATGGCTCCAAGAAAACGGCGTTTTCCCCGTCGAGAAAAAGGGGAGAGTCTTGTCGTTAGCGATGATAAACCCGCTTGACAGAAAAATCATTGAATGGATCGAGAAAAAAACCGGTTGTGAAGTTCAACCGTTTCTCACAATGGAAAAGGAACTTGAGGCGCAACACCAGCAAAAACAGGATAAGCCCCATGAACCATGACGAAAACGAGGAGAGGCCGAGCGATTCGCTTGAACTCAAGTTCCGGGAAGTTAAAGATATGACCGTGATCGACATTCATGGGCGCATTGACCTTAACGCATCGGAGTTGATTGAGCTGGTCGGCTGGCTTCTGAAAAGGGGAAAAAAGAAATTCCTTCTCAATTTTGAAGACGTGGAATTACTGGATCATAGCGGATTGACCGTCCTGGCTATTGTCTATAAAAATACAAGAAACCATGAAGCGATTCTTAAGTTTTCTGCCGTCCCGCTTCATATCATGAAACTCCTTCATATCGCGCAGCTTCTGGATGTCTTCGAAGTTTTCGAGGAAGAGGAATCCGCCCTCAAAAGTTTTCAAAAGAAAGCCGTACAAGAAAGTGGTCTGCCGGCGACTCCGCCGCGACGCAGACGTTTCAAGCGGTTAGACGTAGCAAGTTTTTCGGTATCCTTTGTCCCGTCTTACAGAAAAGATGACCCGACCTATTTTGAAGGAACCGCCACCAATCTCGGGGGAGAAGGCCTTTTTCTTCATGCCCAAAAAATTTATCCGCTTAAAACGGAACTCTTTCTGAAGTTACACCTTCCCCAGACGAATGCGTTATTTGACATCGAAGGCGTGGTGCTTTGGATTGCGGATAAAGAACTCCAACCTCGCCTCTCACCCGGGATGGGAATTCAATTTAAACATCCCAATTCGGAGCAACAAAAACGTCTTCTCGATTTTATCGACCGGAATGCCACCCAAAGGAGCGGTTAATCTCTCGCGGTTTATTCTTCCTTGCATCACAGGTAAATTTTTTGTTAAAATGAGAAGGAGGGACTCTCAATGGTAATGCAATTTCTTGCGCTGGTCGTCCTCTGGATTGCCTTTCTCTCTGCCTATCTCCTTTTCCTCAGGAGTTCCGGTTTAAAACAAAAAATGGCGGATTCCGTATGGCAAGAAGAGGTCCGTGAAGTTCCTTGGCCTAATGAGCGTCGACGGTATCAAAGACGGTACCTCCCGTACCCTATCGATTACGCCGATCTTGAAAAAGCGAGCCTTCGGGAAATCACCCTGACACACGACATCAGTAAGGGAGGGACCCGCTTCGCCTCAAGCCATCCCTTGTCCGAAGGGTCACGCCTTTTTCTCTCCATTGAACTTCCGGAAGCAAAGCCGCTTTCTCTCTTCGGGGAAGTGGTCTGGCAATCTTCAAGGGTGGTTGAGCCGCCCCGTTTTGAC
>Ga0209515_10003831_pt1 | contig 20925 bp, 17 predicted proteins | sample Subgroupgradi54m_FD_187454 | JGI IMG/M metagenome (GOLD analysis project Ga0209515, IMG submission 187454) | Subsurface groundwater microbial communities from S. Glens Falls, New York, USA - GMW60B uncontaminated upgradient, 5.4 m (SPAdes)... ...
GACTCACCCGCATCGGCTAATACTTTCTTAAATTCAATCTTGCCGATCGAGATCGGTGTCGATTCCTGCCCTGCTCCATAAAAGATCGCGGGAATTTTTCCCTGTTTGCGAATCATTTTTGGATTTACTTTCACGTCGCGCAATTCGGCATTCAGCGTTATCATAATCGCAAAAATTATACCTATTAATTGCTCAAGGCTATCAAATTATTCACGATTATGCAACGCGCACGTTGACTCCAACATGAAAACAGGATAAAACAGTCAGCAGGAATGTACACCCCACAATAAAGGAGCCTCACAATGAATCATCGTTCACTGTTTTCCCTTTTCCCCGCTCTTGTCTCATTATTTTTCATTTTCGGCTGCGCAAGTCCGGCGAAAAATCCCCTTCCGCCAACCCAATGGACGGAAACGGTGATGCCTCTCTGTATAACGAAGGAGAGTGCCCTCATTGAAAGAACCGTTCACTCTCGCCGAGACAAGGAAGAAATTACCAATGCGGTCATGCTTATCAAATATAACGGCACTGAGGTAATTCAGGAATATACATTCACTCAGGGAGAAAAATTTCTCGGAGGAAAAACCTATTTCAAATCCTTGTTGTGGGCCGAATACTTTTTGCCACGACAAACCGAAGCGGTCGAACAAAAATATTTTGAAGTCCTCGGTATCACCCGCTCCGAACTTGCGCAATGCGAGAAATAAAAACTTGACAATTTGATAACGATGCATTATCATGAAAATTACGGTAATGACTCCGAATGCGGAAACCTCATAGGCATTATCGTGTTGACCATCGACGCCCCTGTGTCATGAATCAGCATTGCAAAATTGAGAGAGGGCTTTTATCAAAAGCCTGGAATCATGTGCCACGGTAACCCCGTGGCACTTTCTTTTTTTATCCTCTATGTATCCCAAGAGAAAAACACCGCACCTATTGGCGCGGTATTTTTATTGCCGACGGAGTGGGCGGCTTGTCTTCATGCTCTTGGGGTTTAGTTCCTTTTATTCACTGTACCGCATTGGGCGGAGTCTTGCCTTCAAAGAAAGCGATGAGATTTTCTGCGGCGAGTTTTGCCATATCGTCCCGTGAGGTTTCCGTAGCGGAAGCGGTGTGCGGGGTAAGGGCAACATTATTAAGTTGTGCAAGTCCCGGTACAGTCTGTGGTTCATTTTCATAAACATCAAGCGCAGCACCGCGGATGATCTTTGCTTGGAGTGCCTCCACAAGCGCGACTTCGTCAATCACTGGTCCACGAGAAGTATTCACGAGATACGCAGTCGGCTTCATCATCCGCAAGCGATCGGCATTGATCAGATGATGCGTTGAATCCAAAAGAGGAACATGCACCGAGACAACATCCGCCTCCTTAAGCACCTCATCGGTGGTGGCGTAAAAACGCCCCCCCGTTTCCGCTTCAAATTGCGGATTCGGCTGCATATCGGAATAAATGACTTGCATATCAAATCCATTCTTTGCGATATGCGCCAAGCGCGAACCGATGCGTCCCGCCCCAAGAATACCGAGCGTCTTCCCTGCCAGGTCAGTACCAAGAAGCTGCATCGGGCCCCATCCGTCCCATGTGCCACTGCGGATTAATCGATCGCCTTCCGGGATGCGCGTCGTGATGGCAAGGATAAGCGCCATGGTATGTTCAGCGACGGTATTGGTGAGCGCTCCCGGAGTATTGGTAATGACAATTCCGCGCTTCTTTGCTTCCGCGACATCAACATTGTTGAAGCCGACCGCATAGTTCGCAAAAACTTTCACACTCGGAGCGGCATCAAATACCGATGCGTCAATCGTATCGGTTAAAAGACATAACACTCCATCATAGGGTTTTGCTTTTAATGCAGTGAGCAGTTCTTCGTGAGTGAGTGGGCCATCCTTGGCACTTACCTCAAGAGTGAACCCTTTTGCGCGAAGCAATTCGAGTCCGATTTCCGGAATATTGCGCGTAACGTAAATCGTCGGCATAAAGAGGAAAATTAATTTGCGGCACTTAATTGTGCGCGAGTAAGGAGACCCACATAGCCGGTCGAAGGAAGTCCTTTTGCTTTCTGGAATTTAATAACCGCCGCTTTGGTGAGTCCGCCAAAATATCCCGTTCCATAGGATGCACCGAGGTATCCTTTTTCAATAAGGAAGAGCTGGAGATTTTTCACATCATCACCGCGCGCACCCAGCTGAAGATTGCGCGTGAGTGTGAGCGATGAAGCAACACTCGAAAGCGGCGCGCCCGTAGCGGGATTCAACTGCGTTACCGTCAACACAGGGAGCGTACTTGATGCAGTCGTAGTTGCGTTTCCGTTGAGTGCACCCACCTTCACCGCAACAGTGGTGTGCACCATTCCCCCTTCACCGAGACAGGAAAGCGTATAGGTCGAATCGCTGCCAATATTCGTGATGACCTTCTCACCTGAAAGTGCGAGCGCACCCGACCAATCGCCGCTTGCGCTACATGCGCTTACCTTTTGCGCAGACCATCTGAGTGCAACGGAGCCTCCGTAAGGAATTTGCGTATCGGAAATTGTAAACGAAATTATCGGACGAAGTCCTACGGGGACACTCGGGCGTTTTGCATTCTCTTCATCGTAAAGCGCCTTTGCTTCATCAAGAGAAAGTGCCCGCTTGTATAAACGAAATTCATCGAGATAACCCGCAAAGACACCGGCAATACGATCATCGCCTGCGCCGAATTTATACTGGAATACATATGAAGGAGCGATTTGCGAAAACCATTTTCCGGTATTTGAACCGAGCATCGTGAATGCTTCACCATTAACCACCACGCGATAATTTGACCCGTCACTTGAAAGCACGATGTGGTACCACTCATTGGGCACGAGCAAACGAGACCCTTGAGAAATATTTTCCGCTCCGTCCGCAGTTGATTTGTATTTGAGGGTAAGACGACCGTCGCGATCGACATACAAACTCACATAGATGGAATTCTCCCCTTTGACCTGACCCGACAAGAGTACATTGCGATCGCTTAGGCTTTCAAGTTTAATCCACCCCGTAAATGTTCCGGATGTTCCTGAAAAGAGTGCGTCGGGAAGCACGATCGCTTCTCCATCTTTGCCATCCATGACCAGTGCCGTTTCGGATTTCCCCGATGTCCACCCGAGGCCTGTCGAGCTTCCGGTAATGGTTCCATGTTGCCCGCCCACTTTGTCCGCAACGGTTTTTCCCATACCTTCATCAAAACTCCAATAATTTGAATAGTCCGTCGTAAGTCCAAAAGCGGTACTTCCCGCAAACAGGGATGCGACACTGAAAAGTACGGCGATGCGTTTGATGTTATTCATAAGTGAAATAAATGAGTTGTTAAAATTTTTGTCGATAATAATTAAAGATCCTGACTTCCGGAAACAAAGTCTCCTCCCAATGATGCAGTATGAAGAGTACCCTTCGTCGCATCCACGGCAATAGCAAGCTGACGAGCAAATATTTCTTTCGCGCCGGCAATGTCTTCACGATGCGCCGCCCAATGCTTGAGCACCGGATCCTGAAGTCCTCGCGAAAATGAAAACGTCAGCCCCCATGGATGCGGACCTTTTGCCGCGATGGCATTTAAATTAAGAAATGCCTGCGAAGGGGTCTGTCCTCCCGAAAGAAATACCACGCCTCCGAGTTCTTTGGGAACATGCTCGTGCAATACGCGCACTGTACTCGTGGAAACATCATCGGGATCAAGGGGAAAACCGGACTCCTTGCCGGGCAAAACCATGCTCGTCTTTAAAATAACACCGGGTAAATGGACCCGATAACGCGTGAGTGTGGCGAACAGTTCTTTATACACGCGCACCATCACTGCTTCACACTGCTCAATCGTGTGGATGCCATCAAAAAGTACTTCGGGCTCAACAATAGGGACAATATCATTCTCCTGACAGATCCGCGCATAGCGTGCGAGCACAAACGCATTCGCGGCAATCGCTTCATCGGTCGGGGTGCTTTCGGCAATGGTGATGACCGAACGCCATTTTGCAAACTTCGCGCCAGCATCACGATATGTTGCCATACGATCGGGAAGCGTATCAAGACCTTTGGAAATTTTTTCGCCGGGAAATCCGGGAAGATCGACAAGACCTTCGTCCACTTTAATTCCCGGAAGTATTCCCATTTCCGCAAGCATCTGGTGAAATGGTTTTCCTCCTGTCTGCCCTGCATGCGCAGGCATGGCAGGCAGGTCGTCGGATTTTTGCCAAAATGTCTCGTCGAAAAAAATCACTCCCGAGAGGCTTTCTTTTGCACTCGGAGTCGTGAGAAGAATTTGCCGATAGATGCGCCGATTTTCTTCCGTACTTTCGATACCAAGCGGTTCGAAGCGCTTGTTGCAAGTTGCGGCGGATTCATCGGCCGCAAGAATCCCGCGTCCATGCTGGACCAAATATCGTGCCGTTGTTTCAAGTTCTGTTGTATTCATGGGAATATTGTATCAAAATTTACGGTGGGAGGAAAATACGTATATGCTATAATACTTCACACAATCCTAATTTAATGAATTATTTAATAATATGAACGAAGAACTTGATTTTATTGCAGTGGGCGATACGGTCACTGATGCATTTATTCGCATTCAGCAGGCAACTGTCCTTCAAACGAAAAATGCTGAGGGGGCGATGGAAGAAGAATTGTGTTTGGTCAATGGCGCGAAGATTCCTTATGAATTTGCGAAGGTACTTCCCGGTGTCGGCAATGCCGCAAATGCGGCTGTTTCCGCATCGCGCCTTGGACTCAAAAGTGCATTCGTCTCCGATGTTGGTGGCGATGATTGGGGCAAAGAAATCCTTGAAGCTCTTACCGCAAACGGCATCGACACGAAATTCGTCCGCGTCCATCAGGATAAAACTTCCAATTATCATTATGTCCTCTGGCACAATGCCGAGCGCACCATTTTGATCAAGCATGAAGAATATCCGTATCATCTTCCCGACATCGGTACGCCACGGTGGATGTACTTCAGCTCCGTGGGAGAAAATTCACTCCCCTACCATCACGAGATTGCGGCATATCTTGCAGCGCATCCCACGGTAAAACTCGCATTCCAACCGGGAACATTCCAAATCAAACTGGGTGCGGAAGTATTGAAAGAGCTCTACGCACATACGGAAATCTTTTTCTGCAATGTCGAGGAAGCGCGGATCATTTTAAACACCAACGAACCGAATCCTGCAAAGCTCCCAAAAATGATGAGCGCAATCGGTCCGAAGATCTCGGTCATTACCGACGGACCGAAAGGCGCATATGCGTTTGACGGCTACACCGGCAAAACGTACTTCATGCCTCCCTACCCCGACCCAAAGCCTCCGTACGAACGCACCGGTGCGGGAGACGCATGTGCATCGACCATCACGGTCGCACTGGCCTTGGGACTTCCTCTGGAAACCGCCTTACAGTGGGGACCGATCAACTCCATGTCGGTCGTACAGTATGTCGGTGCACAAGAAGGACTCTTAAAGCGCGATCAACTCGAAAAATATCTTGCCGACCGCCCCGCAGACTATATTGCAAAAGAGATCACTGTGGAATAATCACTCCAAGGTCTCACCTTGGACAATAAAGAAAAACGGGGCACATGCTCCGTTTTTCTTTATTTAGGGCGGCGAATGAGGATGCGGTATTTACGATAAGTGAGACCATCTGTTCCAAGCGTTGCACCGAGGAGTTCGGCTTGATTTGCTTCGATAACACGCTGCGACGGAACATTATCTTCGGCAACGACGAGAATAACTTCATCAAGACCGAGATGACGTGCACCGATCAAGAGTTCTTTCAATGCATTCTTGGCGTAGCCTTGACCCCGATATGCTTCATCAATTTCATAATAAATATGGCTTTCAAAATCATCCGGGAGATGTGCCGTCTTCCCCGGACGATGCCGCAATTCGCATTTTCCAATGCACACTTCTTCAGAAAAAATGTGATAAAAGGAAGTAGGAAAAGGCCCTGAAATATCGACAAGTTTAAGCGAGACGGCCATAGGTATCAAAGACGAACGTATGCGAGATAAGTAATGTTTCAGCAAAAAATCGGTCGGAGCAAAGTACAACAAGGGTGATGAGTGCGAAAAAATATGCGAGTGCGACTGCGCCGGCGGCAATATCCTTGCTCTTTCCGATCAATTCATGTTGCTCGGGATGCAAACGATCGAGCATTTTTTCAAATGCGGTATTGATGAGTTCCACGAGCAGGATAAGTACATAAGAAAATACATAGAGAAGCAATTCCCAAGATTGAAATGGTGCAAGCAAATATCCGACAAAAAGAAAAATCGGAAATCCGTATTGAATTTCCATGCGAAAACTTTTATCCCCTTGATATGCATGACGAAGACCTGCCAATGCGAATTTTGCACTGCGCAATATTTTCGTAACGTCTTTCTTCATGGATTGATTTTACAATAAATAGTATCAATTTCCCAGTGACAGTTTATGACGCAGGAGGTGCAATTGGAAAACTGAGAATAAAATCGGTCCCCTTGCCTTGTATCGACTCCACAACAAGCGTTCCTTTCATTGTTTTGACCATTTGTGCGGTGATCCACAGTCCCAAACCTGTTCCCGTAATAAGCTGTGTTGCTTCATTTTTAACGCGGAAAAATTTCTGAAAAAGTTTCTGCTGATCGGCGGCGGAAATCCCCATTCCCGTATCAGACACGCGAATAACCACACGGTCTTCAATGGCACTCGTGGTAACCGTAACACTTCCGCTTGGCGTATACTTAATGGCATTTCCCACGAGATTGACCATGATTTGCCGGAAGCGATCAATGTCAATTGTAATATTGGGAAGCGGAGAAGGTGCATACGTAAGGGTGAGATGTTTATCATGCGCGGGCTTCATCAATGAATTCACCACCGCGGTAATTTCGGACGAGACATCGCGTGCTTCATAATGAAACGACATTCTCCCCTCTTGCAGTTTCGACACATCAAGAATGTCGCCGATGAGGGCATTGAGGGACAACGCCGCCTGATCGATATTCTTTAAATTCGTCTTTCCCTCCGGCGAGAGTGCATCCTCTCCGGTAAGCAGATCGGCATACCCGCGAATGATCGCAAGCGGCGTACGCAATTCATGCGCCGCCATTGAAACGAAGTCATCCTTCATCTGATCCACTTCTTTAAGGCGCGCGTACAGTGTCGCATAATCAAGAATTCGGGCTTGGCGCGCCAAGAGCACAATAATCAGCAGGATGATGATTGCGAGCACAATATAGGCATTACGGATATTCTTTCGCGACAGCGCATCCGCCTGTGCCATTGAAAGATCCGTCACGACATAACCCACCACAGTATTACTTGACGTTCCGACGATTGCGCGCACACTCCGCCAATATCGTGTTCCATCTTTAAAAAATTGAGCGGCATACGAATGCTCGAACGATGCGGAAGAGACTCCGAGTAACGATGACGTGAGCGGATCCGGTGCTTCGCGTGTTCCCGTTTCCCGTTCATCCAAAGACGCAAGCACCTGAAACTCGGCATCACTCGTCGCGAGCACTTGAAAATGTGTCATCGTTTGATTGTTCTTTGCGATTTCCCCAATACGGGTATTTAAATATGCGGAATCAAAGATCCGCTCTCCGGCAAAAAGCGCAAAAGTGTCCTGAAGAAGTCCGATGCGGCTCCGTTCAAGCCGATCTTGATTATCGCGCGCAACCTTAAGAAATTGCTCGCTGGTAAAGAAGAACGCAAGCGGAATGGCAACCACCAGAAAGAGCGTATAAATAATCTGCGGATTACTTTTGACAAAAGAAAATCCTTGGCGAAAAATTTTGAGTGGAATTTCAAACATATAACTATGACGCGAGAGTTCCGCCACCCTGAATATCTCCATCATGCCGACGATGGACCATAAAACCGATCACGGAAAGTGCAATCCCGATGAGTCCGACAAATACCGCAATGAGTGCGAAGAGTGAACCGCCGCCCCAAAAACTGGGTGCCTCATTTGAAACACCGATCGGAAGGGTGGCAAGCGAAACAGCGGCAGCCTCCTTCACGAATGGAAGCGGCTCGGATTTGGCGAGAATGCGTCCTCCTGAATCGGTAATGGCACTGACCACTTGGTGGGTCCCATCGGGAAGTTCTTTATCAAGGGTGTATGTCCACGCCCCCGATTCATCACTCTTCACCGTTACCACGATCGGGTCGGAGAAAATAAAGAGTGTAATAAAACTATTCGCAGGTGCATTTCCTGAAATCTTTACCTTCGCTGTCGTGCTCCCCTGTTGATCCGGGGTTGTATCAACTGCCGCGACTTCAGAAACGTGAAGCAATACAGCGTCCGTGGGGCCGGCGATAAGCGGATTTTCCATACGTACTTCTTCGGAAGTTGTGGGGACATTCACACTGGTTGTTCCGGAGGTTGAAAGCGAGGCGTTCTGTTTCTTGTTCATGCCAAGCGGATTGGTACGTGCAAGAATTTCATGCCCATCGGGAACACCGTCATCATCGGTATCCCCCGCACTCGGATCAGTGTGATAAATATTGATTTCATCATAATCGGAAATTCCATCTCCATCGGAATCAACAAATGCGCGCGTACCCACGCGTTCGGTAAATACTTTTGCTTCGACGGCGTGCACCGTACGCACTTCGTCTTTTTTCTTTGCCAACTGTTCGGCCGATGCAAGATCATTGCGCAACAACATGGCTGCACATGCATCGCCGTGTTCGGGAGTGGCGCAATATGCTTTCAACGCTTCCACATCGTTCACCACAAGCGGAAGTTCTTTCGGGCGCTTTTCCACATTTTCCAAGAGTGTAAGAAGGCGAGATTCGGGAACAGTGTCGGCAAGGGATGGACTCGCGGTTGCAACTGCAACACGCAAACGGGCAAATCCTTTGCAGCGTTCATTCGCGTTCGGATGGCTCGCGCAGAAAACCTCACACTCCGCGACATTGGTACAGAGACCCGGATCGGTTACGCGCTCTAAAATTTCCGCTTTTTCTTCGGCAGTGGGAGGAGTCCTCACGGCGATCTTCGTCGCTCTATCTTTGCTCATTGCGAGCGATTCCGTATGGGCGATAGTGAGTACGGCCGGCGGTGTTTCAATCACTGTGCCGTCAGTGCGCAACACGCGCGCAAACACTTTATACGTGCCCTCCTCTGCACTCTTTGCGCTCCATACATACGTCCACACATCGCCCTTGTCGGTTGAAAGCAAGTCATCAACGACCGCATTTCCCATTTGTATCGCTTGCGCCGAGACCGTTCCCAATGCGACAAAATTTACTTTCTTGATACGTGTTCCGGTAACACGCAACTCAATATCCTCATCGGCGAAAACGCGCTTGGGGTCGGTTACCGGCTCATTATCAACAAAGACCTTGAGTACGATCCGTGTCTTGGGGATGACAGGAGCGGAAGAAGTTTCCTTGGGAAGAAGGGGTGCGACGATCTTATTGATTACTCCTTCCTCTGGAGAATTTTTCGGATCGTCGGAAAGCGGGGGCATCGGGGATTTGGAGTATGTGGTACTTGAAGCGGCACTCGTCAAACACGTGGCACTCAAGGTAAACGTTCCTGTCGTCAATTGTTCCGAAGTGAACTCGGGGTTCAACATTAACTTCCAATAATAAATCCCGTTTGGGAGTTGATGCGTTCCCCACTCCACACCCGTCGTTCCGATCGTACCTTTTCGTGAAAGAAGGAAACGACCCGCATCAGGATCGCCGAGCACAAAAAACACATCCGTCATCGCCTTTCCGCTTGCACAATTTGCGGGAGCGGTACTCGGTGTAACTGAAAAAGTTACCATCTTCTGCGAGAGAGAAGATGAGGCTGTTTTAAACATGAGTTCAAGAGGAGACTGATCGGGGGTTGAGAGCGTAATAAGCGCACCCAAGGATTCATTACCCGACATGTCAACCGCCTTTACCATGTAAGTGTAGTTCGTATTGGGTAAGACCGTGATATCCGAATAATCGGTTTCTCCAACGAGATGGAGTAACACTCCGTCTCGGAAAACTTTATAGCCCATAATCCCCTTATTGTCCGTTGCGGGAGGCCACGTTAATTCAACTTCATCGGATGCAATCGCTTCCCCCGACACCACGGGTTTTGAGGGCGGGATAATATCTGAATCGGAACTCGTTGCGGTTATTCCAAATGTACTCATAAAAACACCCTCTGCAAAAACCGCTTGAGCAAAAGCGCCCCAGACGAGCGTAATAAGGGAAAACAAAAAAAGAGTGTACATCGAAAGCGTGGTGCGAACGAGCGGATGGGCAATATGTTTCTTGTGTATCATGATGAAAAAAATTACTTGCGCGCGAGGCGTTTTGCCGCATCAATAATTGCACTGACACCCATGCCATAATGCTCGATAAGTTCCGCGGGTGTTCCCGATTGACCGAATTGATCTTGCACGCCGATAAACTCTTGTTTCGTCGGATGTGTCTTTGCGAGAAATTCCGCAACTGCGCTTCCCATCCCCCCCGCCACTTGATGCTCTTCAATAGTAACAATCGCTCCGGCTTCCTTTGCAAGTGCGAGCACCGATTCCTCGTCAAGCGGTTTGATCGTCGGCAGGTTCAACACCTTTGCGCCAATGCCTTCCGCTTCAAGTTGTTTGGCGGCCATGATGGCATTATAGACGAGAGAGCCGGTTGCAATGATACCCACCGTGACGGGAATACCCTCATGTGGAGCAAAAAAGATATGTGCATGACCAATGGAAAAAGGAGTTTCTTCGGTGGTAACAATCGGAGTCGCTTCACGCCCGAGACGAATATAGACCGGTCCAACCCACTGTGCCGCCGCAATCGTTGCCTTCTTTGCCTCGATCGCATCGCACGGGGCAATCACCGTCATGCGCGGCATTACGCGTGTAATGGCAATATCTTCAATCGCTTGATGCGTGCCACCGTCGGGACCGACCGAAATTCCCGCATGAGAACCGACGATTTTGCAATTGCGGTCATTGTAGGCAATCGTTGTGCGAATCTGCTCCCAACTGCGGCCGGGAGAGAACATTGCATACGAAGTGAAAAACGGAATCTTTCCCATCGCGGCCATACCGGAAGCAACCGAGGCCATCGACTGCTCGGCAATCCCCGCCTGAATAAATCGCTCGGGAAACTTTTTTGCAAAGTGATGCGTTTGCGTGGACTCGGTGAGATCGGCGCACAATGCCACCACCTGATGATTCACTTCACCGGCCGCAAGCAGTCCTTCGCCGTATCCCTTACGGATCGGTGCTTGTTCAACATCATTATCAAAAAGTTTTGGATTGAGAGGGACAGGATTCATGTTATTCATGTTCAGATTTAATTAATCCCCGAAGAGTGCGAAGTTCATTCAGCGCCTCAATCCCCTGTTGCTCTTTCGCAATGACATCGGTCGGGCCTTTGCCGGGAGGATTGCCGTGCCATTCATAGCGGCGCTCGGCGAAATCGACACCCTTGCCGGGAATCGTGTGCGCAATAATGACGGACGGACGATTAAACATCGCTTTCGCTTCATTAATGGCATTATTGATTGAAACAAAGTCATGGCCGTCGATCTCTTGGACATGCCAGTTAAATGCTTCCCACTTCGCCCGAAGCAACTCAAGCGGCATGATGTCTTCGGTGAATCCGTCAATCTGAATGTTGTTGCGATCGACGATGGCAATAAGATTATGTAATTTTTCTTTTGCGGCGAGCATGATCGCTTCCCAATTTTGCCCCTCATTGAGTTCCCCGTCACCCAATAAGCAATAGTAGAAACGATTGGAGGAGCGACCGCGGTCGATACGATCGGCAAGCGCCATACCGACGGCTTGCGAAAGTCCGGCTCCGAGCGGGCCCGACGATGTTTCAAGTCCGGGAAGCCATTCACGATGCGGATGTCCCTGGAGGCGCGAACCGAACTTGCGTAATGTCTTGCATTCTTCAACTCCGAAATATCCCGCATGCGCCATCGTTGCATAGAGGACAGGGCAGATGTGACCGTTGGAGAGCACGAGTCGATCGCGATCCGACCAGTCGGGATTCTTGGGATCGTGCCGCAGTGCATGGAAATAGAGGAGCGTAAAGACATCCGTCATATCCAAAGGTCCCGCCGTATGCCCCGAACCGGCCGCAACAAGCATTTCGATAATCGTCTGGCGAATATCGTTGGCAACAAGCTCGAGCTCTTTGATGCGTTCGTCGTGTAAATGTCCCGCCATATCCTTCTATTGTATACCGCCCGCAAAAAATTTCCTATCCTAGGACCTACGCAAAACGGCGACCTTCACGTTTTTCTCCCAACCGAATCGGGAAGCAGTACCAGCATCCGACATCGTTCGGGCGGAAAAACGCGAATCTCATCCGTTTGCGTAAGTCCTATACACAATTTGCTATATCGTGCGCAATGCTTCCATAGCCGCTTTTGCATCGTCGCTTCCGAAAATCGCCGAGCCCGAAACAAGACGGGTTGCACCGGCCGCCCTAAGGAGAGGTGCGGTTTCAAGCGAGACTCCCCCATCAACACTGATCGGTAAATTCGGATATTGAGTACGTAACGTATTGATATGAGCAAGTACACGCTCATCGAACGGCTGCCCTTGATAACCGATCTTCGCAATGCCCATGCACTGCACAAAATCAATTCGGGGAATGTATTGCAAAATCGCCTCAAGGGGGGTTTCGGGATTAAGCGCAAGACCGACCTCGACCACCTTGTGTCCGCCAATATCCCGCGCTCCTTCCTTCCAAATGTCGTGCTCCCAAAACTCTTCAAAATCTTTAATTGATTCAATGTGAAAAATAAGACGCGATGCGCCAAGCGGAATCCATTCATCAAGGTGATCCTCCGGTTCGCTGATCATGAGGTCAATCTCATAATCCAGTTCTTCCCAAAACGGCATCCCTTCTTCTTGTGTGGAGAGCGCCTGAAAATGCGCATTGCTTCGCACTCCCCCTTCCGTATACGGCCAACTTTTCGACTTCACAAAAATCCCATCCATAATATCGATCTGTGCGAGCGGTGCGAGTCCCCGCACGCGCGACGCCTTGCGGCTGAGATCCTCAAACGAATCGGGCATAATCGCCGGAATAATTTCAATCATACGAAAAATGATACCATGAAAAAGAAAAACGAGCAGTGTGTACTGCTCGCCGTGATACTAGAGAATGCTTCCGGGGCCTTCCCAAAATTTATCTTCTCTTTCAAAATATTTGATGAACTTATTGAGTTGTTTTGGGAATTTTTCCTCGATGTATTTCAGGAGTTTGCGACGCTCCACTTTGTCGGATTCATTCGGACAAGAAGCGAATTTGTGTGAAAGCGCAGTACATTCGTGAAGCATGAGGTCGCGCCCCAAAAATTCTTCTGCGTACGATACAATCTGATTCACATTTCGTGTTCCAAAAATGGAAAACATGACCCGCAAAACATGCTCTCGTGCTTTCTTTCCCGCATATGGTGTAAGCATGAGCGCATAGCGCATTCCCCCGGTACTTGCCAATTTCAAATTTTGCTCGACAAGTTCATCGTACACTTTTGTTCGAGTACCAAAACGCATGGCAAAGGTGGCCGCAAAATCCATCAACGACTGCCTCTGTAGAACGGCAAAATCACCTTGAAAGGTATTTGCATGAGAAAGTATCAAACGGACAAAATCATCGCTGGAGAGCTTGAGTGTTCGGGGTTTTTGTTTCGCATGATTCCGCATTTACTCTTCCCTTTTTCAAAAATATTCCTTGCTGATTCTATCCAAGAAACACATAAAGTCAACTCTCAAAAAATTATACAAAATGTAACGGCCGTTACATTTTGTATAATTAAGGATTTTTACTTATTCAAAATATTGCGCAGCTTTCTTAAAGTGAGGAAGTTAATTTTTTCGGAACTTCCGCAGGATTGGAGTGGGGTGGATTTCCCTCTCCAAGGGAAGGTAATTGTATCTCTGAAAACCTTGCACAGAAAGGTTTGGCATGGTCCGCCGCTTTGGGCGGCAAACCTTTCGAGCAGAGCAACAATTTTTCGCTGGAAAAATTGAAGGCGTGTTTTCAGAGATACAACTACCTGAGCATTATCGATACGGCCAAATCTGCTCAATCTTCTTCAGCCTCCGCAAGTGCCGCTCCTCTTCGGAGAATGGAGTCTCAAGCCAAAGCTTCACTGCCGCCTTCGCTTCATCAAGAGACAAAAAGCGAGAACCGAGTGAAAGAATGTTCGTATTATTGTGTTCGCGGGAAAGTTTAACGATATCAAGCGGACCGCCATAATACACTGCGCAATACACTTTCGGAAAACGATTTGCGACAATCGCCTCCCCCTGCCCCGAGCCGCCAAGCACAATACCACGAGAGCCGGAAGGATCATGCGAAACTTCTTGCGCCGCAAGCTGAATGAAATCGGGATAATCATCGTTCGGATCATTCTGATGCGCACCCATATCGGCAACGGTATAACCCAGATCTTTTTCAACGTAGGAAGCGATCGCTTCTTTCATGTCATACCCGGCATGATCGGTTGCAATATAGATTTTCATAATGGATTTATTTTACCATAACCGCGGCGCATTGTGGCGAACAAGAAACCGACATCTCGTCCCCCATACATTCGCGACAAACCAAGAAATGCAAATGACAATTATTGTTGGCGCAATTCACATATTGCTCCGTTTGAGCCGCGCATAAACGGCACTTTCCGACAATTTCCCGATCGCCTCCGAAATCCATCGTGAGTCGCTGATCAAAGGTGTAGAGCGTTCCCAAAAAATCCTTCCCGGGATATTTTTCCATATACGAATGAATACCTCCATCAAGCTGATAGACATTTTTGAAACCCTTATTCATAAGATAGGCGGACATCTTCTCGCAGCGCACTCCGCCGGTACACACCGTGAGCACGGTCTTCTCCTTGAGCGGCTCAAGCTTCTCCATCGCCTTGGGAAGATCGCGCGAATTCTCAAGTCCCGGATCAATGGCGTTTGCAAAATGCCCGGATGCGAATTCGTAACTGTTGCGCATATCAACCACCACAAAATCTTTTTGCGTTTCATACCATTTGCGCAATTCTTCGGGGGGAAGATGGGGAGCGGTAGCGACACGCGGATCAGCCTCCTCGGGAGCAAATTGCGTGCCGACAATTTCCTTGCGCACTTTCACGGAAAGTTTCGGAAATGTTTTTCCTTCCCCCTTGCTGCGTTTAACGGCAATGTCTGAAAAACGCGGATCACTCAACAATTCCGAAATAAAGCTTTCCGTATCAGTGGTTTTTCCTTCAAGCGTTCCGTTGATCCCCTCTTCTGCCACCAACACACGACCGGTAAGCGCATAACGCTCGGCGAGTGCACGAATGTGCACCCGCATTTCCTCGGGGTTTGAAATGGTGACATATTTATAGAAAAGCAAAACCTGATAGCTCATGAATCGGATTCTATCAGAAAATAGAATTTTTACCCAACACTTTTGCACTGAGCGCTTCGCCGCTCCGACGGCGGCTCGCTCATCCTCGGTGCCAATCCGTCAAGTGAATGACTTGACGGAACCAAGCACCACAGGAGTACTTCCAATTTCATATTCCCTTCGGTCACTGAAATTTAGGTCGCTTGGCACCTGCGGACTCAGTGCAAAAGTGTTGGGTAGGGGGAGTGAAAATTCTTCGAGAGAAAGCCGAGCAGAACGCAAAATTTAAGTGGTCTGCGAATTCGTGTTATTTGGGATGCAATGCGAAATGCTGGAGCTCTGCGGTGTGACGCAGGCGTACTCTTGTACGACTGCTAACCCGCAGAACGAAGCATGAGCAGTGCGCACAAATTACACGAATTTAGCTACTTCTGCGACATGCATGACAAGGGTATTCGTATATCCCATCTCATTGTCATACCATGAAAGCACCTTGACCAAATTACCGTCGACAACGCGTGTCATTTCAAGATCGGCGATTGCACCATACAACTGGCCTTTGATATCAGAAGAGACAAGCGGTTCATTGGTAACAGTAAAGATGCCCGCCCAACGCGGATCCTTGGATGCATCGGTTAATATTTTATTCACCTCTTCCACAGTAGTATTGCGCTTGGCGATGAATGTCGTATCGGCGATTGATCCGGTAATGACGGGTACGCGAATGGAAATACCGTCGAATTTATTTTTCAACTCAGGAACCGCCTCCGTAACGGCGATCGCGGCGCCCGTTGAGGTGGGGACCATATTCATTGCGGCGGCACGTCCTTCGCGCAGATCTTTTCCCGCAGGCCCGTCCACCAACTTTTGGCTTCCGGTATACGCATGCGTGGTACTCAAAATCGCTTTCTCGATACCGAGTGCCTGATTCAAAATATGAATAACCGGGGATGCGGCATTGGTCGTACATGATGCATTTGAAGAGATCTGGCAGGTTGCGAGCTGTTCGTGATTGATACCCATAAGCACCGTAACTCCCGTGATTCCTTCTACTTGTGCGCCTTTGACCGGAGCGGTAATCACCACACGTTTTGCTCCCGCATCGAGATGCACCTTTGCTTTATCATATGCCGTAAAGAATCCCGTTGATTCGACAACGATATCAATATCGTACTTTTTCCAAGGAAGCTGTGTCGCATCTTTTTCTTGGACGAGAATAACTTTTTTTCCATCAACAATAAAGCCGGCATCTTCCGAACCTCCCGGTGGAACAACGGTTACCTCAAAGCCCGAGCGACCATATGCAGAGTCGTATTTGAGAAGATATGCCATCGTATTGGGATCTCCCAAGTCGTTCACCGCAACAATCTCGAATGCGGGATTGGTATGCGCAAGTTTATAAAATGCGCGGCCGATACGTCCGAAACCATTAATGGCGACACGAACTTTACGTGCTCCCGTCGGTGGCGTGATCGCTGCCGCTACCGCAGGTATCGGTGTCGCGACGACGTTTGTTGGCACTCCATATGTATTGTTTCCTCCTCCCATAAATATAAAATTAACTGCTGATAGTATGCGTCAATAATACCAAATTCAAAGTGAGAAAGAAATGAACGGTTATACTCGAAAATATTTTTCGACACTTGAGGTACCGAAGCTGAGAAGGGTGATGGGGACCGATAATTCCTCTTCAATTTTACGAATCAACGGATGCGCAAAGCATTGCTCAGGGTGAGCAAAATCATCCGAGCTGATCGAGAGTGTTTCATATTGGGGCAGGGCCGCACGTAAAAAATCAGTCAATGCTTCTTGGTGAAACTCATCTGACCCTCGAGGAGCCGCTAAATTACGAAATTTATTTTCACCAAGCATATATGAGGTTGCAATTTTCCACTCCGCGAGAGCTTCGAGGCGATCAACATTGGTTATTGCGAGTGCATCAATTCCACCACTCACTTGGATTGCGTAGCGTGTCAAAACCGTATCAAACCAACCGAGGCGAAATTCTCGTTGCCATTCATTGAAACCGTTATGATACTCAGGGGGCATCGTCATCAGTGCATCGCTCTCGGTTGGAAATGGTCCCGGACCGTGACGCACTCCATAGGCACGCAATACCCCGAGACAAATACGCGTGCCGGTAAAATGACATTCATCAAGGAGTGCGTTAGCATTTTCGGCGGTCGTATCGCTCCAGGTGTGATACGGCGGAAAACCATATGTTTCATCAAGAAGCACTCCCTGCGCTCCTTCAAAGATAATTACTCCGGGCAATGCGCAAAGTTGCCGTGCCCAATCTTGGTCGACAATATGAAATTTTTTCGCGATTGATAAATATTTTTGAGCAAGGATCTCGGGCATATCGGGATTATGCAAAAGATTCCACTCCTCCCGCAGAATTTCAGATTCACCAAGAGTGGCGGAGGAAATGCGTTGTGCGGCGACACGCATCTCTGCTTGTTGTGCGCGGAGTTTTTTGCGTACAAGAGTACCCTCAACAAGATCGCCCATAACGAGTGCGTCATCAGCATTATTTTTTGCGGCAAAGACTGTCTCACCTATTCCCATACCGCAGCTCCCGTGTCGCGCGTCACCTCGCGTCGCCTCCTTGAGTCGATTGACTGCACGCGCAAAGGGGGTAACGACGAGTGCCTGTGTATCCACAGAGAGACGCTCGAGCGCATCGGTAACTCCAACCTCGCGAAGATGTTGTTCTTCATTGATGAGTGCGAACGGATCAACAAGCATAAAGCGCGAGAGATAAGTGCACACGCCCGGCACGAATGTTCCGCTTCCAAATTGGGCAAACGTATGTGTTCGTCCATCGGGAGTGATGACCGTGTGCGCCGCTTGTGCGCCGCCGTTATAGCGTAGCACCGTATGCGCGGCGTACTTCCGCACCAGTGCATCGACCACGCTCCCCTTTCCCGCATCCCCAAAACCAAGATCGAGAACAATGATTGCAAGAGCGCGCTCGGACTTTTCCATATACAACACAATCTCAATAATCAGAAATCAGACGATCAAGTCTTCTTTCACCACGCCGGCCTTGAGTTCGCGGGATGCGGTGCGTACCACTTCCTTATATGACCCATCACGCTGCTTGGCTTCAACCGTAATAAAGTATGTCCCCGGCGGAACGAGGAAGTAAAAACGTCCCACTTCGTCCGCCACCGTCTTTTTCACTATGGTATTTAATCCCGGGAGCCAAACCTTGATCAAGGCAAACGGAACGGGTTTTCCGGTCGCCTTATCGAGTACATGAGTTACCTTATGTCGCGTCTTCCAAAAGAATTGGAAACTCAAAATTGCAACATAGATGCCCACAATAATCCAGTTAATCAGGATCGGTGAAACAATGAGCGAGAGTGCGGAGAACGCAAAGCCGACAAAAAAGATAGTGTTGAATATCCAGAGGCGGATGTTTTTCTTTTTGGAATACAGTTTGAAGACTTCATCTTGATTCTTCGCAAATTCATTCCAGTCAAATTCGATCGGATCAAGCGGAATATTATACTGCACCACTCCACCTTCGCGCACGCGGAACGGATCGCCGAAATAAAGATTTTCATAGAGTTCATCGCGAACTTTTCCTTTTAAGTTGGTCGAAGGAAATCGATAGTGCGTTTTATTCGCTTCAATAATATATTCACCGGGATTTAGGAGAAAGCCATAGCGCCCGTCAAGATCGGTAATCGCCTCCCCTTTCCCTTGTTTCCCCTCACGCAGTTGTGCAATAACATACGCCGGATCAAGCGGGCGTTTTGTTACCGAATCATACACAACTCCCCATGGTTCTTTTTTCTTGCGACGAAATATTCCGGTAATGAGTCCAATCATTTTCAAAAACAACAGATACAAATCGTAGAGCGAGGTAATGTTACTTGAAAGCAAGACTGCTTGCCCCACACCAACCGCAACACCGACAGGGGCGGTAAACGGAGTAACTGCGGCAACCGGCCCCTTTATCACCTCAATTGTCTCGTCGATCCTCTCTTGTACACCCGGAGGAATGAACGATGGGAGTTTCATGGGAATATAGACATTAAAGATTCCTTGGATTTGCGTGAGTGCCTGTTCTTCATGATCCAAGATACTGATCGTGAAAGGATGATTTCCCGCTCCTTCAAATGGGGGCAATACCGCTTCATATGCGGTTTTACTCCTGTTGATTTGCAAAAGGTATGAGGAAACCTTTCCGGGATTTTTCGGTTCTGCGACGCTGATCGCAATCGTCTTTAATACCTCGGGAAGCTTCAGTGCAAGAATGGAAACGCGCAAATTGCGATCACCATTCGTTCGCACTGTATTATTTTCAACAGGAAGCGTTTCTTCGGGAAGGCCGCCCCCGATTTGCGTAAAAACAAAATCATTTAACGTGAGTTTCGCGACCATCGCATTTGGTGTTCCCGTTCCCGTGAAATCCGTAAACGGCCCCGTTGATGTGGAGGTAATCGGCGGAGTGATAATCACGGGAGGAGTAGTCGTACTTGGTGTTCCTCCTCCCCCCGGAGAAGGCGGTGGTGTCGGTGATGGAGTGGGTGGAGGCGGGGGTGGAGGAGGTGGCGGTGGCGGTGGAGTGCTCGTTAATGTTGTTGTTCCAAAAATGGCTCCGGAAGAATAATTCAACGAAACATCTCGTGCAAAAGCGGTGTAATAATAGTGCGTTCCGGAAGTAAGACCCGTATCGGTAACTGAAGAGCCGCTCCCGTCGTAGACCAAGACCCCGTCCGTCGTACTTGCGGGGTAACCGCTTGTCTTGCGCATAATGCGCACGGCATCAAAATCCGGATCGGGAGGATTACTCCACGTAAGATTGATTTCCGTCAGATCAGGAACACCGGTAAAACCTGAAGGATTTGCCGGCGGTGTGGTGTCAGGAGGAACAGGACTGTTCTGCGTAGAAAATGTTCCCGTAAAGGGCGTACTCAAATTCCCCGATGCATCACCCGCAACAAGACGATAATAATACAGCGTGCTCGTTGCAAGTCCGGTGATCGTCATCGAATGACTTGTCGTATATCCCACCTCGCTTGCAGAGCCCATTCCATAAGATGTTGTTGTCCCCCATTCAATCGTGGTGAGTGCGGGTTCACTTGTGGTAAACGCGATCGTTCCCGTTGTGATCGTCGAGGTCGCGCTCACCGCCGAGATGACGGGTGCTACCGTATCGCTTGTGGTAAATGACCATGTACCGTTTCCCGAGAATCCGACAAATGCATTGCCGGCAGTATCTCCAATCGCACCCGCCGGAACTTCAACATAATAATGCGTATTGCTCGCAAGTGTGATGCCGAGCGTTATACTCACCACCGCACCGGAAACACTTACTTGAGAAGACCCGACACTGATCGTATCGACCACACTGTTATCCGCATAATTTTTCAATAAAATATTTCCTGAAAACTTCGTCACATTCTCGTTCATGGTCATCTGCAGCACGGTAGTCGTCGGTGCAACTCCAATCGCATTATTCGCCGGAGTGAACGAAGAAACGGCAGGAGGAGTTGTGTCGGGCGATGGACCGGAGCTTGCCGCTTGCGTTGTTGCACTTGCCGATGCCGATTGTCCCGAATAATTGAGC
>Ga0209515_10003832_pt1 | contig 20924 bp, 14 predicted proteins | sample Subgroupgradi54m_FD_187454 | JGI IMG/M metagenome (GOLD analysis project Ga0209515, IMG submission 187454) | Subsurface groundwater microbial communities from S. Glens Falls, New York, USA - GMW60B uncontaminated upgradient, 5.4 m (SPAdes)... ...
CTGTGTATCCCTGTATACTTTGCTACCTGCAGTGCCGGTAATCCCAGAACAAAACAGTCAAGTAACTGCCGAAACTGTTTGTGTGTTAATTTGCTATACTTGAACATGGCGCACCTTTATCTTACAGCTTTTCTGTAATTTCAGGTGCAATTACCTTAATTAAAATTGCTGACGATAGAACTTTTACCATCAAGCAGTGGGATTTGGTTAAAGGCTAATATTTTGACAAGCAGAGTCATTGAGCTTTATAATAGACAAAACTTAAATGATACTTGGTCCAAAAAAATTATTGCAACTGGTTAAAAGTAAAAAACTTGTGACAGGTTTATCTGAACGTGAGTTAACCAATCCTGAGGGCGCAGGTTTTGACCTTCGCCTGGGTGAAGTTTATAAAATCAAAGGAAGCGCGTTTTTGGCCGAAGTAGAAAGAAAAACTCCAGAGGTTAAACTTGTTGTTGCTTATAACCCCAGGAGGAAGGCAAAAATTGTCATAAAACCTGGCCAATTTTACCTGGTTAAAACGGTAGAAGCAGTGAATCTACCTCTTAATTTAGCAGCAGTAATTATTCCCAGAACTACAACTTTCCGCTCAGGCCTTTTTATTAGAACAGGACCAGTTCAGCCAGGTTATAAAGGAGAGCTAACGTTTGGATTAAAAAATGAAGGACCAGTTCCAGTGACTTTGGAAATGGGAGCAAGATTTGTCCATATCCAATTTCATGAGGTAAAAGGTGGCGGTTCCCAGTATCGGGGCCAGTGGCAAGGTGGAAGGGTGACTACAAAACAAAAGGAAAAACAGGTATGAAATATCACATAGATTTTGATCTGGATTTCAAACACAATCCCTATAAAGGCTTTTTCATTGCAATAGAGGGGATAGATGGTTCAGGAAAAACTACCCAGGCGCGGCTTTTGGCCACCAAACTGGGCCGCCAAAAACACGAAATCTCCTTAACCAAAAACCCCACCAATAGCCCAGTTGGTCAACTTGCCGAGCAGGTAATAAAAAAACAAATAAGCCTTCCGGATGTCGCCTTGCAATATCTTTTTACAGCCGATCGCCAGATCCACCAATTGGAAGTTTTAGAGGCTTTAAAACAAGGCCAAATTGTTATCTCCGATCGTTATTTTTGGTCTTCGGTTGTTTATGGTTTAGCTGACAAGAAAGATGTGGACTACAGAAAAGATGGAAATATTTATTTGGTTGCTTACAGTATTCTTTCGATGTATTTTCAACTTGTTGTCCCAGACCTAACAATTTATCTTAATGTTTCTGCTAAAGTTGCCTTAAAACGGTTAGCCAAATTGGAGAGAAGCAAAGAATATTATGAACAAGAAGATAAATTAACTAAAGCTGTCAATGGCTATGATTGGCTAATAAAAAAATTCCCCAAGGAAATAAAAGCAGTTGACGGGACACAAAAAGAAGAAGAAATTACAAAGGAGATCTTTAACCATATTAAATTAAAATGAATCAATATATTGTAGGACACAGAGGTGCAGCAGGGCTTGCTGCGGAAAATACTTTAAAAGCTTTTAGGATTGGTTGTGAAAGCAGTGCACAAGTTGTTGAGTGCGATATCCACTTAAGCAGAGATAAAGAGTTAGTTGTTATTCACGACAATATTTTAGACAGGACAACAAATGGTAAAGGTTGGGTGAAAGATTTTACCTCAGCGCAGCTTACAAAACTTGACGCTGGGGGAGGCGAAAAAATTCCTACCCTTCAAGAAGTCGTTAATCTGGTTTCTGATTACAATAAAATGTTGATAATCGAAATTAAAGGCGAGTCTTGGGAAATAGCAGAGGCGACTGCGCAAGCACTTTTGGCTTTTATCAAAAGAAACAGACTTAAGTCTAAGCAAGTTATTGTTCATTCTTTTTGGCATAGAGCAGTTTTTCAGTTTAAAAAAGCAGCTCCTAAAATAAAGACGGCGGTGATAATGATGCTTGGGTTACCTGCAAAGAGCGTACTGGATCTGATTTTAGCAGCCAATGCCGATGGTGCGTCTATTGCTTATGATTATATTTCACAGGAATTAATAGATCTGACTAGAGAAAAAAAGCTCTTTTTGGACGCCTGGCTTCTTAACGATCAACAGACTTTTGCTCGCATGAAGAATATGGGTGTTAACGGTTTGATAACTAACTTCCCCGGCAAATTTCTTTGATTGAAAATTCCGGTTTTAAATCTTAAAATTGTTCTGGCATGGTAGACCATCCAGAAAATCAATATTTGCATCTTCTTTCCGAAGTCTTGGATAAAGGAATAAAAAAAGTTGATCGTGGGACAAACGTTGAGCTACTCAGCTTATTCGGTAAACAGATACGTTTTGATTTGTCCAAAGGCTTTCCTCTTCTAACGACTAAAAAAGTCTACTGGAATGGTGTTCTGCACGAGCTTTACTGGTTTATGTCAGGTAAATCCAATATCAAATATTTGGTCGACAACAACGTCCATATTTGGGATGACTATCCCTACAAAATTTACAAGAAAAAAAACAAGCAACCATTAAGCAAAGAAGAATTTATTGCCAAAATAAAAAATGATGACAAATTTGCCAAACAGTGGGGAAACCTGCCCAAGATTTACGGCGAACTGTGGAGGAAGTGGCCTACCAGAACAGGTAAAACAATAGACCAGCTTAAATGGATCATTCAGGAGCTGAAAGATGATCCTGATGCAAAAAACTTGATAGTTAATTCCTGGAATCCAGAATATCTTTACACCATGGCCAGCTACGAAGACGCCTCCCGTTTTCCTATCTGCCACAACATGTATCAAATCTCCAACAGGAATGGAAAACTATCTCTGCAACTATATCACAGAAGTGCAGATTTGTTTTTAGGCGTTCCTTTTAACATCGCCAGTTACGCTCTGCTGACGATAATTCTGGCCAGAGTTACAGGATACCAGCCGGGGGAATTTATCCATACTTTCGGCGATGTGCACATCTATGTCAATCATTTAGATGCAGTTAAAGAGCAATTGAAAAGGCAGCCTAAGCCTTTTCCCACAGTAAAACTTGATCCAAGGGTCAAAAAGATTGATGATTTTCAACCAGAGCATATCACTTTACTCAAGTATGATTCTCACCCAGTGATTAAAGGAGAGTTAACTGTAGCAGGGGGCTTTTACGAAGCCGAATAAAACATATGAACAAGCCAAGAATAAGCATAATCGTTGCCATGGATAAAAAGAGGGGGATAGGTAAAAAAAATGCTCTTCCTTGGTATATTCCTGATGATCTAAAACGTTTTAGGCAACTTACCACAGGTCACACTGTTATAATGGGTCGAAAAACTTTTGAGTCGATTATCCAAAGAAACGGTAAACCTTTGCCCAAGAGAACAAATATTATTGTCACTCGCGATACTAATTTTAAAGCAGAAGGTTGCGTGGTTTCTCATTCTCTTGAGGAAGCATTAGAGCAAGCAAAAAAAAACGAACAAGAGGAAATTTTTATCATCGGTGGCGGCCAAATCTTCGCTCAGTCTCTGCAATACGCTGATCGTCTCTATGTAACGTTAGTTGATGCAGTATTTAATGCTGATGTATTTTTCCCAGATTATTCAGAGTTTAAAACGATAGTTGAGAAAGAAAACGCAGAAACAAACGGCATGAAATATACTTTTATGACGCTTGAACGCTAAAAAATATGCTGGGAGCATAAGTGCGTTGCTTACTATATTAACGATTAAGAACTGGAATTTTCAGACCTATGCCTTTCCTGTTTATATTTTTATTGTTGTTGTTAACCTATTTTTACTCACTAAATTCAAACTTGGAAAGATTTTAAAATAACGGTGTGGGAGAAAGGGGGAGAGAAAACTTCAAAGAGCTTTCAATAAGCGGATAAAGATCGCTATCAATCTTAAAAAAAACCGGTTTGGCCATAAAAGGATTCTCTGCATTGACAAAATAAAAAGACCCATCATCTTGTCTTGAAAGGGTGACGTTAATTTTTTGTTTTTGGAAAGTTACAGCCTGTGTGGCTACATGTTGTGGATCGATTTCAGCTAAAAAGGGATCTTTTTTATCGCAAGAAAAGGCAAGCTTCAGCTTACTGCTTTGGTCAAATTGAGCAGAATTAGTGGTTTCTTTTTCCTTGCTGAGGAGGTCTGGATAGAGAAAAGTTATGCCACAAGTTTTATTGGTGTAGCTTACAAATTTAACCGAAGTTTCAATCGGTTTTGGTGTAGGAGTAATACTTAAGATATAGGAGATAGTTTTGTTAGCTTGTTCGACTTTCTGCCCGTATCTTAGTCCCAAAATAAAAACAAGAATTATAATAATAGTAGTTAACAAAATCCACGGGCCTCGTTTTTGCATAACTTTAACAGTCTAGCACAGTTAATAAATTTTTGCCTCGCTGGTAAACTATAGGATATGGTAGACGAATCTCTTGACAAAAAGCAATCAGCTATTGTATACTTGTTTTCGATCCTCCTGATGGGACGTGCAAATTGAAAACTTTTTCTTTACGCTATCAGAAACTAGGGTAATTACGTTCAGTTTTACCTGGATGTAAAATGAAGCTGAGTGCTTTGACCTAGTTTAGGCTTAAGCCCGGCTTTCCCATCCTTTTACAAGAGGAAAAGTTTCCTTTCTATCTCGTCGGCGAGGATCATCAGTTTAAAATATTTACTTTCACGTTTGATAAAAAAACCTCTTTACTGTGCGATGCATTTTTTGATTTAATTTTTAATGAGTACTAAAACTAATCTTTCCGAAGAGAAAGCCAAAAAGACCAGTGGAGAACTAGATGTTAGTTCTATTCTTGACTCCTTCGATGCTGAGTCAATTCGTCCTGTGGATTTAGACGATTTGTCTAAAAAAGAGCCAACCAAAAGCAAATCAGACCAATCAACAGTCACAAATCAGCTGCCAGCCTCGGATGCGATGCTTGAGGAGCGGCTAAAAGACGATCTCAAGCTAAGCTATCCGGCCAGCGGTGTTTTGGACATTACTGTTGGAGGCTACGGTTTTTTACGCCAAAATTACACTATCAACCCAGACAAGGATATCTATGTTTCAACTTCACAAATCAGACGTTTCTGGTTGCGCCGGGGAGATGTAGTTGAGGGTTTGGCTAGACCGCCCAAAGAAGGCGAACGTTTTCACTCCCTGCTTCTAATTAAAAAAATAAATGGCCAAGATATGAATGAGGAGCAAAGCAGAACCAGGAAAAACTATGATCAACTAACTTCCCTTCATCCCAACCGACAAATTAAGCTAGAAACCAAGCCGGAAATTTTATCAACAAGAATAACTGATCTTATTTCTCCAATCGGTTTTGGCCAGCGAGCTCTTATTGTTTCTCAGCCCAAAGCTGGAAAAACTACCTTTTTAAAGGAAATTGCTGAGGCTATAAGCATTAATTATCCCAAAGTAATTTTGATGGCTATTTTAATTGGCGAGCGGCCGGAGGAGGTTACAGAGATAAAAAGATTTATTAAAGGTGAAGTTGCTGCTTCTAATTTTGACGAATCCCCAAGACAGCAAGTAAAAGTGGCTAATCTAGGCTTAGAAAGAGCTAAAAGATTAGTGGAAATGGGCAATGACGTGATAATTCTGCTTGATTCTGTCACCAGACTAGCCAGAGCCTTTAATTTGTCAGTTTCCGGGACAGGAAGGAGTCTTTCTGGCGGAGTTGATCCCTCAGCTCTTTTTCCTGCCAAAAAGTTTTTGGGAGCAGCAAGAAACAGTGAAGAAGGAGGAAGCCTGAGTATCATTGGCACGGCTCTAATAGGCACAGAATCACGAATGGATGACCTGATATATGAAGAGTTTAAGGGGACCGGTAACATGGAACTTCATCTTGATCGTAAATTTGCTGATAAAAGGATTTTCCCAGCAATTGATATAGAAAAATCAGGAACTCGTCACGAAGAACTACTTTTTGACAAGGAAAATTTGCAAAAACACCTGATGCTGCGCAGGATGCTGGCTATGCTTTCACCTGATGAGCGTTTATTAGTACTGATAGAGAAGCTAAGTAAGACCAAAACAAATCAAGAATTTTTGGACGGCCTGAGCAAAGCGGGCAAGTAGTCTTCATAAAATAATATATCAATCTACTTATTAAATGGATCAAAAGCCTTCGTTTCTAATGCTTAAATCTTTTTCCTAAAAAAACGCGAGGAACCCTTCCACTCTCACCACCGGTCTTTAAGCCGCAAAAAATTGGTATCACGCGGAAAAAAAGAGGTTAGTCAAAATAGACTTGACAAAGGTATATACTCTGTACTAGTATAGAGTATAAGGGAACACGAGTAGTTTTTAAAAAGTAGTAATGCCAAACTTAAGGATTAACCGTATTATCGGTCAACTGAAGGGTATCCAACGCATGCTCGAGGAAAAAAGAGAATGTAGTGATATCCTTCAGCAGATTTCTGCAGTGAAAAAGGCAATTGACGGTCTTTCAAAAGATATTGTTGTAACAAGTATTTCTGAATATATGGAGACTGATGATAAGAGCAAGTTAGCACAGGTTGTTGAACGCATGGTTAATCTTTGAAAAAAATTAGTGTCTTTGCCCCTTTCTACTTGCTACTTGAGCCTTTCTACTTTATACTTTTCAAATTATGCTTAACAAATCTTCTAAAATTGAAAACGTTATAATAATCGGGAGCGGGCCGGCCGGGCTTGCTGTAGCAGTCTATACTTCACGAGCCAATTTATCTCCTCTGATGTTTGCAGGTTCCCCTTATGGTGGACAATTGATGCTGACTTCAGAAGTTGAAAATTATCCTGGTTTTGCCTCGATTTTAGGCCCTGAACTGATTGAAAAAATGAGACAGCACGTCACCAAATTTGGAACGAGAGTTTTAGATCAAAACGTAACCAAAGTAGACTTTTCTAAAAGGCCGTTTGCAATAAATTCTCTGCAGCAGCAATATCTGGCTCAGGCCGTGATTATTGCCACTGGGGCCCAAGCTCTGTGGCTGGGATTAAAAAATGAGCAACGTTTGCGAGGCAAGGGGGTTTCAGCTTGTGCAACTTGTGATGGCTTTTTTTTCAAGGAGAAAGTAGTGGCTGTGGTTGGCGGAGGAGACACGGCTATGGAAGAAGCTTTAACCTTGACTAAATTTGCCAGCAAAGTGCACATCATTCATCGTCGAGATTCGTTTCGCGCATCAAAAATCATGCAAGACAGAGTTCTTGCAAATAAGAAAATTGAGGTAAGCTGGAACAGTGTAGTGGAGGATGTTTTGGGTCAAGATAAGGTTGGAGGAATAAAGATCAAAGATTTGCTAAGGCAAGAAACAAGAGAATTAAAAGTTGATGGCTTTTTTTTGGCAATTGGTCATAAACCAGATACGCAGCTTTTTCAAGGTCAAATTGAACTTGATCCAAAAGGCTATATTACCACTTACAAAAAAGACCATTTTACTTCTTTAACTTCTGTTCCTGGGGTTTTTGCAGCTGGGGACTGTGTAGATTATATTTATAGGCAGGCGGGAACTGCAGTGGGGATGGGGATTGCTGCAGCTCTTGATACAGAGCGTTGGCTAGAAATTAGCAGCCAACTATGAACCAGATCTTGGAGTCTGCGCAAACAATTATTAAAAAGACAGCTTCCTCCTTGGCTCTGGATGCAAAAACTGTTGCCAGATTACTTACTCCAGAAAAGATCCACCAATTTACTCTGGCTGTAACCATGGATGATGGCAAAATCAGACAATTTCAAGCCTTTAGAGTTCAACACAACAGTATTTTAGGCCCTTATAAAGGGGGTATTCGCTTTCACCCGAAAGTTAACCTTGATGAAATTTGGGCCTTGGCAATCTTGATGACTGTAAAATGTTCTGCGGCTGGACTGGATTTTGGCGGTGCTAAAGGCGGCGTTACAGTAGATCCTAAAACTTTGTCAGAAACAGAATTAGAGAGATTATCAAGAGCCTATGCCAGAGCCATATTTCCTTTTATTGGTACGGACGTTGATATTCCTGCTCCCGATCTTAGCACTAACTCCAAAATCATCGGTTGGATGGTTGATGAATATGTTGGGTTAAAAGTTAAAAATAAAAAGTTAAAAGTTGAAGAAATCGACTCTAAGACTTTGAGTTATTGGCGAGCAACTTTTACCGGCAAACCGCTTGAGATGGGAGGAAGTTTAGGTAGAGAAGATGCAACTGGTAAAGGAGGGGTAACGATTTTGAAATCCTTAATTTCAAAATTAAATTCCAAGCAAGAGCCAAGTAACAAACAATTTTCTTCTATTGCTGTGCAAGGCTTTGGTAATGTTGGTTATTCTTTTGCTAAACTTGCCAGCGAGCAGGGTTTTAACATTGTTGCGGTTTCAGATAGTAAAGGCGCAATTACTGGCAAGAAAATGAGATCTTTGGATATTCCTCTAGTTTTACAGTGCAAAAAAGAAAAAGGTTACATTGCCGGTTGTTACTGCATCGGCGGCGTTTGTGATCTCAGAGAAGGCAGGCCTATTGCCAACGAAGAGCTTTTAGAGTTACCTGTTGACATTCTTGTTCCAGCTGCTTTGGAAAACGTCATAAATGGGCAAAATATGAGTCAAATTAAGGCTAAAATAATAGTTGAGATGGCCAACGGCCCAGTTACCGAAGAAGCCTATGAATATTTAACCAAAAAAGGAGTAGTCATCATTCCTGATGTTTTGGCTAATTCCGGTGGAGTAATTGTTTCGTATCTTGAATGGTTACAAAATAAAGAAAATAGTCAATGGAGTAAAGAAAAAGTCGATACAAAGTTTACTGAGTTGATATCAGCAGCTTTTGAGGCTGTATGGAAAAAAGCTAAAACAAATAACTTAAAAGAAGCTGCTTTTGAACTTGCTTTAAGTAGAATTATTAAGAAATTTATCTAACGTTTACCAAAGTAGAGATCAAGACCAATAGACTTAAATGTTTGAAATGAAGGCTGATCAGGAGTTATGGTAAAATCACAGCCTGAAAAGGTTTTTGCACTTTTTCCTCCATCCCAATAGGCCATCATCTGGATAGAAGGCCATTTCTTTGCAGATGAAGCTGCTGCCTGAAGCCAGGTGACTCGATCAGAATCTCCATTTGGTCCAACTGGAGCTCCCCATTCTGTGATTGAGATTGGTTTGTTGGGAAGATGAGCATCATGCCAAGCTATAGTGGCCGAATAGATCTTCTCAAATGTATCCTGAGCATATGATCCTGATTTTGAACCACAATCCTGGTTGTATCCGTCCACTCCAAGCCAGTCAACATTTGCTTCTCCGGGGAAGTAGGCATCAATTATGGAAAGATCATTTTGGTAGCTTTTGGCAGTCATTGTCCAAACCATTTGAATACGGTTCAATCCATGCTGTTTGATAAGATCGCGAACATGTTTCCAAGCTGCAACAAATTCCGGTCCGCATTTTGCATAATTTGGCGTGGTGGCGGTATTTTTTGGGGCTTCCGAACATGCTTGAAGTTCAAGCAGATTTTCCGCCTCTCCATCAAAGATAAGATAGGGAGTAGTTGCGGTACCGTTTAATTGAGTTAATTGATTTAAAATCTGTTGGTCGTATTTACCAGCTGCAATGTCATTCAACTTATAATAAGAATATCTGCCCAAGCCAGTTCCACCTGTTGGATTTGGGGAGGGAGGATCTATTGAGTAGAGAAGTGAATGACCGGAAGAAACAAGGCTCTGATCGTTTGCAGTAAGCCCGGGGGTAGTTATTGTATGATAGGTTTTGGCAACTGCAAAAGTTCTTCCAAGTTGAGACTCACTGCTTATAAAGTTGCCGTCGCATTTTTGAGGGAAACCACAGGCTCCCCAGATTACTACACTTCCTTCTTGGTTAGGAGCTTGAGTGGGGTTAATTGGTGTTTGCGTAGCTTGTCCCTGAGCTTGGCCGCCTTTAAGCTGTTGCAATCTGTTATGTCTTCTAATTAAAAAAAAGACAAAAAAAATTACCAGCAAAAGTACAACTATACCAGTAATTTTAGCAGTTTTAGACATATGGGTTTATATTCTAATGCCTTCCAAAATAAGAGTCAAGCCCAATTGATTTGAAGGTCTGAAATGAAGGCTGATCTGGAGCGATTGTGAAATCACATCCAGAGTAGGTAGATGAAGTATGTCCTCCGTCCCAATAGGCCATCATTTTAATTGACGGCCAGCTTTTAGCATGACTTGCTGACTCCTGAAGCCAGACAACTCTATCGCTATCTCCATTTGGTCCAACAGGTGCTCCCCATTCAGTCAAAGATATAGGAAGCGTAGGAGTACGCGCATCATGCCATGCCATAGTGGAGGAGAAAATATGCTCAAATGTGTCTTGAGGATATGATGAGGACTTTGTTCCACAGTCCTGATTGTATCCGTCGACTCCCAGCCAATCAACATTTGCTTCTCCGGGGAAGTAAGCATCTATAATTGTGGGATTGTCATGGAAGGACTTTGCAGTCAAGGTCCAAACCATTTGAATACGGCTCAATCCATGCTGTTTGATCATATCCCGAACATGTTTCCAAGCCGCAACAAACTCCGGTCCGCAGACTGCATAGTTGGGTTTTCCTTGTGCGTCTCTGGGTGCAGAACAAGCTTGAATCTCAAGCAGATTCTCTGCCTCTCCATCGAAAATAAGATAGGGAGTAGTTGAGATTCCGTTAAGCTGCTGAAGTTGTGCCAGAATCTGCGAATCATAAATGCCTGCCGAGATGTCCTTTAGAGGGAAGAAAGTATAGCCTCCTCCAGATTTTGGAGAGGGTGGGTCAATAGAATAGAGTAATGAATGTCCAGAGCTTACCAGACTCTGGTCATTTGGCGTTAAGCCAGGAGTTGTTATTGTATGATAGGTCTTGGCAACTGCAAAGCTTCTGCCAAGTTGAGACTCACTACTTATGAAGTGGCCGTCGCATTTTTGAGGGTAACCGCAGGCTCCCCAGATTACGTTTTGACCTAAAGTGGAGGTGGGCTGTGGGGTATCTGTTGGGGTTAGCGTAGGAGTAGGAGTTGGTCCACCACCAGTTGTTCCCGTTGTTCCCGATCCCTCCTCATCATACTTAATATTCAAAGAAGAAATAATAAGTGAAAAATCTTGAGAATCAACAATCTCATCAAGATTAATATCAGCAGATGATAGTACTTTAGGATCTTGTGAGCCAAGATTGTTTCTAACCAGTGATATATCGTATGAATCTACAACCCCATCCTGAGGAGGCAAGTCCCCAGATAAAAGAGTTATTCCAGAGGCATCAATAGAATTGTTATCTGGTGTAAGAGTTATTGCACCAGCTCCACAGTGATAAGTACCAGCAGTGAGTTCAGTAGGAGTTGCTACACATACTTTCTTTTGGATATGTTTGGGCCCTTTAATTAGAAGGTAATATTTACTTGCAGAAGGAATGGACGAGAAGGAAACATTTCCTGAATAAACTCCGTTGTTGTCAGGAGTGAAAGTTCCATTGGAGGTAGCTGTTTGAGAGCTACCATCAGCAGCGATGGTTACTTTTACAGTTAAGGCAGAAGAATTTGCGGGTTTTTTGGTAATCCCTTGAAATTTAAGTTTTAAGTTTAAGCTGGTGCCTGCGGCAGGTGGAATAGTCGTAGTAATTGAAAAGCCAAATGCGCTCTGAATAGCATTAATAAGTGGCATGTCAGGAGTCTGACTCTGTCCACTTACCAGATGGTCGCTTGTTTGCTCATCATACTCAAACCACGACCAATTAAGATTATTGGCGTGCAAATATGAAAGCATTTTACTTCTTTCTAAAGATCGGGTTGCCGGATCAGTTGACAGATTAAGACCACCAAATTCTCCTATCCATAAAGGGACATTAAACTTTTTTGCAGTATCGATTGCCTGTTGAAATAGGGGTAATCCATCGCTTTGCCAATCTTTTGGATAGATATGACGGGTATAAATCCAGTTGTTTGTTTGATCTGGGGACGGACTTGTATAGTCTTTGTGATGAGCATAGACTAAAAGAAGCTTGGGATTTATAGAGTGAATTGCAAGCCCTAATTTATTGTAAAAATCATTTAGAACCGTTGCAGATATAGGGCAGTCGGTTGAGGGTACATTCGGTTCATTTAAAATATCAGCTCCAAACACCGTCGGATTATCTTTGTAGCGAGTTGTTAGGTACTGCCAGACAGCAACAAACCCATCTTGTTGGGGAATTGAAACTCCTGTTTTGGTAAAGCCGGTGAAGAAATCGCAGCGGGGGTATTTTGCTTGTCCTGGACCAAGTTTATTAATTCCATCTCCATTGGTATCTTGAAAGTAAAGCCAAGTAGGCATCCCCGCTCCTTTTGGACAATTTTTTCCTGCAGGAAGGACAGAATTTGGAAACCAACCAACCTGATGCATATCCAAAATCACAGCAATGCCTTTTTTTTGCAATCCAGCTATTGTCTGGTCAATTTGTGAGAGATAGGTTTGATTCCAATTATGGGTATATGTCCCGTTTGTATTTTTGATTGGTGGAGTAGGCTCAAGATTTGCCCAGCTTATTCCCAAGCGCACAAAATTAAAACCCCACGAAGCTATATTATCAACTTCGGTTTGATTTGGAACACTGTAGCATTGTGCTTGAGCAGCTGTACCGTTGCCAAAAATCATTCTTTGATCATCTACGCCTTGGAGCAAAATTTCATTATTATTCTCATCAAGAATTTTAGTTCCACTGGTATGAAGATAACCGGTTATCCTTGGAGCTTGAGCCTGTGCTTCGGCATGAGATTTTGTGGGAGCATTATTTTGAGTAGTTTGATAATTGATGTAAAAAATAAGGGCAATGGCAATAAGAAAAGCTATAGAAAGAAAGACCTTGCTTTTTTGTCGCATAATATTCATTATATAAGTCCTTTTACATTTGTCAATTATTAGTTATTTTAAAAAGTTAAGCGGATTAAGCAACTGACCTCCAGAGCGAACTTCAAAATGCAAGTGCATTCCAGAACAGCGGCCAGTGCAGCCCATGACTCCAATTTGAGAACCTTGAGTGACTGCTTGACCAGCTGAGACAAAAAGGCGAGACATATGACCGTAAAGAGTCTGATAACCATTACCATGATCAATGATAACGTGTAGACCATATCCTGTTCCATCCCAACCAGCAAAAACAACAGTTCCTGTGTCTGCTGCAATAACAGGTGGAGCTGAAGAGTTGGCTATATCCACGGCCATATGATACCAAACTGGATACTGGCTAATAGCCCCAGAGGTTGGCCAAATGAAATTAGACGAACCTTTTACCCCAACTTGCACCTGTGCATATTGAGGAGCCTGGAACTTTGGCCGCTCTTGCGGCGGAACCCCATCAGGGACAAACAAAGTTTGGCCTGGTGTTAAGCTAAAATTATCCGGATCAGCAAAATCATTAAAAGGAAAATTAACTATTTTTTGGGAATCTGTATTGAACTTTTTGGCAATAGAATAGATATTATCTCCCAAAGCGACTTTATACACCACACCGGTCACAGGAGGAATTTTAAGACCATCGCCAGGTTTGATGGTGTCAGATTTTAGCTCACTGGCCCATTTTATACTATCTGCGGAGACGTCAAATTTTTTCCCAATAGAGGCTAAAGTATCGCCCCCCTGGACAGTGTAATCAACAACTTTATCGCGGGGTTTGGCTGAAATAACTGTTCCCAAAGAACTTTCATAGGGGTTGAAGGAGACAACGGAGGCTTGATATTGTCCTGGCGTTTGCTCAAGAGAAGCAACAAAAGGATTGTTAGCTGCGATAATCGGGCCTCCAACTATAGCAGTCAAAACTAAAAGTAAGAAGGAAGTATTCAAAAAAGATGAAGAATATTTTCCTCTTTTGACAATTAATATTGCAACAATGATATCTTTTAAATGCTCAAATCTCTTGCCGAAACGTAAAGCCCGTGAGCGGAAATAATCCTTCAAAAAAAAGCCAAAATCCTTCAAGGATTGCATATTTAATTTTAACAAATTAATGGGCTTCTGGCGAGGCAGATTTAGGCAGTTCTATCTTGGGGGATAGCTCTGGATTTGGTTGTTGGGGTAAGTTTAAACTTCCAGATTGATTTTGTTTGGAACCAGCGGCTGGAATTTTTGCCTTAAATTGTTCCAATTCCTTTTTGGCTTTTTTATAATCAGTGGGGTCAGCGTTTTTGTCAACTAGAGTTAAAACACTTTGCATAGCTGAGGCGGCCTGTTGATAATTTTTGTTCTGATATTGGGCCCAGGCAAGATTGTAATAAGCATTTGCCCAATCTGATTTTAAAGAAATACTTTGATTAAACAGGTTAACTGCATCAGTATAATCGGCAAGAGTATAGTAAACTCCTCCCAGATTTAGGCGATAGACTGGATTATTGGGATCAAGGGAGAGGGCTCGTTGGTAGGCTGAGATGGTAAAGACATCTGCTTGTTTAGCAACACTTATAATACTGCGATAAACTTCGGCCAGATTTTGCCAATTAGTAGCCTTTTGTGGGTTTAAAATTAAGGCTGCTTTTGCCTCTGCGATGGCAGCTTGGATTGCCTGAGTTATAGTTTGTTTTTCTTGATCAGTTAGCTTAACTTGCTTATTATTGGCGTCTTTTGTCCTGGCTCTTTGGGCTATGCTGTTGGCTATAGCAAGATTAGTTTGGGAAAAACTTAAATGATAGTCTTCGCTGTAGGGATTAAGAAGGATTGCTTGACGCTGATTGTTGTAAACATCAGCAGCGTTATTGCCAAGGTATCCGTTTAGAGACTGCTTAAAAAAATACTCAGCAGTGTAGACTCTTCCCAGACCGTATGCACAGGCTGCAATTACAACCAAAAGTATCACTCCCACTCCAATATATACAGGTGGCAGATTTTTAAGATCTGTTTCTGACTGTTCATGGGTTTTAGAAATTGGAATAATTGCCATAAGCATCAGGATTAAGAAAAGCGTTATCAGCGAAGGAGGAAAAAGGACAAAGACAAAGACAACATAAGCAAAGGCAGCAAAACTTACGTAGTCTCTGGCAGAATTTTTGCGCAATTCTCTAAACAAGACAATAAATAACAATATAACCACTAAACTGGTGGCAAGTCCGGCAACAGAAAAAATATGCAGAAAGAAAGACCGGCTGATATTAAAACCGCTAATTTGCCACAAAGGGTTTTGATTGTAGGCAAGATCTTTAACTCTTGTAAACAAGGAAGAATAATTATCAAGTCCAACTCCTAAAAACCCCGTCGCAGGATTTTTAAGGATTTCAACAGCCGCGTACCAAGATAATCTATAGGGTGGAAGAAGCAGCACTGTCCCGGGCTTAAGCAGAAAATACCCAGCAATCACAAGAGCAATAATATAAACAAAGATAGAAACCAGAGCCAACAGATCAGTTTTTTTCTGATTAAAAAGGTGAGCCAAGTTTACAACAAACATAAATCCGGTAAGAATTGCAATATCAAGAGGAGTCCCTACAGTTGAAAAATATGGAGATTTTAGAAATTGTAGGCCCACTGGCAAAGTAGCATTTTTGAACGGACTGAAAAAGAAAAAGATGAAGATTAAAGCGCTGATAAATACAGAAAGATTCAATATTTTAAGATAATTATCCCGTTTTTCCGGTGAATAAGTCTGCAATAAATAAAAGGCCAAAACTACAAATGAGACAATCTGCACAAAGCCGAAATTGACGTTGATAAGGGCTGCGACCCGATTGACAGAAGTAAAAATAACTGTTAAGACAAGCGTTGCCACAAGAAGAAAAAGAAGGCTATCCAGTTTGCTTTTTCTCCAGGCGATTTTTTTATTAATAAATATTTCTAAAGTTGATATAAGAAGAAGAACAAGAGCAATAAAAGCAAGCAGATATGTTTTGCCCGTCAAAAAAAATTCTTGAGTGATCGGAAGAAAAAAAAGAGGCAAAAGAGCAACCAATAGACAAATGAGAAAAAACTTTATTTTAGACATAAATTGATAGGTGATTGTATTATTTTTTTAGACCTATTTCAACTTTTAATTTACTATTAACCAATTAAACTGAATATCAGACTGACTTGTTGTCCCAATTGAGACTTTAAAGTACGAACTACAGGGTGGTGTCTGAGAATTGTTTGTCTGGTTAATACAGCTTTCTTTTTGAGTTACGCTAAGTGGGCTGCTGGCCGAGCTTGTTGGGGTGAGGTAAATCAACGAATTATCTTTGACAGAGTTGTTATAGATTAAAATACTTGTGGTATTAGCCGGCAATATGCCTAAGCCTGCAATTTGGGCTTGAGTTTCAATAGCCGGCAAATCAATACCATGCTTGGTCAAGTTATCCTGGGCAGCTATCACAGCTCCTGAGGCAGTTGCCTCAAGATACTTATTGTTTATATCAAGCCCATTGATAGCAACATTATTTAACTTAGCCGATCCTGAGGGATCAATCGTTGCTCCGTTTATATTAACAGAATCTCCCGGATTTACTCCAGAGACAGTATTGGTTTTGACTCCTCCTTTGGCAATCAGCGTTCCCTTGGAGGTGATAGTTCCGTCTCTGGCGATTACTACTGCACCATCAAGGATATTAACTGTTGATAGCGCATTAAGGCTTAGCTCTGAGGTGAGCGAAAGAACTTCATTATCTTTTAAAGCAAGGCTAGCTGCAGTGAAACTATTAACTACATTGGCATTGTAGAAAGTAGCTGCATCTGCAACTGTCAACTTGTTAACTATTACACTGTTGTAGTTTTGCAGACTTAAATTGTTGCTGGAGTCGACAGATCCGTTGACCGGAATAGGAGCGTTGCCTATGTTTTGGTAGTAATTTGAGTTGGGAAGTGGCTGATCTTTGATACCTGCCAGTTCTTTTTGAATATCATTGATAGTGTTTGAAAATTGTGAGCTTTGATCTGCAAGCTGGGCTATATTACCAGAGGTGCTGGCGATTTGATCATTCAAAGAGTCAATTTTTTGCGAACGAATATCATTGGCTGTTAAAGTACCAGAAATGGTTGCATTTTGTGTTTGTACCGTAACGGCAGTAAGTTGTCCGCTGAAGGAAGCATTGCCGGCAGCATCTATTGTAGTAACAGTTTTTCCTTGCAAACCTTTAATTATTAATTTAGCTAAATTGCCTTGGTCTCCACTTTGTGAAACATCTACTGTCAAATCTTGTCCTTGCGGTTTTATTACGTTCGTATCTATTTCATTGATTTGGGCTTTATCACTTACCGAAAGGTCAGTAGTAGTGACTACAGGCGAAGTAATATTATTGTTAGACGTGATATTTGTAGCAATTAGGTTAGTAATGTTTCCGGTAGTTGCTGTTAGTTGATTAAATGCTCCAACAGTCGTGGTTAAAGTTTGAACAGTAAGAGTTTGAATCGTAGCGCTCGTTGCAGTAAATTTATCAGTTACAAATTCTACGGACGATAGAAAACCAGTTTTTAAATATCCAGCTGCCACTTCTGAAAATACTCCAACTCGTTTAATAGTCTCGCCAGTTGAAGTGAGTAAAGAATACTTTTGATTATCTGACAGACTGCCAGAATTAGATTGAATATTAAAGTCTCCTGTTGAGGTGAGATAAACATCAGGATCATACCAAGAAGTATTTATAAAAATGTCGATTAATGCGACTGGGTATACTTTAACTCCTGAGGATTGAGGATTAGTTACTTTGTTTCCTTGATCGTCAATCCAGGCGTTAACTTTACTCCCGTCTTTACAGTCCGTCACTGAGTTACAATCAAAATCCTCAAGAGCTTTACCAATAATTGTACCAGCTTTTTGAGACCTCATTCCAATTCCTTTAAATGATGAGGAAGTAACTGGATCGCCGGTAAGTATCTTGCCGCCTAAGTTGGTCACTTTGACAGGAGTTTTGCCAGAGAGGGCTAATGGTAATTGTCCATCAGATCCGCCAACGCTCAATACTTGTGCTGGATCGGAGGAAATTACCCCAACAACTTTAGGATCATTAGGTTCTGTTGTTTTATCTAAGTACATATTATTTTTTTTGGCCGGGTCTAAACTTTCTGGTCCGTCAGGGTGAGCTAAGACAGGTTTAACTATATCTCCTGGGGCTAAGAAAGGTGCAACCGGATAATTTTCAGCTAAGTCTGCAGGGCTTGGAGCAGCAACAGAACTTGTCTGTTGACTTTTAGCTCTAGCCACGGAAGCATCTATTGCTGGAATTTCGCTTTGTGGCTTGGGGACTAAATTTCTCCATACCAAATTTCCTGGTATATGTATTTGCTGGCCCGTTTTTGGATTTATTGGAAGAGGAATGTTAATTGGGTCAACGTTCATATATTGGTTCAAATAATCGGCTAAAACCAATCCTTTTTGTTCTGCAGCTTGTTTCCATTGATCAACATTTTCTGGATTAATCATGGCTATCTCCATGTCTTCAGGTAAGGGTTTATATTTGTAGTCGAGGAATGGGTGAGGGTGTTTTTCAGGGTCTCTGTCAGAGGTATTTTCCCATAAAGGATCTTCTCCGTCTGAAACACCAGTTATATAACCGGTTTTTTTATTCCAAAGAACATAAATAAAGTGAGGAATATAAACATTATCGAGGTAATATGGAGGGGAAGCCTGAATATATCTGACAACGGTCACGGCATTTGCAGTTCCTGATGAATTTGTTCTATTGACCTGGACAGTATAATAAGTATCTGCAGTTCCTGAGGTAATGTTGTTACCAAGTGAAGTAACATTAGCCCCAGTTCCGGCAGTTCCGCAGTTTGATGTTTGGGCTAAAGTTGGAAGAAATGCATACTCTCCACCACCTGATGTGTTAACTTGGGAAGCATTGCCAGCGGCAATACAAGATGAAGAGAAAGTATTATTAAAAGTTGTCGTTTTTATTTTTGCTTGAGATACAGCAGTACTAGCTAAATCGGCGTTAGTTACACAACTTGTGCAAGTAAAAGAGCCCCCTGAAATATTAATAGCCGTATCCCAGTTTGAGCCAATATCTATTGCAATTGAAGTTCCAGCTTGGCCGCCAGTTGTTATTGCCCCAATCTTGAGACCGGTCATTGTTCCGGCTCCGTTTTCAGTTGCAGGAGGAGTTATGTTTATTCCGTTTTGTGCTCCTGCAGTTGTAATTGTTCCAATGGTGAAAAGAGCACCATTTGCTGTTACTGAACCACTAGTTTGAGTGATATTTGGTGTGGTAATATTTACTCCATTCCAAGTGAGAGTTCCAGGATTTGTTGTGAGTGTTCCAGTAGTTGTAAGGTTAAAACCAGAATAAGTTGCCGTACTTGACGTGAGACTTGCAGTTGGCAGACGAAGATCGATTCCAGTAATATTTTGTCCCGCAGCAGGAGCAGTCAGATTATCTTTTAAGTTTAATTCCACCCCTGTTATAGCACCAGATCCTTGATTCGTACTTGCTCCGTAAGCTAAATTTACAATCCCTTTATTTGCTTGTGTTGTTGTATTTGTAGCGTTGAAATCGGCAAGAATTCCAGATGTTGATGTTGAAGTAAGATAGACAGCTGTCCCAAAGGTCAAAGCAGATGCATTAAAGACAAATGCTCCTGTAGTTGTTGTTCCTGATGCGACGGATGAAGTGTAAGTTTGTGAACCAGTTCCAGAGGTGAGATTTAAGGCAGTTGCTCCGGTACTGTTTCCAATTGTAATTGTTTTTGCATTTGCATTACTTCCTATATTCACCGCTCCTGTTGTTGTTGAGTCAACAGTTATCGCGTTTGCACCGGTTGAGTTTAAGGTAAGAGTTGTTGTTCCGGTTATGGTTCCAGCTCCTGCAAAAGTTAGTGCTGTTGCCGAGGTCGAGATCGTGTCAAGTGAGGCAACACCGGTTAAGGCACCACCTGTTCCAACATTAAGTCCTCCACTTGAGGTTAAAGAAAAAGTCCCTGTTGAGTTACCGATTGTGACATTGCCTGTCCCTGTTGTCGCAATTGTCACATTACTTGCTCCTGCATTGGCCAGATCAGTTGTCCCGGTTGATGTGAGGGTTGTGAACTTACCAGAGCCTGCCGTACCTGCTCCAATTGATGCAAAAGTTGCCGCCCCCGCTTTGCTCACACTCCAGGTCGAAGATGTTCCCAAGATATCATTACCAGTTCCTGAGTTTGCAATAGCAAGTACTGCACCTGAGGCAGCAGCATATGATTGAGTAAGTGAAAGTACATTTGCAGTGTTGGTACAGGTTCCGGTTGTTTGTGTACAGTTGTCTGAAATTGTTGCGACTGCACCAGAGATGGTTAAAGTGGAAGCAAAGCTGGCATTGGTGGTTGCGGCGCGAGAAATATCCAGGACCTGGCCGGTTATTGCCGGAGTTGTAATTGCAGTTGAGTAAGTTGGTGAGAAAGAAAAATTTGTAATATCTCTTGAGACTGAAGTTCCAGTTGCTGCAGTCTGGGAGGCAGAAACATTAAGCAGAGTTCCTGAAGTTAAACCATTGGCAGTAGTTGAAAGATCAATACCATTTCCAGAGGTAAGAGCGTTGTCTACAAAAACAAAAGCAGAGGTGGAACCTGTCCCAGTTACAACAGACGAAGTGTAAGTTTGTGAACCAGTTCCAGAGGTGAGATTTAAGGCAGTTGCTCCGGTACTGTTTCCAATTGTAATTGTTTTTGCATTTGCCCCAGTTCCCAAATTTACATCTCCAGTGGTTCCAGAATCGAGTAATAAACTACCAGAGCCATTTGTTTTGACATTTAAACCAATATTTGTCCCGGTTGTCTGTATGGTTGCAGTTGAGGCCTTGGATAGATTCACATCTCCTGCTAAAGTAAGAGTTCCTCCCGAAGTTAAAGTATTAGACGAAGAAAAAAACTGTATATTACCTGTCCCTGATGACTGGAGAGTTAAAGTACCTGTTCCTGCTGAATTTAATGTAAGTGGGATATTTGTATCTGTTCCTGCAGCAGCAAAATCAACTCCAGATCCTGAGACAGATGGAGTTAAAGTAAAACCATTGACTATTGTTCCTGTAGGATGTGCAACTGTAAAGACAGGCTTACCGCTCTCTGAGGCAGTAAGCGGTGACTGGT